>ENA-OQAB01000797-OQAB01000797.1-human-gut-metagenome-genome-assembly--contig:-NODE-797-length-16052-cov-3.422104_pt1 | contig 16052 bp, 13 predicted proteins | sample MGYA00242490_ERZ504517 | MGnify/ENA primary metagenome ERZ504517 (study PRJEB26092, sample SAMD00036298) | human gut metagenome | host: Homo sapiens | study: EMG produced TPA metagenomics assembly of...
TCCCCCCCCACAATAATTTATTGTAAAAATATCGGAATCTTCTGCATATAGTAAAAGACATTATTTCGTATCTTGGATATTATTTCGTAACGATTGGAAATCAACTCTTTTACATCACTTCAAATTCATTTGCTATGGAAAAAAAATTATTCTTTCGTGCGCTGCCGCTCTGCTGGCGATAGGAAGCGCCCATGCAACTCCCAAATTTTTGAGTTTGAACAACAAACACGGCAAAACAACTATCAAAATTGAAATCCCTGCATCCGACCGTGATGAAACCAACGGACTTTCAATCGAAGATGTGGTGCTTTATAACAGTGGTAAAACCTTCCAGGCAAAGAGTGTCGATGCAATTTGGGGCGATAATTCCACCGTTATTTTGCAGTTCGAGAAACTTACCGCTTTCGAGGATTGCACACTCTCTTTTTCTCTCAACGGTGAGCCGGTCAGTCTGGATATTCAGAGCTGCCTGGCCGATCGCAAATAAGATTCGCCCCTCATAGTCGGGGTTGGTGGCAAGCGTGCCTGCGCTCTGGGAATGCAGAGTTTATATTTGGGGGTCATGTCTTTCCGATGTACCCTTGGCCAACGATCGCGGCATCGAGCTTATTTGCGGTCTGTGCCGCTTCTGTAATGCCGACACGCCCTTCCTCTCCAAAAGAGGGGAAGGGCGTGTCGGCTTCCAATAGCTCCCCGAAAACATATAATCGCGTTTTGTTATTTGTTGCCGGGCGGTCGAATGTCCGTTCGGAACGGTGCGATTTCTCCTGAAGATATCGACTTCGGAGGCGATTCTCCGTTATAGATTCTGGTAATGAGCTTCGATGTATCGTTGGAACGCCTCCCGGTAATTTTCGCCGATCGGAACGTATTCGCTGTCACTTATGAAAACCCGACCTTTCACGTAGCTCCTGATACGTTGCAGGTTGACGATGTAGGAACGGTGGACCCGCATGAACATTTCCGACGGCAGGGCCGCTTCCATGTTCTTGAGCCGGAAAAGAGTCGTGATGGTCGATCGGTCGTCCAGATGGAGCCGTACGTATTCGCCTTCGCTTTCCAGATAAACGATGTCGCTGATGCGTACCAGCGTCGTTTTATAATCGGCTTTGATCGAGATGTACTCCCGGTCGCGCGGGGTGGCTTCCGGGGCCGGGACGTCCCCCTGTGTCTTCCGATAGGCCAACAGTTCATACAGCGATTGCGCTTTGGTTACCGAACGGTTGAAATCGGCGAAGCTGAACGGTTTGAGCAGGTAGTCGATCGCATCGAGTTTGAATCCCTCGACGGCGTATTCCGAATATGCCGTCGTGAAGATAATCATCGGGCGGCTGACGAGCGACCGTACGAACTCTACGCCGCTCAAATCGGGCATGTTGATATCCACGAAAATCAGGTCGATCGGATTTCCGGCCAGATATTGCTGGGCTTCGATGGCGTTGGTGAACGCTTTTTCGAGCTTCAGAAAATTGATTTTGGCGATATAACCCTGTAATTGCCGCAGTGCCAGCGGCTCGTCGTCTATGGCGATACATTTCAGCATGGCATGATGGGGATTATGAGTTTGACGGTATAAACGGCCGGATCGGAATCGTCGATAGCGAGCGTATAGTTGTCCTGGTAAATCAATGCCAGCCGTTTTTTGACGTTTTCGAGTCCGATGCCCGTAGTACCCGACCGGGATTTTTCGTGACGGCTGTTGCTGATGACGGCCGTTACCGCATCATCCCGGTAGCCGATTCGGATCTGGATGAACGAGGCGTGGTTATAACTTACTCCGTGCTTGAACGCGTTTTCGACGAATACGATCAGCAGCAGGGGCGGGATGGCCACTTTATTCGGGATCGAGTCCGGATAGTCGAAACGGATGTCGATGCTGCTGTCGTAGCGGATGCGCATCAACTCGATGTAGTTCTCGATGAATTGGATGTCCTTTTTGAGCGATATGGTTTCGCTGCCCGATTCGTAGAGAACGTACCGCATCATCTTGGACAGTTCGATGACGGCGCTTTTCGCGTATTCGGTATCTATGTCGATCAGGGCGTGGATATTGTTGAGCGTATTCATGAAGAAATGGGGGTTGATCTGGTATCGCAGATAATCCATTTCCGCTTGCAGGTTCTGACGTTTGAGCTCCTCCATTTGCTGTTCGTCGCGCAGGGAGCGATACAGCAGTTTGATACCCATGTTCAGGCCCGTCATGAAGAATCCCAGCAGGATGTTCCAATAGATCGCCAGATCGGTGAATGACGCTTTGCCGTTCAGGATGTAGGGTTCGGTGTCGTATGGAGCGTATTTTTCATAAATGGCGACCAGCGAGAAAACGGCCGTAATGGTCAGCAGATTGACGACCAGATACCATACATAACGATGTTTTCGCAGTAACAGTCTGGGAGCGATCAGGCTGTTGTGGATGATGAAGATCAGCAGATAAGGTGCGATTTTTAGCCAGGCGATCAGGATGTTCTCCAGACTGACGTGTACCTCTTCGAGCATTTTCGAGTTGAGGACCGGTACTAGGATAATCACCATCCATACCATCAGGTACAGGAGGTTTTCTCCGATCATTTGTTTGCTGCTGAATTTCATATTGGCAAAGATAGCGATAAGCCGGAGGCAAACGCAAATTTATTTGCATTTTGTCGAGGCGAAATGTTCGGTGTCAGAGATAGTGAAAGGTGAGGTCAATCGTGCAGGCTTGCACGCAAAGATTGCCGAACCGCATCCTATCTTCTACAAATACAAAGATAGTGAAAGCCGAGAAGAAAACGGGAACTTGTTCATCGTTTTCCGAGGCGCATCCTGTTTTCTGCAAAGATAGTGAAAGGTAAGGACAATCGTACGGACTATTGCGAAGATTTCCGAGGAGCCTTCGAAACAGCTTGCCGCCTGAAAAGGCGGCAAGCTGTTTCGAAGGGAAACTTGTCGGATTGTCGGCGGAAAACCCTTCGATAGCGATTTTTCGTGCGTCATCGAATCGGCCTATTTCTCCAGCAGAGCCGTATTGTATAGGTAGCGCTTGATGCTGCGTTTGGGCGTCTTTTCAAATTCGGTGGGATAGACCGTGATGCTTGCGACCTGTTCGTAGGATGCCAACAGTTTGTTGAGTTCCTTGAGGTTGTTTTCCATGATTCGGGGCAGTTCCTCTTTATCGATCCCTTCGAGCTCCGCCTGTTCGAAGTCGGGAACGACCAATGCCGTCAAACGACCGTTGTGCTCCAGAACCAGCGATTCCTGGACCATATACATGTTGTTGAGTTTGTCTTCGATCTCTTCGGGGTAAATGTTCTGTCCGCTTCCCGTGAGTATCATGGTTTTCGAGCGGCCGCGGATGTAAAGCGTGCCGTCCGGATCCATCGTGGCGATGTCGCCCGTATGGAGCCACCCTTTTTCGTCCAGGACCTTCCGGGTTTCCTCCTCGTTCTTGTAGTAACCCATCATGACGTGCTCGCCGTGCACCAGGATCTCGCCCGCGACGTGTTCGGGATCGGGCGAGTCGATCTTCACCTGGATAAATTCCGAGAGGAAACGCCCGCAGGAACCGGCCTTGAATTCGTTGTCGGGAGTGAAGCTGATGAGCGGAGCGCATTCGGTCATGCCGTATCCAATCGTGATCGGGAATTTGATACTCATCAGAAATGCTTCGGTTTCCATATTCATCGGTGCACCGCCCACGATGAAGATGTTCACCTCTCCGCCGAACGATTCCATCATCTTCTTGCGGATTACCGAGCGCAGGGCGGTATTCAGCAGCGGAATCTTCATAGCGATACTCATCGGCCCCTTTTCGAGCAGCGGCAGTACCTGTTTGCGATAGACTTTCTCGAGAATCAGGGGTACGCAGCAAATGATCGTGGGGCGCACGACCTGCATGGCTTCGATCAGGATCTTCGGAGTGGGAATTTTGCCCAGCAGGGTGATGTGGCCTCCGACGGCCAGCGGCGCGAGAAAGTCGAATGCACAGCCGTAGGCGTGTGCCAGAGGCAGGAACGAGAGCGTGCGTCCGCCGCGCTGGAAATAGTTCGTGCCGGTTTGGGTGTTTATGGCTCCTCGGGCGAAGAGCACGTTGCCCGTCAGGTTATTGACCGAGAGCATGACGCCTTTCGAATATCCGGTCGTTCCCGAGGTGTAGTTGAGCAGGATCATCCGGTCGTTGGGAATCTTGTGAAAGCGGATATGCTCCGGTCCGAACCCTTTCGGATAGGCTTTGCGGAAGTGATTTTCGCGGTTCTTCTGGAAATCCGTCAGTTTCTTCGGATCCCGGCGCTCGTAGATCGCGTTCAGGTCCGTGAGCGAGAAGACGGCTTCGACTTTCCGGATCTGGTCGGCTTCGATCGCGTCCCAGAACGTGTCGCCCAGGAAAAGCAGTCGGCTTTCCGAATGGTTGATGATGTGGATCACGTCGTTGGCATGGAAATCCTGCAGAATGGGCACGATGACCGCGCCGTAAGTGATCGTGGCGATGTAGGTGATGCACCAGCGGGGATTGTTGCGGCCGATCAGCGCAATTCGGTCGCCCTGCCGGATGCCCGCCTCGTCGAAGAGCAGATGCAGCTTGGCGATCTCGGCGCCCATTTCCAGGTAGGTGAAGTTCTCCTGCTTGAAATAGTCGGTCAATGCCGGCAGTGCATAGTTCTCCCGGAAGCTGGTTTCGTAAATATTAATCAGGTTTTCGCGTAACATAGAATTTTCGGTATCAAGTAGTGGATAATTCAATTTTTAGGGCGAAACGCTTGTCCCGGGGGGACTGGTGTCCGGCCGGATTCGGGTTATTCTTCTTAACCTCTTCCGGCAAAGATAATATATGCCGGGAACAAAGCAAATTTCGTGTGTTTCGCTTTTTGACAGTTCGTACAAATCGGTATTCGTTGCGAGCAAATATATGAAAATCTATCCAATCGGTAAAATACCCGTTTTTTGTCGGAAGAATTCGGGGATGCCTTCGTTTTTATTTTACAAGGCCGTTTCAGCCGGTTTCGACAGATCGGATCGCAGCGGAAACAGACACAAATAGATCGAAATCGGACAATACAAGCGTGTTGAATAATGGCGATTTCCGGCTCGCTATTTACCGTGGATTGAATGTCCGATCTGAAACGGGCGGATGAAGCGATCCGAATGACCGTTGGGGCAGGAGATGGAGCAGTCGGATTTTTTTGTGCCTATTCGGATATGGTTCCGGTTTCGGACCTTATTCGATAAAAACGATTCGCCAAACAAGCGAATCGTTTTTACCGTGCTATTTGTCCGCTTTTCGATGGGGCTTCCAGATGTATATTTTGGATTCCGTGCCGTTTTTCAGCCGAACGATATTTTTGCGGTGGGTGTAGAGCAGCAGAACGGCCGTGACGAACGAGAAGACGATGAAAGGCACCGATTGGTTCACTTTGGGCGAAGCGATCGTGAAGACCGGAAAGCAGCAGCCGGCCACGATCGAGGCGAGTGAAACGTAGTGCGTCATCATCAGGATCACGACCCATACGGCGAAGCAGAGCAGTACTACCGGCGGATAAATACCCGTAATCGCCCCTACCAGGGTCGCCACGCCCTTGCCGCCCCGGAATCCCGCGAAAATGGGGAAGATGTGTCCGAGCACGGCGGCGAATACGGCGATGATCTTGATATTTATCAGCCACATATCGTTGATGTAGGCGTCGTATTTGAGGATCTCGGTCAATGTGACCGCGACGAATCCCTTGAGGAAATCCAGCAGAAAGACCGGCAGGGCTGCTCGGCGTCCCAGTACCCGCAGCATGTTGGTCGTACCGGCGTTTTTGCTGCCGTGTTCCCGGATGTCGATGCCGTAATATTTTTTGCCTATCCATACGGCGCTGGGGATCGAGCCGAGCAGGTAGGCGATGATTATCATCGTGATAATGCAATAGTAAGTCAGTATCATGCCCTTTATTTGTCAGGATTGTATATGCAAATATAAACGAAAAAAATTTAAATACTGCGGCTTTTGGGGAAAATAGTCCGAAGCGAACGGGAAATCCGGGAGTTTTTCGTATATTTGCAAAATTAAATCAATTATTAACCGCTCTAAAATAGTTAATTTTATGATCAATACGAAAGCTTTATTGGAGCCGATGGGGTCTTGGGCCTGGTGGCGTTCCTGGATTCAGTTGTTTGTCGGTTGTGCGATCATGGGATCCGGTTTCGTTTTTTTTATCAATCCTTACAATTTCGTTCCGGGCGGAGTCTATGGCGCCGGCATCGTATTGCATAATATTTTCCCGTCGATCCAGGTCGGTACTTTCGGCTATATGTTCGACGTGCCGCTGATGATTACCGCCGTATTGGTTTTCGGCGGACAGTTCGGCGCCCGGACGGTGGTGGCTGCGCTGTTCACGCCCGGTTTTATGAATATCCTGACGCGGTTGGTCTATTCCGATGCGGCATTTACGGCCGACGGTATCAATCTCGATCCGGCGCTATTGCTGGGCGGTTCGCTCAACTTGTCGAACGATCTGTTGCTGACCTGTATCATCGGTGCGTCGTTATCGGCGTGGGGCAGGGTATGGTCGTGCGGACACAGGCTACCACGGGCGGTACGGACATTATCGCCATGTTGCTTCAGAAGTATGCGGGCATCAAGTTTTCCACGGGTATCTTCCTGGCGGATTGCGTGGTGATCCTTTCTGGCTTGGTGGTGATCGGTTTCGGTCTTGGTACGGGCGATAGTTCGGGTTCGGGCTGGGTGCTGACACTCTATTCGCTCATTACGATCTTCATCTGTTCGCGGGTCGTAGCCCGGGTGATCGACGGTGCGTCGTACGACAAGTTGCTGTTCATCATCAGCGATGAAAACGAAAAACTCCGGACATTCATTCTGGAGGATCTGGAACGCAGCGCTACTTTTATCAAGGCACGGGGTATGTACTCCGAGGAGGAAAAGGATATGATTTTCCTGGTGGTCGATCGCAAGGAGGTGCATGCGGTACAGCGTAAGGTACAGGAGATCGACCCGAAAGCATTCTTCGTGGTTACGGATGCCTACGATACCTACGGAGAGGGCTTCAAGCCTTTCCCGGAAGCGGGTGCGATTCAGGCACAGTAATTTTCAGAAATACCGGGGAAACGGGAACCGCGATCGTCGATTCCCGTTTTCGGTCCTAATTTTACCGGGCGAGTCCGGTTTTGCAACTATGAATAACGAGAAGATAAATACTTTGCGTCCGCTGCAGGGTGCGGGCCGTAAACTTTTTGTCGAAACATACGGCTGTCAGATGAACGTCGGCGATACGGAAATCGTCGTTGCGATCATGCAGCAGGAGGGCTATGTCTATACCGACAAGATCGAGGAGGCGGATGTCGTTCTGATCAATACCTGTTCGATCCGAGATAATGCCGAACAGCGCATTTGGGGACGTTTGCGGGAGATGGCTCATCTGCGCCGCCGCCGGCCGGGACTGCTCGTCGGTATTATCGGTTGTATGGCCGAACGTTTGCGGGAACGGCTGCTCGAAGGGGAGAACCCCGTGGATATCGTCGCCGGTCCGGATGCGTACCGCGACCTGCCCCGCCTGGTGCGCGAAGCGGGCGAAGGCGGCCGGGGCGTCAATGTCCTGCTTTCCCGCGAGGAAACCTACGCCGAAATCGCTCCCGTGCGGCTCGATCGCAACGGCGTGAGCAGTTATATCGCCATCATGCGCGGGTGCAACAACTATTGTTCGTACTGCGTGGTGCCTTATACGCGGGGCGTGGAGCGCAGCCGCGATCCGCAGACTATTCTGAGCGAAGCCCTCTGCCTGTTCGAGAACGGTTACCGGGAGGTGACGCTGTTGGGACAGAACGTCAATTCGTATCGTTATGGAGCGGTCGATTTTCCGGAGCTGATGCGCCTTGTGTCCGAAATTTCGCCGCTGTTGCGCGTTCGGTTCGCAACGTCGCATCCCAAGGACATGAGCGACCGTCTGCTCGAAGTGATGGCGTCGAAACCCAACATCTGCCGCTGCATCCACCTGCCTGCCCAGTCGGGATCGTCGCGGATGCTCGAGAAGATGAACCGCAAATATACGCGCGAATGGTACCTCGACCGCATCGCCGCTATCCGCCGCTATATGCCCGATTGCGCGATTACGACCGACCTGATCGCCGGATTCTGCAGCGAAACGGACGAGGATCATCGGCAGACGCTTTCGCTGATGCGGGAGGTGGGGTATGAATTCGCCTATATGTTCAAGTATTCCGAGCGGCCCGATACGTTCGCTCAACGTCACATGCCCGACGATGTGCCGGATTCGGTCAAGACGGCCCGTTTGAACGAAATCATCGCCTTGCAGAATACGCTTTCGGCCGAAAGCAACGCCCGCGATGTCGGCAAAGAGTTCGAAATTCTGGTGGAAGGTACTTCCAAGCGCAGCGACCGGCAGCTTTTCGGACGTACGTCGCAGAATAAGGTGGTGGTCTTCGATCGCGGCGAGTGCCGGATCGGGGATTACGTGCGGGTGCGGGTGACCGCCTCCTCGTCGGCGACGTTGCAGGGAGAGTTGGTCGAAAGAACCCGCCCGTTTGAAGTGTAATAATTGGAAAAGAAAGAAAACGCATAGTATGAGATTTGACGAACTCGATCTGGAAGACGAGGTGCTGGACGGCATCGACGCCATGAATTTTCAGGAGATGACTCCTGTGCAGGAGCAGACCATTCCGATCATTCTGGACGGGCGCGATATTATCGCCTGCGCCCAGACCGGTACGGGCAAGACGGCTGCCTATACGCTGCCGCTGCTGAACCGGCTGCTGCTCGAAGGCAATGAGAAGAACGTCGTGAAATCGGTCATTATCGTACCCACGCGCGAGTTGGCACAGCAGATCGACATGCAGTTCCAGGGCTTTTCCTACTATATGCCCGTTTCTACCGCCGTAATTTACGGCGGCGGCGACGGCCGCGGCTGGGACCAGCAGAAGCGCGGCCTGCAAATGGGTGCCGATGTGGTGATCGCCACGCCCGGACGCCTGATTTCGCACCTTATGAACAGCCGCGTCGATCTTTCGCATGTGGATTACCTGATTCTGGACGAGGCCGACCGTATGCTCGATATGGGTTTTTACGACGACATTATGCAGATCGTTTCCTATATGCCCAAATCGCGGCAGACGCTGATGTTCTCCGCGACGCTGCCGCCCAAGATCCGGCAGATGGCCAAGCAGATTCTGAACGATCCCGCCGAGGTCAATATCGCCATTTCGAAGCCCAACGAGGCGATCGAACAGGGTGCTTATATCTGTTACGAGGGCCAAAAGCTGGGGATCGTCCGCGAGATGTTCTCCTGGCCTTCGGAGTCCAAGACGATCATTTTCTCCTCTTCCAAACAAAAGGTCAAGGAGTTGGCCCATACGCTCAAGCGTATGAAGCTCGACGTGGCTCCCATGCACTCCGATCTGGATCAGGAGAAACGCGAGCAGGTGATGCTCGATTTTAAGAATAATAAAGTGAGGATTCTCGTAGCGACGGACATCGTCGCACGCGGTATCGACATCGAGGATATCGGCATGGTCATCAATTATGACGTGCCGCACGATCCCGAAGATTATATCCATCGCATCGGCCGCACGGCGCGGGCCAGCGCTACGGGGCGGGCCGTTACGTTCGTGAACGAGGAGGAGCAGGGTAAATTCCACCGTATCGAGGAGTTTATCGAGCGGGAGATTCCGAAATTGTCCTTGCCGGAAGCCGTAGGTGCAGGCCCTGAATATAACCCCGCCGCTTTTTCCGGTCATGGCGGCCGCCGGGGACGCAGTGGGTCGGGCCGTGGCGGAAACGGACGCAGCGGGGGACGTGGTCGGAGCCGTGGACGCGACGGTGCGAAGAGTGCCGGTCCGGTACCTGCAGAAGGTGTCGTCGCGGCTGCGAATGTGGAGTCCCGCCACGGAGAAGGTCGTGGCGAGGGTAATCGCGGCAGCCGGGACCGGGGGCGTCGTCGTAACCGAAATCGCAACCGTAATCGCAATAAAGGCGGCGACGATACGCCGCAGGCATAGTGCCTTTTGAAATTCGCAGCGCCGGATTGCGGCTCCCGAAAGTGCGGGATCGCAGTCCGGCATTGTATTTTACGGAGCCGGCCAAGACCCCGTAAAGGTATGTCCAATGTCCCGGAACGATGCTGGAATACCGTCCTTGATTGCCTCTTGCAAGGAAACCGATCCGCTTGTGCGGACCGGCCTGTCGATGTTGTCGCCGGGAGCAAGGTGTCGGCTGGCATTTTTCGAAGTATCGTTGTCGAGGGGAGAAAGCCTGCGGAGCCGGAAAGAGTGGCGGAGGCGGAGGCGTCATCGATCCCATCGTATGAGGCTTTTCGCGTCGGGCCGTTCGTGCCGGACGGGCCTTGTTTTGCGGGGCGTTCGGACAGGGTGAAGAGGACGTATTGCGTAAAATCCCGGATGAATACATATTCATCCGGGATTTTGTAGCGATCTTAACGAAATGGAGGAACCTCCTTTCGGTGCGTCTGCTGCGAATCACTTTTTGTTGCGGGGATCCCACGTCGGGTGTGCCGGGTCCTCCGCTTTCAGGGCTTCCTCATAGTCGATACCCAATGCCTTCGCCACGCCTTTGCCGTATTCGGGATCGGCGTAGGAGCAGTTGCGCACGTGCCGCTGTTTGATGAAGAGGGCGCTGTCGCCCATCGCGCGGGCCGTGTTCTCGCACGTCGCCCGTTGGTCTTCGGCCGACATCAGCCGCCAGAGCTTGCCCGGTTGGGTGAAATAGTCGCTGTCGAGTTCCCGTTCGTCGTAATTGTAGATGGCACCGTTCACCTCCAAAGGCGGTTCTTTCAGGTTCGGGCTGTCCTGCCATTCGCCGTAGCTGTTCGGCTGGTAGGGGATCGTCGCTCCGTAATTGCCGTCCGTGCGCATCTGTCCGTCGCGGTGGTAGTCGTGGAACGGACAGCGGGGTTTATTCACGGGAATCAGGTTGTTGTTCACGCCCAGCCGGTAGCGCTGTGCGTCGCCGTAGGAGAAGAGCCGCCCCTGCAACATCTTGTCGGGCGAGAAGCCGATGCCTTCGATGACGTTCGCAGGGTTGAACGCCGCCTGTTCGATTTTCGGCGAAGAAGTTGTCCGGGTTGCGGTTCAGTTCGAGAATACCCACGTCATGCAGCGGGAAATCGCCGTGATACCACACTTTGGTCAGGTCGAAGGGATTGATTTTGTAGTTTCGGGCCTCCTCTTCGGTCATCAGCTGCACCTGCATCAGCCAGCGGGGATAATCGCCCCGTTCGATCGCTTCGAACAGGTCGCGCTGGTTCGACTCCCGGTCTTTGGCGATGACCGCCTCGGCTTCGGCGTCCGTGAGGTTCTTGATGCCTTGCAGGGTGCGGAAATGGAATTTGACCCATGTGCGCTTGTTGTCCTTGTCGTAGAAGCTGAAGGTGTGGCTGCCGAAGCCGTGCATATGGCGGAACGAGGCCGGAATGCCGCGCGGACTCATCGTGATCGTCACCTGGTGGAGCGCTTCCGGGAGGAGCGTCCAAAAATCCCAGTTGTTGTTGGCACTTCGCATGCCGGTGCGCGGATCGCGTTTGATGGCGTGGTTCAGGTCGGGGAATTTCAGCGGATCGCGCAGGAAGAAGACCGGCGTGTTGTTGCCTACCAGGTCCCAGTTGCCCGTGTCGGTGTAGAATTTCATGGCGAAGCCCCGGATGTCGCGCTCGGCATCGGCGGCGCCGCGCTCTCCGGCTACGGTCGAGAAGCGGACCAGACAGTCGGTCTTTTTACCCACCTGCGAAAAGATCGAGGCCCGGGTGTATTTGGTGATGTCGTGCGTCACGGTGAAGGTCCCGAAAGCTCCCGATCCTTTGGCGTGCATGCGGCGTTCGGGGATCACTTCCCGGTCGAAATGGGCGAGTTTTTCGAGATACCATACGTCTTGCAGCATGGCGGGGCCGCGCACGTCGGCGGTTTGGATGTTTTGGTTGTCGGCAATGGGTTTCCCGTTTTCGGAGGTCAGTCTTTTCTTGTCCATATCCTATCGTTTTTTTGTCGGCATGCAGAAAATGCCGGACCGGTTTATGATTGAATTTCATATCGTTGTAATTCAGAGCAAAAACATTGCCATACAGACTGGCGTTGCCTCTTTGGGGATATGTTTTTTCTGCGAGGAGCGGACTGTCGGAGCGAATTTTTTCAGGGAAATCGACTCTGTTTTTCGAGGATTTGGAAAATTTCACTATATTTGTCCCGTTAACGGGGGATTAGCTCAGTTGGCTAGAGCGCTTGCATGGCATGCAAGAGGTCACGAGTTCGAGCCTCGTATTCTCCACCAAACAAGAAACAGCCGCATGATTTCATGCGGCTGTTTCTTGTTTGATAGTATGTCTTTTATGGGCGGAGTTCGGACGCTTCCGTCGGAAGTTTTCCCGGCTGATCCCGAGGGTCAGTTTTTCAGGTATTCTACTGCCGCCAGACCGTCGTTGAGGGGATAGAGGCCGATGCTCAGCGATTTGTCTTCGCTTTCATATACGTACATTCTTTGTCCCGGACGGTATTCGAGGTAGATGTACAGCTGCGAGAGGTAGGTGTGCAGGTCGTCGATGTACAGGTCTGAAAGTATCGATCCGCAGGAATATACTTTGTCGTCTTCGAATATATATATGTACTCTTTAACGATGCCCTTGCCTTCGAAATACAGCGAGGTTTCCGATGCTCCGCTGTAGGCGTAGGGCACCGAAGCTTTCACTTCCTCCCGTGTCTTGCCGTACATGAATACGGGAGCTTCGTATTCCCTCAAAGTGGGAGGTATGTTGTCCTTGTTCTCATCGTCGTTGCATCCCGCGAATCCCAGCATTACGGCCGCGAAAGCGAATAGTAAGAATTTTTTCATAGCGAAAAGATAAACGGTTTGGAATAAAGGTTTTATCGATTGTAAATGAGATAAATTATTCTTTATGGGTGCGCCGCCGGATCCCTGAATATGGTGTCGAGGATATCCGGTGATCTCTATTTTTGTCGGAAATAGATCTGGATCGGTACTCCCGAGAAATCCCATTCCTCCCGAATCTTATTCTCCAGGAAGCGGCGGTAGGGATCCTTGATATATTGGGGCAGATTGACGAAGCAGGCGAACTGGGGCGTGGGTGTCGGCAGCTGCATCACGTATTTGATTTTGATGTATTTGCCTTTGGTCGCCGGGGGCGGGTAGTTCTCGATGATCGGCAGCAGGTAGTCGTTCAGCGCCGAGGTGGCCACGCGCCGCTTGCGGTTTTCGTAAACCCGGATGGCGGTCTGGAGCACTTCGAGGATGCGCTGTTTGTTGAGTACCGAGGTGAAGATGATCGGAATGTCGTTGAAGGGCGCCAGTTTTTTTTGCCAGGGCCTCCTTCCACTCCTTCATCGTGTTGTTGCCTTTCTCCACCAGATCCCATTTATTGACCACGATCACGCAGCCTTTGCGGTTGCGGACGATCAGGTTATGGATGTTCAGGTCCTGGGATTCGAGGCCTTGCTGCGCATCGAGCATCAGGATGCAGACGTCGGACTCCTCGATGGCGCGGATCGAACGCATCACGGAGTAGAATTCGAGGTCTTCGGTCACCTTGCCTTTTTTGCGCATGCCGGCCGTATCGACCAGGTAGAAATCGAGTCCGTACTTGTTGTAGCGCGAGTGAATGGCGTCGCGCGTGGTGCCGGCGATCGGCGTGACGATGTTGCGCTCTTCGCCCAGCAGGGCGTTGGTGAGCGACGACTTGCCCACGTTCGGACGGCCTACGATGGTGATGCGGGGCAGCTCTTCTTCCTCGTTCTTGGTTTCCGGGGGCAGGTCGCGCACGATTTCGTCCATCAGGTCGCCCGTGCCGCTGCCGCTCATCGAGCTGATGCAGTAGGGTTCTCCCAGTCCCAGCGAATAAAATTCGTGCGAGGAGTAGATCAGGTCGTAGTTATCGACCTTGTTGCAGACCAGCAGCACTTTTTTCGAAGTGCGCCTCAAGATGTCGGCCATCATCTGATCGAGATCCGTGATGCCCGTATTGACTTCGACCAGGAACAGGATGACGTCCGCCTCGTTCGCGCCGGCCAGCGCTTGATTGCGGATGGAGCCCTGGAAGGCGTCGTCGTCGCCCATCTCGATGCCGCCGGTGTCGATGAGCTTGAAGTCGACGCCGTTCCAGTCGGCCTCATGGTAGGAGCGGTCGCGCGTGACGCCGCGCATCTCGTGGACGATGGCCTCGTCGGCCTGGGCTATGCGGTTGACGAAGGTGGACTTGCCGACGTTCGGCCGTCCGACCACCGCGACGATGGGTAAAGGCATATTGCTACCTCGCAGATTGCTTCGATTGGTGCGGTCAGGAGGTCGGATCGGTTCGTCCGACCAGGTGGATGATCTCGAGGAGATAATCCGATGCGTTACAGGATACCACGGACATGCGCGCGCCCGCCCGCTTTTCCATATCCTCCAAACTCATGTCATCGAGCGTTACCGCGTCGTCGTTGAACACGACGCGCGGGATGAGCGCCAGCTGCAAGCCGCGCTCGCGCTCGGCACGCACGGCATCGGCCATGTCGCAGCCGCATAGAAGCCCCGTCACGTCCACGTTGCCGCCGAAGAACTCGTTCTTCACGAACAGCGGGATCAGCAGCCCCTTGAGCGGGCTCGCATCGATGAGCGGGCCCAGGAAGTGGCGCGTCGCGCAGCCGGCCACGTAGTGGACGCGCGCGTCGGCGGCGCGCAGAGCCGCGGCGCAACGCTCGACGAGCCCCGCGCGCTCTGCCCTTTTCCAGTCGTCAACGAACGAGCGGATGATGCCGACGCCGTCCTCGAACATGCCGAAGTCACCGTAGTGCTCCGACGGCGGCAGGTTGCCGCAACAGCTCCGGGGCCGTAGGCGTTATGGTAGAACTCGTCGGCCGGGAAGGCCCACATGCTACCGCGCTCGGCCAGAGCGCGCCGCTGGAACGGAATGACGAGGTCCATCACCGCGCGCGACGACACGGGGTCGTTGAAGCTGCGGTCGAAGACGCTCTGGTGCTTCGTGAATCCCAGCGGCACGATGCACACGTCGAGAATGCCGGGGCGCGCGTACGCCCAGGCAAGCGTGTCTTCCAGCACGGCGCCGTCGTTCTGGTCGGGCACGAGCACGATCTGGGCGTGGAACTCGATGCCCGATTCCAGCAGCCGCTCCAGCACGTCGATGCCGTGCTGCGCGTGCTTGCCGATCATGCGTCGGCGCACCTCCGGATCCGCCACGTGCAGCGACAGGCGCAGAGGCGATATGCGCTGCTCGACGATGCGCCGTTCGTCTTCGGGCTTCAGGTTGGTGAACGTGACGAAGGTGCCCGCGAGAAAGCTCAGGCGAAAATCGTCGTCGCGCAAGGTGAGCGAGGAGCGCATATCGTCGGGCAGCTGGCGCATGAAGCAGAACGTGCAGGCGTTGCGGCATTGCCTCACGCCGTCGAACACGACGCCTTCGAACTCGCAAGCCCCAGTCCTCGCCCTCCTCGCGCTCCAGTTCCACGACGCCCTCGTCGCCGTCGAGATCGACGTAGCCCAGCTCCATGACGTCGTCGGCCGCAAGCCAGCGCCAGTCGATGAGGTCGCGCACGGGTCTGCCGTCCACCGTGGTCACGTAGCATCCAGGCTCGAACCCCGCATCGTCGGCCGGGCTGTGCGCCACGACGGCGCGCACGAGAGCCCGCGGCGCCTCGACGCGCGCCCCGCAGCCGCCGCGCTGCCTGGCCGCCGCCTCGCGATCGATATCGCCCGACGGGTACACCGGCGGCATCGGACGCGCTCCGGCATCCGCGCTCACAGCGCCTCCAGACGCTCCACGATGGCGGCTATCTGGTCTTCGGGAGTGGAGGCTCCGGCGGTGACGCCGACGCTCTCGCAGCCGATGAACCAGGAGGGATCCAGCTCCTCGGGCGCCTCCACGTGGTGGGTGCGCGGGCACGCGGCGGCGCAGAGTGTCGGCCAGGCGCGTGGTGTTCGAGCGAGTTGCGGCCGCCGATGACCACGATGGCGTCCACCTCGTCAGCGAGCGCCGCGGCCGATTCCTGGCGCGGCGCGTAGCGAGCAGATGGTGTTCTTCACCTCGGGCCGGATGCCGCGGCGCGCG
>ENA-OQAB01000799-OQAB01000799.1-human-gut-metagenome-genome-assembly--contig:-NODE-799-length-16046-cov-2.158992_pt1 | contig 16046 bp, 30 predicted proteins | sample MGYA00242490_ERZ504517 | MGnify/ENA primary metagenome ERZ504517 (study PRJEB26092, sample SAMD00036298) | human gut metagenome | host: Homo sapiens | study: EMG produced TPA metagenomics assembly of...
ACCGGGAACTGCATGATGGAGGATGCAAAAATTACGGGGATAACGCCTGCAGTATTCACCTTTCAGCGGGATATTGGAGGATCTGGCCCGCCCACCATTTTTCCTTTCCCTGGAATCCTTCTTTTGCATACTGGACCGGGATTTTCCGGGTTGCATCATTCAGGATTATAACCAGAATAACCATGGCAACAATAATAGCCAGAATGATAAGAGCCGCTAAAACAGCGGATTGCCACAGGTTTGCCCTTTACAAACTGATTATAAAGGCTTGCCAGATCCTGAGGCATCCTGGATACAATGTTGATGGTCAGGACTATTGAAATACCGTTGCCCACACCATTTTCCGTAATTCTCTCACCAATCCACATCAGGAATGCACTTCCTGCTGTAAGGGCAGCGATAACAGTAATTACGTTCAATGCATTGAAGTCTTCCAGCAGTCCGCTTCTGCCGAAGCCGATTGCCATAGCGGTTGATTCAATCAAAGCCAGACCAACAGTAACATATCTGGTGATTGCGGTCAGCTTCTTACGGCCGTCCTCACCGTCCTTCTGCATTTCTTCCAGCTTAGGGATGGCAATGGTCAAGAGCTGTATAATGATGGAGGATGTAATATACGGCGTAATGTTCAGGGCGAACAATGACATGTTCAGGAAAGAACCGCCGGTAAACGCATCAAAAAAATTGAATGCGTCACCGGTCTGCGCCGCAAACCATCTGGAAAAATAAGTTCTGTCAACCCCAGGCACAGGCAGCTGTGATCCTAAGCGGATCACAACCAGCATGGCAAAGGTGTAGAAAATCTTCTTCCGGAGCTCTTTCATTTTAAATGCATTTTTAAGTGTTGTAAGCATTACATCACCTCTGCTGTTCCACCAAGTGCTTCGATTTTTTCTTTTGCGGATGCGCTGAACGCATCAGCCTTAACATCGAGCTTTTTGGTCAATTCTCCGTTTCCGAGGATTTTTACTCCATCTTTGGGATTTTTAACAATGCCCTTTTCAATTAAGGTTTCTACGGTAACGGTAGTTCCGTTCTCAAAAACCTCCAGAGCGCTTAAGTTAATGCCTACGATAACCTTAGAGTTTCTGTTAGTGAAGCCTCTCTTGGGAATACGTCTGTATAAAGGCATCTGACCGCCTTCAAAGCCCGGCCTGGGAGCTCCTGAACGAGCTTTCTGACCTTTGTGTCCCTTACCAGCTGTTTTGCCGTTTCCTGAACCATGGCCACGGCCTCTTCTGAAGTTATCGCTGTGCTTGGAACCTTCTGCAGGCTGTAAGTTTGATAATTCCATTCCTGACACCTCCTGTTCTTACGCTTCTTCTACTTTGAGCATGTAACCGACCTGCTGAATCATGCCTCTTATGGATTCATTGTCGGGCAGCTCAACTGTTTTGTGCATTTTGGTAAGTCCCATTGCCTTTACGGTAGCTTTATGCTTCGGAACCGCACCGATAGGGGACTTTACCAACGTGATTTTTAAAGTTTTCTCTGCCATTTTAAATTTCCTCCTTAAGCCATGATTTCGTCAACAGATTTACCACGGTTAGCTGCTACTTCTTCAGGAGTCTTTAACTGGCTTAAGCCTTCGATGGTAGCAAGTACGACGTTCTGCTTGTTATTGGATCCAAGAGATTTCGTACGGATATTTTTAATACCTGCAAGTTCGCATACGTTACGAACAGGGCCGCCGGCGATAACACCGGTACCATCAGGAGCTTTCTTGAGAAGAACGGTTGCAGAACCGAACTTGCCCAGGAAGTCATGGGTAATACTGTTGTTTTCATCCAGTGCAACGCTTACCAGATTCTTGGCAGCGTCTTCTTTTCCTTTGCGGATAGCTTCCGGAATTTCAGTTGCTTTTCCAAGGCCTACACCTACGTGTCCCGCGCCGTCGCCTACTACGACTAAAGCTGTGAAACGGAAGTTACGACCACCCTTTACAACCTTAGTTACACGTTTGATGGAAACTACTTTTTCAGTGAGTTCCAGATTGCTTGTGTCAATGATTGTATGTCTCATTTACGATGTGTTCTCCCTTCCTAGAATTCCAGGCCAGCTTCTCTGGCCGCATCAGCTAATGCTGCGATCTTACCCTGGTATATAAAGCCGCCTCTGTCAAAGACAACCGCTTTGATTCCTTTTTCCAGAGCCCTCTTTGCAATTACAGTTCCCAGGTATGCTGCCGCATCAACGTTATTGGTTTTTTCCAGTTCAGCCTTTACGTCTTTTTCAACGGTGGAGGCTGCAACAAGTGTATTTCCAACTGTATCGTCGATAATTTGAGCATACATATGATTATTGCTTCTGAACACAGCAAGACGCGGTCTTTCAGCAGTGCCGCTAAAACGGTTACGCAGTTTTCTATGCTTGTTCAAACGAACTTCTTGTCTTGATTTCTTACTAACCATTTTTACACTCTCCTTATCTATTTCTTACCAGTCTTACCAACTTTACGTCTGATTGTTTCATCAGCATACTTGATACCCTTGCCCTTGTAAGGCTCAGGTCTTCTCTTGTCTCTGATTTCAGCTGCGAATTGGCCAACTTTTTCTTTATCGATACCTTTTACGATGATGATGTTCTGTCCTTCCATCACTGTTTCAATGCCTTCGGGATCTTCCATCTCCACCGGGTGGGAATAACCTAAAGATAAGGTTAATTTATTGCCGGACTTTGCTGCTCTGTAACCTACACCATTTACTTCCAGCTTCTTCTCGTAGCCCTGGGTTACACCAACAACCATGTTGTTGATCAGTGTTCTGGTCAGACCATGCAGGGATTTCATTTTCTTTAAATCATTAGGTCTGGAAACCACGATTTCGGTTCCTTCCATCTTGATTTCCATCTCAGCAGGGAGCACTCTTTCAAGTGTGCCCTTGGGACCTTTTACAGTCACTTTATTATTTTCTGCAATCTCTACAGTAACGCCTGCAGGAACTGCGATTGGCATTCTTCCTATACGTGACATGCCCGTACCTCCTATAATTTATTCAAAGCCAGCCCAGCATCCGGTTGATTACCAAACGAATGCCAGTACCTCGCCGCCTACCTGAAGTTCTCTTGCTTTCTTGTCTGTGATAACGCCCTGGTTGGTAGAGATGATAGCAATACCAAGTCCGCCCAGTACCTTGGGAAGTTCTTCCTTGCCTGCGTATACGCGGAGGCCGGGTTTGGAAATTCTCTTTAAGCCTGTGATGATCTTATGGTTCTTGTCTTCACCATATTTCAGGGTGATATGGATGGTCTTGAAAGCACCGTCATCCAGAATGTCATATTTCTTGATATATCCCTCGTCCAGCAGAATCTGCGCGATAGCCAGTTTCATTTTGGATGAAGGTACATCTACTGTATCGTGCTTTGCAGTATTTGCATTACGGATTCTTGTAAGCATATCTGCAATCGGATCGCTCATTGTCATTTGAATTGCCTCCTTCTTACCAACTTGCTTTCTTTACGCCGGGGATCGTCCTTTTATATGCCAGTTCACGGAAGCAGATTCTGCAGATTCCGTATTTTCTTAACACTGAATGTGGACGACCACAGATTTTGCAACGAGTATATTCTCTTGTGGAGAATTTAGGTTTGCGCTGCTGTTTAATCTTCATTGCTGTCTTAGCCATGAATGAACCTCCTTATTTCTCAAAAGGCATGTTGAATAATCTCAGTAATTCACGTGCCTCTTCGTCAGTCTTTGCAGTAGTAACGATGATAACGTCCATACCTCTTACTTTCTCTACCTTATCGTATTCGATTTCGGGGAAAATAAGCTGTTCCTTGATGCCCAGTGCGTAGTTTCCTCTTCCGTCGAATGCATCAGGGTTTACACCTCTGAAGTCACGTACACGAGGAAGCGCAAGGTTTACAAGACGGTCAAGAAAATCATACATTTTCTCACCACGGAGGGTTGTTTTACATCCGATTGCCATACCCTTCTCTGATTTTAAAGTTAGCGATGGAGTTTTTAGTCCCTTGTAAGTACTACATGCTGTCCTTGTGATTGTTTCAAGGTCCTTCACGGCAGATTCCAGAGCCTTTGCATTATCTTTTGCTTCGCCAACACCCATGTTGATGACGATTTTATCCAGCTTCGGAACTTCCATAACATTTTTTATATCCGAACTTTTTGGTCATTGCTTCTACAATCGTATCATTGTATAAGTCTTTCAGTCTACTCACGTTTACGGCCTCCTTCCTTAGAATTAATCAATTACGTCGCCGGTTGATTTAGCGAAACGTACTTTCTTGTCATTTTCAACTTTGAAACCGATTCTGGTCGGTTTTCCTTTGTAAACGTACATTACGTTCGATACATCAAGCGCAGCTTCTTTTTGAATAATTCCGCCGTTCTGGTTTGCAGCAGACGGTTTTGCATGCTTTGTTACCATGTTCACGCCTTCAACAACCACTTTGCCGTTCTTCTTATCTACGGAAAGAACTTTTCCTTCTTTGTCCTTATCCTTACCAGCGATTACTTTAACAGTATCGCCCTTCTTAATTTTCATTGTCGACATAAGGCACCTCCTATAATACTTCGGGAGCCAGAGATACAATTTTCATAAACTGTTTCTCACGAAGCTCTCTTGCTACCGGTCCAAAGATACGGGTTCCTCTGGGAGTCTTGTCATCTTTGATGATTACAGCAGCATTTTCGTCAAATTTGATATAAGAACCGTCTTTACGACGAGCGCCTTTTACAGTACGTACAACAACAGCTTTTACTACGTCGCCTTTTTTTACAACGCCGCCTGGTGTTGCATCTTTGACGCTGGCAACGATAACATCGCCGATATTCGCATACCTTCTTGTAGAGCCACCCATAACTCTGATGCACAGGAGCTCTTTTGCACCGGTATTATCAGCAACTTTCAATCTGCTTTCCTGTTGAATCATGCTAATTCTCCTTCCGCCAGGTTCACCCCTGATTTAGCTGGGCGCAGAACCTGTATTCCTATTATTGCAAACGTTTGAATTAACGTTAATTATTTTGCTCTTTCAATGATTTCCACAAGTCTCCATCTCTTGTCTTTGGACAGAGGTCTTGTTTCCATTACTTTAACGGTATCGCCGATGTTGCAATCGTTGTTCTCGTCATGAGCTTTCAGCTTGTAGGTTCTCTTAACGATTTTACCATAAAGAGGGTGTCTTACATGGTCTTCTACAGCAACAACGATAGTTTTCTGCATTTTATTACTAACGACTTTACCAGTACGTGTTTTTCTCAGATTTCTTTCTTCCACGTCGATGTGCTCCTTTCTGGAATGTTAACGGCTTACTGAGCAGCCTTGGCTTTTTCAGTAATGAGGGTCTGGATTCTTGCGATATTCTTCCGAACCTCTTTGATTCTTGCCGTGTTATCAAGCTGATTTGTTGCGTTCTGGAATCTCAAATTGAAAAGTTCTTTTTTAGCATTTACCAGTTCCTGTGCTAAATCAGCGTCGGATTTTTCTTTAAATCTTCAACAAACTGTTTAGTTTTCATTTGATACACCGCCTTCCAAATCTGCTTTAGAAACAACTTTACATTTACATGGAAGCTTATGCATAGCAAGACGTAATGCTTCTTTTGCGGATTCCTCAGGAACACCTGCAATTTCAAACATTACACGTCCGGGCTTAACAACCGCTTACCCAGTATTCCAGAGTACCTTTACCGGAACCCATACGTGTTTCTGCTGGTTTTTGCTGTTACATGGTTTGTCAGGGAAAATCTTAAATCCATACCTTACCACTACGCTTTGTATAACGTGTCAGCGCGATACGGGCTGCTTCAATCTGATTGGACTTGATCCAGCACGGCTCTGTTGCTACCAGACCGTACTCACCATAAGTAATGGTGTTGCCGCGCATTGCTTTGCCTGCCATAGAACCGCGGAACTGTTTACGACGTTTAACTCTTTTAGGCATTAACATTATTTATCGCTCCCTTTCCTTGGTTTCCTTTCGCAGGGAAGTATTTTCGCCCCTTGTAGATCCATACTTTGACACCAACTTTACCGTATGTGGTATCTGCTTCTGCAAATCCATAATCGATATCAGCTCTCAGTGTCTGAAGCGGGATGGTTCCTTCACTGTAGAATTCGGTACGAGCCATATCAGCTCCGCCAAGACGGCCTGCACATGCAGCCTTGATACCCAGCGCGCCGGCCTTCATGGTTCTGCCCATGCAGGATTTCATAGCTCTTCTGAAAGACACACGGTTTTCCAGCTGCTGAGCGATGTTCTCTGCAACCAGCTGTGCATCCCTGTCAGGTCTCTTGATTTCTTTGATGTCAACAAGAACCTTTTTGTCTGTCAGCTTGGACAGCTCTTTCTTGGTAACCTCGATTTCCGCACCGCCCTTACCGATAACAACACCCGGCTTCGCAGTGTAGATGATAACCTTTACTCTGTCGGATGCTCTTTCGATTTCAATCTTGGAAACACCGGCACTGTAAAGTTTTTTCTTTAAATATTTTCTGATATTGTAATCTTCTACTAAAAAGTCTGAAAACTCAGCGTCCGCATACCATCTGGAATCCCAATCTTTGATGACGCCGACTCTTAAGCCATGAGGATTAACTTTCTGTCCCATATTTTCTCCTTTCACGTTTGCCCCGTCCGGGACAATTCCTTCCTCGGATTATTTCTCATCCAGCACTAAGGTGATGTGGCTCATTCTCTTTTCGATTCTGTAAGCCCTTCCCTGTGCTCTGGGGTGTACTCTCTTCATTGTGGGTCCCTTATTTGCATAACACTGTGCAACATACAGGTTGTCTTTGTTCATACCGTTGTTGTTTTCTGCGTTTGCAATTGCAGATTCGAGTAATTTCTTAATCAGGCTGGATGCATATCTGGGATTGTATTCCAGGATAGCCAGTGCTGTCGTAACGTCTTTGCCTCTGATGGCATCCAGTACGAAGCATGCTTTCTGTACAGAAACCCTTGCGTAAGATAACTTTGCAGAAGGTCTTGTATCTTTATTTGCATTTCTTTCTCTCTTTATTTGAGTTCTGTGTCCTCTTGCCATGGATAAAACCTCCTTTCAATTATCTCAGTTTGGATTTCTTTTCGTCTTTTCCATGTCCTCTATAGGTTCTGGTTGCTACAAACTCTCCGAGCTTATGTCCAACCATATCTTCCGTTACATATACAGGCACATGTTTTCTTCCGTCATGGACAGCGATTGTGTGTCCTACGAAGGACGGGAAGATTGTAGAACGGCGGGACCAGGTTTTGATAACCTGTTTCTGTCCGGCAGCGTTCAGTGCATCTACTTTTTTGAGGATGCTTGCGTCAGCAAACGGTCCTTTTTTCAGTGATCTAGCCATTGATTCTTTCCTCCTTATTTAATAGCCTTACCGTCTCTTCTTCTTACAATCAGCTTGTTGGACGCTTTTTTCTTCTTACGTGTCTTCAAGCCGAGTGCAGGTTTGCCCCAAGGAGTACTCGGGCCCGGACGGCCGATACCGGTCTTTCCTTCACCACCACCATGTGGATGGTCATTCGGGTTCATAACGGAACCGCGGACTGTCGGGCGGATGCCCATGTGACGCTTACGTCCTGCTTTACCGATGTTGATCAGGTTGTGGTCTCCGTTGCCTACAACACCTACGGTTGCGCGGCAGATTACGGGCACCATTCTCATTTCACCGGAGGGAAGTCTCAATGTTGCATATTTTCCTCTTTAGCCATCAGCTGTGCGCCGTTTCCAGCGGAACGAACCAGCTGACCGCCCTTGCCGGGATATAATTCAACGTTGTGTACCTGAGTACCAACAGGAATTTCAGATAAAGGAAGGCAGTTTCCGATTCTTACTTCTGCGTGAGGGCCATTCATGATTTTCATGCCATCCTTCAGTCCTTCAGGAGCAAGGATGTAAGCCTTCTCACCGTCTGCATAGCAGATTAATGCGATGTTAGCAGTTCTGTTCGGGTCGTATTCGATGCCGACTACAGTTGCAGGAACATCATCTTTGTATCTCTTGAAATCGATTATTCTGTATTTTCTTCTGTTTCCGCCGCCGCGATGTCTCACGGTAATCTTGCCCTGATTGTTACGGCCTGCATTCTTATTCAGAGAAACGCAAAGGCTCTTCTCAAGGAGTGGACTTTGTAATCTCAGAGAAAATCAGAACCAGTCATATTTCTTCTGGAAGGTGTATATGGGTTATATGTCTTAATTCCCATGATTTTTTCTCCTTTTCTTCATCATTTATTGTCGTGCTTGATTTGCACTTAAGCGGAGGCCGGAGCGGTTAAAACCGTACCGTGTGTCTCCTGATGCAAGTACAGAAACATGCCTGCACCCGCGCTTCTTACAGACCGGCGAAGATTTCGATATCTTTGCTTTCTGCTGTCAGCTGAACGATTGCTTTCTTGGTCCTGGCAGTTTTGCCCACTACCATGCCGCGTCTTCTGTTCTTGCCTTCGCAGTTCTGTGTGTTTACGCTCTTAACCTTGGTTCCTTCGAACAATTTTTTCCACAGCTTCTTTAATCTGGGATTTGGTTGCTTCGGGATGAACAAGGAAAGTATATTTCTTATCTCCCATACCAGCCATACTCTTCTCAGTGATGACGGGTTTGAGGATGACATCATAATATTTTACGTCAGCCATTATGCGTACACCTCCTCGATAGTCTTAACAGCATCCTTGGTAAGAACTACGGTGCCGGCTTTCATTATATCATATACATTCAGTGTGCTTGTCAGAGTTGTATTGACTTTAGCCAGGTTCTTAGCGCTCATTACCACGTTCTTGTCATTTTCATTGATAACAACAAGGCCTTTTACAACCTTCAGGTTATCCATAACCTGCTTGAAGTTCTTAGTCTTGATTTCATCAAATTTCAGTTCATCTACAACGATGAGTTTGTTTTCCTGTACTCTGCTTGTTAATGCAGATTTGAGAGCCGCTCTCTTTTCCTTCTTGTTCAGCTTGAAGGAATAGTCTCTCGGAACGGGAGCAAATACCACACCGCCGCCAGTCCACTGGGGAGCTCTTGTTGAACCCTGTCTTGCATGACCTGTTCCTTTCTGTCTCCACGGTTTTCTTCCGCCGCCGGAAACTTCAGAACGGGTCTTCGCTTTCTGTGTTCCCTGACGCTTATTGGCAAGCTGCTGAACGACTGCCATGTGTACCAGGTGTTCATTTACTTCAACGCCGAATACTGCATCGCTTAAGTCGATTGTTCCGACTTCCTTGCCTTCCATATTATAAACAGCTACGTTAGCCATTGTTAGTTCCTCCTTTCACCCCTAATTTAAGCATCCATTCTTGTGGTTTCTTTGATTGTTACCATTGCTTTCTTAGGGCCCGGTACTGCGCCTTTCACCAAAAGCAGATTCTTTTCTGCGTCAACCCTTACAACTTCCAGGTTCTGAACTGTAACCTTTACGCAGCCCATATGTCCAGGCATTCCTTTTCCTTTGAATACACGGCTCGGTGAGGAGCATGCACCATTGGAACCCTGATGACGGTGGAATTTGGAACCGTGAGCCATGGGGCCTCTGTGCTGGCCATGTCTCTTGATGGCGCCCTGGAATCCTTTACCTTTGGAAACAGCGGTTGCATCCACTTTATCTCCGGCAGCAAAGATATCAGCTTTGATTTCCTGAGCCAGTGCATATTCGGACGCATTGTCAAATTTGAATTCCCTTACATATCTCTTGCAGGAAACTCCGGCTTTATCGAAGTGGCCTTTTTCAGCCTTGTTAACACCATGTCTGTGAATAACTTCTTTCTTACCGCCCTTGTCTTTGTTGACAATCTTTTCTTTCTTGTCTACGAATCCAACCTGTACTGCGCTGTAACCGTCGTTCTCAACTGTCTTAATCTGGGTTACCACACAGGGGCCGGCCTGAAGTACGGTTACCGGAATCAGGGAACCATCTTCATTGAAAATCTGGGTCATTCCGACTTTGGTAGCTAAAATCGCTTTGTTCATGATTTTTACCTCCTTGTTGTCTACATAGCGGAACAGCGTCTATCCCCCAGTTCTGCCCTCACCTTTAATACTTTATAAAGAAGAAGGATGAAGTCCTGCGAAATAAGACATTGTTCATACGTCTTTGTAGAGGTTTCGTTGTGTTGAATTATTTGGTTTTCATTTTGATGTCGATGTAAACACCGGCAGGCATTTCCAGTCTCTGAAGAGCATCTACCGTCTTGTTGGTAGGAGCTATGATGTCGATCAGTCTCTTGTGGGTTCTCTGCTCGAACTGTTCTCTGGAGTCTTTGTACTTGTGTACGGCTCTCAGAATTGTAACAACTTCCTTCTTAGTAGGAAGCGGTACAGGTCCGCTCACCTGTGCTCCGTTCTTCTTGACTGTTTCGATGATTTTCTTGGCAGACGCATCAACCAGCTGATGGTCATAAGCTTTCAATGTAATTCTCATTACCTGATTTGCCATAAAAAAAGTCGCCTCCTTTTCGCACTTTTTGTTGAAGTACGACAAGCGGTGACTGTACACTCTCCCGTGTGTGTCCTAATTGTTAACGTATTTAAACGCTTTGCGACTATCGGAACCTCATCAAGTTCCATTTGGACTTTTCACTCGGTTGTTTCTGTTTATTAACAGACTTCATTGCTTGTACAGTGACTTGTCGTCAGTTTCCTAACTTGACATTCGCTCCACGGAAAACCTGCCACAGTGGGCAGCAACCTCACGCTTCATTGCTATCATGTCACAGCATTTGTTATTATACTGATATTTCTGACCAAAGATGCAAGCTTTTTTTTCTAAAAAAAATTCAAGTTTTTTTCGTTGATGACAAAAATTATGTTCTTTTGTACAAAAATCCGGAGGAAAAATGGCATTTCTGCCCCTTTCCTCCGGAGGTTTTCCGCCGCAAAATACCCTTATCAGCGGTCAACGGCTCTTACTAAGCCTGGATTTTGGCGGACCTTCCCCGCGTGCCATTCGGATAATCCTGGTTCGGGCCGCAGCGTCCTTTCTTCCATATATAAAAAGGAAATGTAAAAAACTAATCCGATTGCCCGGCTTCGTCTGCGTCCCCCTGATTACCAGCAGCACAATAATGAGCAGGCCAGTCCGATGGGAAGCGTAATCCACGCATTCTGTACAAAGCCAGCCAGCAGGTACGTCACAAAAGAGACTGCGGCCACAGTGATAACATAAGGAAGCTGGGTGGTCACATGATTCACATGATCGCACTGCGCTCCTGCCGAAGCCATAATCGTGGTATCCGATATGGGCGAGCAGTGATCGCCGCACACCGCCCCGCCATACAAGCGGCAATGGAGATAATCATCAGCTTCGGATCGGATTTTCAAAAACAGCGACAACAATGGGGATCAGGATTCCGAAGGTTCCCCAGCTTGTCCCTGTAGCGAAGGCAAGGAAACAACCTACCAGGAAAATGATGGCCGGAAGCAGGTTCATCAGGCCTCCCGCTGCCTTCTCCATCGCGGCCGCAACGAAAGCCGCCGCACCCAGGCTGTCCGTCATCGCTTTCAGCGTCCATGCGAAGGTCAGTATCAGGATGGCAGGCACCATAGCCTTAAAGCCGTTCGGCAGGCATGCCATGCAGTCCGTAAAGCCCAGCACTCTGCGTACGCAGTAAAAAAGGATGGTGAGCACCATGGCAAAGAAGCTTCCCAGAGCAAGGCCCACCGAAGCATCGCTGTTGGAAAAAGCCGTGACGAAATCAGCGCCGGAGAAGAAACCGCCAGTATAAATCATCCCCACAATACAGCAGATAATCAGCACAAGAATGGGCACTACCAGATCTACCACACGGCCTCTGGGATTTGCAGTTTCCACTTCCACCTCTTTTTCATCCTTTTTCCCGGAAGAAAAAAGATCTCCGTTCTGCGCATTTTTTTCATGAGCTGCCATCGGTCCGAAATCAAACTTCATCACCACCAGGCAGACCATCATGGCAATCGTCAGAAGCGCGTAAAAATTATAGGGAATCGCCTGAATGAAAATGGAAAATCCATCCTCTCCTTCCACAAAGCCCGTTACCGCTGCGGCCCAGGAGGAGATCGGCGCTATGATGCAGACAGGCGCAGCCGTTGCATCAATGAGATACGCCAGTTTCGAGCGGGATACATTATGTCTGTCCGTTACCGGACGCATTACGCTTCCCACTGTCAGGCAGTTAAAATAATCATCGATAAAAATCAAAACGCCCAAAACAATTGTAGCCAGCTGCGCACCGGCCCGGCTCCTGATTTTTTCTTTTGCCCACCGTCCGAAAGCCGCCGATCCTCCCGCCCGGTTCATCAGGCTAACCATGGCGCCCAGAATAACAAGGAACATCAGAATGCCCACATTATAGCCGTCAGACAGCACCGCAACAAATCCATCCTGAAAAATATGGGTAACCGTGCCCTCAAACCGGAATCCTGAATAAAAAAGGCCGCCTACAAGAATCCCTATAAAAAGAGAGCTGTAAACCTCCTTGGTTATCAGGGCCAGGACAATTGCCACTACGGGCGGAATCAATGATGCAACAGTGGCATACAAGGCAGGCTCGGGCGCATCCGTTCCCGCAGCCAGCACGGTCACAGAGCAGAAGGCCGCCAGCAGGAATATCAGCCCCAGCCCTCCGGCCAGTTTCTTTCCATGTCTTTTCCATATGTAAAATCCTCTCTTTCCCCTCAGCCGCTTTGTGCAGCTATTTTACGTACGCAAAAAAAGAACCGTGAACATAAGGCTGTGCGCACTCCCATTCACGGTTCCTGTCCTGATCTTTTCAGCAGTAAATTACAGATAGCGCTCCACATCCTTGTGACAGTCCGCAGCATATTCTGCTGCGCCCCAGAAAAGCTTCCCCGGACCGGGAAACAATTCTTCGGCGGTCTTTCCTTTCCCATATGGACGGCTGTCCTGTTCCTTTGCCCAAATGGTACTGATAAAGCCCGCGCCTCTATCATATCTATTCTATTTTCTGTACGTATACTGGCATTTTACCACCCTTGTCTGTAAAAAACAAGATAAAACCTCATTTTTCCACAGGCGGTAGTTGCAGACCACAATTCATTCGTGTATAGTGTTATCAGATACTGTCCGGGCAGGATTTTATTTTTGCCCGGTCATGGATGACAGAGAAATATTATTACGAAAAGGAATGGAGCAAACATATGTGGAAAGCTGAAAACTGGAAGGATTATGAGGTGCTGGATACCGGAAACGGTGAAAAGCTGGAGCGTTGGGGGGATTACCTGCTTGTCCGCCCGGATCCTCAGGTAATCTGGAATTCTCCCCGCAGGCACCCGGGCTGGTCAAAAAAGAACGGACATTATCACCGCAGCAGCAAGGGCGGCGGCGAATGGGAATTTTTTAATCTTCCCCAGGAATGGAGCATCCATTACCGTGATCTCACCTTCCGGCTGAAGCCATTTAGTTTCAAGCATACTGGATTATTTCCCGAACAGGCGGTAAACTGGGACTGGTTTTCGGACATCATCCGTAAGTCCGGCCGGCCTTTGAAGGTTCTGAATCTGTTCGCCTATACCGGAGGCGCAACGCTCAGTGCCGCTAAAGCCGGGGCCAGCGTCACCCACGTGGACGCGTCCAAGGGCATGGTTTCCTGGGCAAAGGAAAATGCGGCGGCCTCCGGTCTTTCAGATGCTCCCATCCGCTGGCTGGTAGACGATTGTGTCAAATTCGTGGAACGTGAAATCCGCCGAGGGAACACTTATGACGGCATAATTATGGATCCTCCCTCCTACGGAAGAGGCCCCAAAGGGGAAATCTGGAAAATCGAGGAGAGCATATTCCCTTTTGTACAGCTGTGCACCCAGCTGCTGTCCAGGGACGCCCGTTTCTTTCTTATAAATTCCTACACTACCGGCCTGCAGCCCGCCGTATTGTCCTATATGATGAACCTGTGTATCGTCCCGGTTCTGGGAGGACATGTGGATGCGGAAGAAATCGGCCTTCCAGTAACGGAAAGCGGCCTGATTCTTCCCTGCGGCGCATCAGGGCGCTGGAACAGCTGAAGGCTGCAGCTTTAAAAGGCTGTAACATAATTGCCGGATTGGTTAAACCAATCCGGCAATTACACCTGCTACTATGACCATATATAAAATAAATCCAAGTGCGGCCACCACCGCTGTCCAAATCAGCGCCGCCTTGCAGAAATTAGCTTTGCTACGGTTTTCCGTCGTGCCAAAGCCCCATATAAAAAGCATGATGATATTCACACAGGGAATGGCAAGCACAAGCAAGGTGAGAACCCAGTCGGATACCTTCATCGGCGGTTCCGGGGCCTCCTGGCTGATAGGAGCAATCGGTGCTCCCTGATAAGGACTTTCCTGATAGGCTCCGCCATACGGATAACCGTTTTGCCCATTTGGACGGCCATAACCGTTTCCGTTCCCATATACATTTGCATTCGTATATGTATTATTGGGCGCGCCATTGCCGCCCTGCTGAAAGAAATTGGGATTCTGATAGGTATTGGCGTTCTGGTTTCCATAGGAGGGTCCGTTCTGATAACCGACAGAATTCTGATAACCAGTAGGATTCTGGTAACCAGCAGGATTCTGGTAACCAGCCTGGCTCTGATACATATTGGTGCCATAACGGATATTGGCATCCTGATAACCGCTTCCGTTCTGTCCGCCCGCATTCTGATATACGTTATTATTGCTGCCTCCGGCATTTTGAAATGCATTATCCGTTCCCGCATTTCCCTGACTGCCAATGGCCTCTTCCGCCGTCTTCCAAAGCTGACGGCTCCTGCGTCGCAGACTCCTGCGCTGTTTTTTCCTGCGCCATACCTTCCTGAGCCGCTGCATCCACTGCCGCCGGCATATCTTCCTGAGTCGCCGTATCCCCGGCCGCCGGCATACCTTCCTGAGCTGCTGCATCCTCGGCCGCCGGCATACCTTCCTGAGCCGCCATATCCCCGGCCACCGGCATATCTTCCTGAGCCGCTGCATCCTCGGCCGCCGGCATATCTTCCTGAGCCGACTGAGCCTGCATGGACAGCGGCATCCCGTCATTTACCGGCTGTACTTCTATGTTTCCTGCCGTCTCTTCATTTATGATATCAGCTGTTCCGCCCTCCGGGCCCTCCGCTGTATTCTGCATTTGATTTATATCCTTGTCGCTCATGCAAACCTCCTGTCTGCGCCGTACGGCGTCCTGTTTTTATTTTATCCGCAGTTTTTCTCTCCAGAGCTACTTTTATTCTATCATATTCCAAACAGATGCCGCAAGAAATCATTATAAAAGGGAAATATCCGGTTCAGAATATTATCCCGCCTGAAGGTCATCGGCGGATATCCGGGAAATTCCGTAACCATACGATATATATAAACAAGGAGCATAAGCGCCGCAGCCGCAGCCAAAATTTTCCATGGCATACTTTACCTTTTTCCCCTTCACATACCGCATATAAACAAAATATACCCCAAACAGAACCATCAAAAAAGCGCATGGATTCAGCTGCCACGCCCTTCCGAACTGTCCCCGAAAAATATAAATAAGCGCCCTTGTGGTGCCGCAACCCGGACAGGGCAGCCCCGTCAGGATAAGAAGAGGACAAAACGCATGGAAAACCGCTTTTACCACAATATAATAAATCAGGAAAGCTGCCCCCGCCCATTTATACTGTCTGATATCCCTTCCTATACGTTTCAGGATCACCCCCACAGTTTTCTTCATATACACTCAATTTCCTTAATGAAAAAATCCCGTCCGCTGATTATTTTCATATTCCTGCTTCCGCAGTCCGGACAGACTCCCCCGCAAACAGTGGCATGAAATTCTCTGCCGCAGTCCAGGCATCTTCCATTAGCCGGCAGTATCTCAATTTCCAGCGCCGCATCCTCCAGCATACTACCCTCTACCGCGGCAGGATACACCTTTTTCATATATTCCGGTATTACGGATGATATTTCCCCAATCTGCAGAACAAGCTTTTCGATCCTGCCAACCTTATTTTCCACAGTGAATTTTTCAACTGTTTTAACAATTTCCATTAATAAACCCAATTCATGCAAAACAGCTTACTCCTTCCACGCCCGGACCTGCTCCCGCAGCCACTCTGCCCATTCCTCCAGACCTTCGCCGTTTCTTGCAGAAAC
>ENA-OQAB01000800-OQAB01000800.1-human-gut-metagenome-genome-assembly--contig:-NODE-800-length-16028-cov-3.882963_pt1 | contig 16028 bp, 16 predicted proteins | sample MGYA00242490_ERZ504517 | MGnify/ENA primary metagenome ERZ504517 (study PRJEB26092, sample SAMD00036298) | human gut metagenome | host: Homo sapiens | study: EMG produced TPA metagenomics assembly of...
CGATGGGGATTGCTGACCTGACCCAAGGCGCCGGCAAACTGCTTCTCATCACGGCCCTTTTGGCCTATGGTTCCACCCTCATTGGCGGCACGTTCTCTTTTTTCGTCGCTGACAATCTTTTTCCTTCTTCATTAGCAGCAATGTTACGGAACAGCTTTCCAAGGTCGCAGGCGTACTCTCGAACCGTTCTTTTCCATTTCCATTCCACCGATCCTTGACACGATTTCCGCTGTTGTGCTCGCCTTCATCCTGGGTCTGTCCCTGTCCGCCTTAAAGGCAAAACCATTGGCGACACCCTCTATGGTACTGTAAAGGACTTTTCCGGCATCATCGACGCTGTTCTGACCCATGCCATCATCCCGTTCCTTCCGCTTTATGTCTGCGGAACCTTCGTCGATATGACCAAATCGGGCAAAACCTTTGTTATCCTGGGCGTTTTGTGGAAAGTCTTCCTTGTGGTCATCGCCATGCACTTCATCCTGCTCTTCGTTCAGTTCATGGTTGCCGGCACCATCGGCCACAAGAACCCCTTCATGCTCATGAAGAACCAGGTTCCTGGCTATACCACCGCATTGGGGACCCAGTCTTCTGCCGCCACCATTCCGGTCAACCTGGAATGCGCCAAGGCCAACGGTGTCAGCGAACAGATCCGTAACTTCGTCATTCCGCTTTGCGCCAACATCCATATGTGCGGTTCCATGATCACCATCACAGCCTGTGCCACGGCAGTCTGCCTCATGAACCAGATTCCTATCCATCTGGGCACGGTTGTTCCTTTCATCATGACCCTCGGCATTGCCATGGTTGCTTCTCCGGGTGCTCCTGGCGGCTCCATCATGACGGCCCTGCCTTTCCTTTGGATGATCTTGGTAAACAGCTGGGTGACCCCAACGGCCCGATCTGCGCCCTCATGGTTGCCCTTTACATCACTCAGGATTCCTTCGGCACGGCCTGCAACGTTTCCGGTGATAACGCCATTGCCGTCGTCATTGATAAAGTTTATAAGACTTGGATCGAAAAATAAGCATTTCGCTTTCATTTTGCCAAGGGTGCCACTCCAATCTTGAAACAACGTCTTGCTTCATTGGATCAAAGGGGCACCCTTCCCTTTTACCCTAAAGGAGGGTTATCATGAACGTATTTGACATCATCGGGCCGATCATGATCGGTCCTTCCAGTTCACACACGGCCGGCGCCGTATCGATTGCACTTCTCGCAAGAAAAATGTTTCCGGAAGAAGTGAAAAAAGTAACGTTCACCCTTTATGGCTCTTTCGCCAAAACTTACCACGGACATGGAACCGACCGTGCGCTGCTGGGGGGAATTCTCGATTTTTCTACCGATGATGAACGGATCCGTGATGCGTTTTCCATTGCAACCGAGCGAGGTGTGGAATACGAATATATCATTGATGAGAAAACGATGACGAATCACCCAAACACTGCCGACATTGATCTTATAGGCGTGACCGGGCATACCTTATCGATCCGCGGCGAATCGATCGGAGGGGGCAAGATGAAAATTGTCCGGATCAACCAGATCGATGTAGAGTTCACGGGAGAATACAGCACCCTCATCGTCAGTCAGACAGACAAACCTGGCGTAGTAGCCCACATTACCCAGTGTCTGAGCGAAGAAAATGTAAATATCGCATTTATGCGTCTCTTCCGCGAGGATAAAGGCGCCAATGCATTTACCGTTGTAGAATCCGATGAGACGATTCCATCGTCTGTATTAGAGAAAATCAAAACACATGAGCATGTATCTGATCTGATGCTCATTCAGATGTAGGAGGAGACATTATGGATTTTTATTCAGGACAAGATTTATTAGATTTATGTCAAAAAGAAAAGATATCAATCTCTTCTGCCATGAAGCAGCGCGAGATTACTATGGGCAGTCTCTCTGCCGAAGAAATTCAGGCAAAACTGGAGACGGTGCTTGCCATCATGAAAGATTCCGTTCATAAGCCTTTAAAAGAACCAGTCCGCTCCATCGGCGGTCTCCTCGGCGGAGAAGCGAAGAAAGTAGCAGATCATTCCTCCTCCCCAAACAGTGTATGTGGTTCTATGCTATCAAAAGCAATTGCTTACAGTATGGCTGTTCTTGAAGTCAATGCTTCCATGGGACTGATCGTTGCAGCACCAACTGCCGGTTCTTCAGGCGTGTTGCCAGGTGTCCTGCTCGCTCTGGAGGAAGTACATGCCCTTCCGGATAACAGCATTTACGACGGTCTTCTAAATGCAAGCGCGATTGGTTATATCTTAATGCGAAATGCCTCTGTCTCCGGTGCGGAAGCCGGATGTCAGGCAGAAGTAGGCGCGGCCTCTGCAATGGCTGCCAGCGCTGTCGTTGAAATCATGGGGGGAACTCCTGAGATGTGTCTTCACGCTGCAAGCTTTGCACTTTCCAATCTACTCGGACTCGTCTGCGACCCAATTGCAGGTCTTGTAGAATCCCCATGCCAAAGCCGGAATGCGATCGGTGTCGCAAATGCGATCACCTGTGCAGAGCTCGCATTAAGTGGTGTGAAACATCCGATTCCATTTGACGAAATGGCAGAAGCTATGCACCGTGTCGGGCAAAGCCTTCCATTCGAACTGCGGGAAACAGCTATGGGCGGATGCGCCGGAACTCCAACCGGATGTGCGCTTGGATGCAGTATTTGCGGAAAATAGAACTAGATTTTCTGAAAAAGGCAGTTACAAAATGATTTTTTCCATTTTGTAACTGCCTCTTCTATTACAGACGCCTTATATATTCTTATCTTTTTCTATTCCTTCTGAAGACTATCCTTTTTTCTTCGACTCCTCCTGCTCAAGCGGACCTATACTCCTTGCACTTACAATCGAAGAAAATACGATCTGTGTCTGTGTCTTTCCATATTTCTGAAGCGTTCCAACAAACCGATCTAATTCCATGGTACTTGGGAACAGTACTTTGATCAACATAGAGTAGGCTCCTGTAATATGATTGCACTCTGCCACATTCCGAACCCCCCGGATAAATTTGCAAAATCCATCCTTTTGTTCCGGTTTTAACTCCATATTGATAAATGCAGTAATATGGTATCCCATCTTCACCGGATCTGCGATCATTGTATATCCACAGATGACATTCTCCCGCTCCAATCGCTCTACCCGCGCTGAAACTGCAGGAATAGACAAGTGTACTTCCTGTGCGATTGCCTTCAGTGGTATTCTCGCATTCTTCTGCAGCATATTCATGATCTCTCTGTCTATCTGATCCATCATCCTTCCTCCTTCCTGCCATTATAGAGAACTTCTCAAAGAATTACAATCCTTTCTACTAATTTTGCCAAAAACTTTCCCCTAAATCTTTCTTAAAAAAAATAAAGTTTTTATCGTTTCATATTAACATTTCTAACTACTTATACTTTATTTTTTCTTTCTTTTCACACTTTTCTCTTCTCCTTTTCTCCTTTCTCTGCCCGTGTTATATATAAGTCAGAAGAAATTTGTCTGTAAGTATATGTTACCGGCAGACAGCATTTTGAAAGAGATTACGGAGGAAAGAAACTATGAAAACAAGATTAGAAGCTGATTCTATAGGTATTTTAGAAGTCCCTGCTGATGCGTATTATGGAGTACAGTCCCTTCGCGCCAAGCACAATTTTCCCATTACAAGCAGACCACTCCATCCGGAGTTTATCAAAAGCATCGTCATTTTAAAGAAGGCTGCCGCACTTACAAATGAAAATGCGGGCGAACTTTCCAGCGAAGTGTCCGAAGCGATCTGCACTGCCTGCAACGAAATTTTAGAGGGGAAACTTTTTGATCAGTTCATCGTAGATGCCATTCAGGGTGGTGCCGGAACTTCTGCAAATATGAATGCTAACGAAGTTATTGCTAATCGTGCTGACGAATTACTTGGCGGAACAAAAGGTTCCTATCAGCATGTACATCCTAATGACCACGTCAATATGGCTCAGTCTACAAATGATATCATTCCAAGCGCCGGAAAACTAACTGTATTAAAACTGCTTCTTCCTCTTTTCAGAGAACTGGAACGGCTTTTGAATGCACTGTTAGAGAAATCAAAACAATTTGACCACATTTTAAAAATGGGACGTACACAGCTTCAGGATGCTGTGCCGATGCGACTCGGTCAGTCTTTCCATGCTTATGCTTCCGTGATCCAAAGAGATATCCATCGTCTGGAAAACGCTCAGAAAGAAATGTACCGCCTGAATATGGGGGGAACTGCCATTGGAACTGCAATCAACGTCAGCCACTCCTATTTACAGCACATCTGCCCGAAAATTGCAGAACTGACTGGACTTCCGTTCGTATCCGCAGATGACTTGTTTGATGCGACACAGAATCTGGACGGATTTGTGACGGTCTCTTCCTCTTTAAAAACTTGTGCCGTCAACTTATCCAAACTTTGTAATGACCTTCGCCTTCTGAGCAGTGGTCCACGCACTGGTTTTGCCGAAATCACGCTCCCGCCAAAACAGAACGGTTCCTCGATTATGCCTGGAAAGATCAATCCAGTCATTCCGGAAGTCGTATCTCAGGTCGCATTTAACATTATCGGTAATGACTGCACGATCACGATGGCTGCGGAAGCGGGACAGTTAGAATTAAATGCCTTCGAACCGGTCGTCTTCTATAATTTATTTGAATCGATTGAAACCTTGACATCAGCAGTACAGACTCTGACAGATAACTGTATCCTTGGAATTACCGCAAATGAGAAGCACTGCGAAGAATTAGTCGATGCAAGTGTTGGAATCTCCACTGCATTATGCCCAACGATCGGTTACAAACCTTCTGCTGAGATTGCGAAAGAATCTTTAAAGACTGGAATTCCGGTTCGCAAACTCGTCATCGAAAAAGGGCTTCTATGCCCAAGTGAAGCAGATGTGCTGCTTAATCCATTTACGATGACCGAACCACAATAATCTTTGCACTCTAGAAAAATATGACACAAAATTATAAGAAGGATTTGGCAAAATTCCAAATCCTTCTTATGTTACATTCTTATATGAAAAAGAATGGAGATATTCCCCGCCAGATGAATCATCTCAATTTACAGCTGAATCTGTGCAAATACTTCCCCGATTGGCCTGCGGATACAAAGATCTGCCTCCACAGTTCTCGCTGTCTCACTTTTATTAATGACCACAAGATATTTTCCACGGAAATAATCAATAAATCCAGCTGCCGGATAAACAACAAGGGATGTTCCCCCGATGATCAGCATATCTGCCTCGCTGATCGCCCGGATCGCACGCCGGATCACACTGCTGTCCAAGCCCTCCTCATACAGAACAACATCCGGCTTAATGATTCCTCCACAGATACATCTCGGAATTCCTTCTGCTTCCTTCACGGTGGCTGCGTCATAGAACTTTCCACATTTCTGACAGTAATTTCTATGAATGCTTCCATGCAGTTCCAGCACCTGTTCACTCCCCGCTTTCTGGTGCAAACCATCGATATTCTGCGTGATCACCGCAGTCAGTTTCCCCACATGCTCCAACTGTGCCAGCTTTTCGTGGGCTGGATTCGGCTTCGCCTCCAGAAACATCATTTTCTCCTTATAAAATTCATAAAATGCCTCCGGATTGCGCACAAAGAAACTATGGCTCACAACCTGCTCCGGGGTATACTTATAATTTTGCTGATACAGCCCGTCTGCACTTCGGAAATCAGGAATCCCACTCTCCGTAGATACCCCTGCGCCGCCGAAAAATACAATTTTTTGACTTTCATCGATCATCTGCTGTAACCGCTCTATCTCGCGTCTGCTTTCCTCTTCCACGAGCATTCCTCCTATTCCTTTTTCTCTCCCTGCTCAATCGGATATTCTCTAAAAAATTCCGACAATTTATCCAGTGTCTTTAAAAGCACCGGCAGTTCCTCTTCCCCGAGACAATTGATCACTGCCTCTGTCATCTTCCGGTGGAATTCCTGATGGTGATAAAATGCCCGCTCTCCCTTTTTGGTCAGACGGATATGAACGACACGCCTATCCTGCTCACTCCGCTCTCTGACCGCATATTTCTTATTCACAAGACTGTTCATCGATGTCGTAAGTGATCCTGCGGTAATATTCAGTTTTTTTGCAATCACAGACATCGTACTTCCTTCCCCCAGCCCGATTGCTTCGATGATATGCATGTCATTGTTACTGATATCTTTGTATTCTTCTGTGATGATCGCCTTTTCTTCCAGCTCCCATATTTCATTAAACAAATGAACGAGAACATGATTGATTGTTTCATATGTATTCACTGTCTCCGGCTCCTTTACCAACATCTTGTTTTTGTCTGCTGCCGACATTCTTATGTTGATATTATACACACGGATTCATCAAAGAAGCAATGACTTCTTTCACGGTTTCTATTTTTTGTGCCCGGTAAGCATATGCTCCACAAAACAGCAGCGCATGTTCAATATCGCCCTTTGCCGCCGCGATCAGCGCATCCGTAATACAATAAGGAATCTCCTGCGGTCTGCAATTTTTAATACATCCATGACACGGACTGTGAGGGATCTGCTCCCCCCGCTATCACTTTCTTCATAAACGAGTTTCAAAATCGCACGTCCCGGCATTCCCACCGGACTTTTCACAATAACGATATCCTCTTCTGTTGCATTTAAATATGCTTCTTTATATCGTTGATCGGCATCACATTCTTTTGTTGTCACAAATCTTGTCGCCACCTGTACACCATCCATACCAAGTGAAAGTGCCCGATTTACATCACTGTGATTCTCAATTCCACCTGCCAAAAACAGAGGAATCTTCTTTCCATAGCGCTCTTCGTATTCTCGGACAACATTCTTGATCTTTTTGATTTCCCCGGCATAAGTTTCTACATCATAATATGCAATCTGTTCTTTTGTAAATCCGAGATGCCCTCCGGCAGACGGTCCTTCGATCACAAGCACATCTGCCGTTCGCTGATATTTCTTATCCCAATATTTCAGAATGACTTTCGCTGATTTTTCCGTAGAGACAATCGGTGCAATCTGTACGCTGCTCCCTGCCACATATTTCGGAAGTTCTGTCGAAAGGCCTGCACCCGAAATGATCAGATCTGTTCCGGCGCGGACAGCCTCCCGGACATAGTCTTCATAATGGCGCATCGCTACCATGATGTTAAATCCAATAATCCCATCCGGCGAGATTGCCCTTGCTTTCTCCATCTCTTTTCCAATTGCACGCAAATTTGCCTTTCTTGCATCTGTGTCAAAATCGGGCTCCTGATACCCTATCTGCGCTGCTGAAATGATACCGACCGCACCTTCTTTTGCCACGCTCCCGGCCAGTCTTCCAAGACTGATCCCGACTCCCATTCCTCCCTGGATGATCGGGACTTTTAACTGCTTTTCCCCAACTCGTAATCCTTTTTCTTCTAACTTCATACCTGATACCTATCTCTTTGCTTACTCATTTTCGATGTGTATTTCTCTTACAGTCTCCGGAATCTCTGATATCTTCTTTCTGTGCGCTCTGACTCTTCCATTCCCTGATACGTTTTCAAAAATCTTCTGATATTGCTCTCGAAGTTTCTCTGTCACCGGGGCAAATGTCTCACTTGTGAATGCTTCCGGTTCTGCAAAAAACCTGTTCTATCAATTCCTGCCTCATACAAATCTTTTGCAGTCAGTCTCATAACTTCCGCGGCTTCTTTTGCCCGCTTACTGTCTTTCCACAAAATTGATGCAAACCCTTCCGGTGATAAGATCGAGTAGATTGAATTTTCCAGCATCCACACCTCATCTGCTGTCGCCAGTGCAAGTGCACCGCCGCTTCCACCCTCCCCGATGATCACAGAGAGGATTGGAACTTTGAGCGCAGACATCTCATAAATATTTCTTGCAATTGCCTCTCCCTGTCCTCGCTCTTCTGCCTCCAGGCCGCAAAATGCCCCCGGTGTATCGACAAAACAGAGAACCGGACGATGAAATTTTTCCGCCTGCTTCATCAGGCGCAATGCCTTTCGATACCCCTCCGGTGACGGCATTCCAAAATTCCTCGCAATATTTTCTTTTGTCGTTGTCCCTTTTTCCTGTGCGATGACCGTGACTGGTTCCCCACAGAACTGTGCAATCCCGCCGACAACCGCCTTGTCGTCTCCAAAAAGACGGTCTCCATGCAGTTCCACAAAATCATCAAACAACTCCCTGATGTAGTCAGATCCAACCGGGCGATCTTTTTTTCTGGAAACCTGTACACGCTCCCACGGTGTCATTTCCCGTATCTGACACAGTTTCTCCTCTTCTTTCTCGCTTTGCTTTTTGTTCTGCATCTCCTCTTCTTTAGTCTGCGCAGTACGATCTGGTTGGCCCGGATGTAATTTCAAGATTTTTCCCAAAGTTTCCCGCAGCTTTTCCCGCTCTACAATCTGATCAATGAAGCCATGCTCTAAAAGAAACTCGGCCCGCTGAAAGCCCTTCGGAAGTTTCTGTCCGATCGTCTGTTCAATAACACGAGGACCCGCAAAACCGATCAGCGCATTTGGCTCTGCTAAAATCAAATCCCCAAGCATCGCAAAGCTTGCGGTTACGCCTCCGGTCGTCGGATCGGTAAGCACCGAGATATACAGATGTCCCGCATCACTGTGACGTTTTAATGCCGCTGCCGTCTTTGCCATCTGCATTAAAGAAAAAATCCCTTCCTGCATTCTCGCCCCACCGGAGCAGGCAAAGAGAATGACTGGAAGTTTCTCTTTTGTCGCACGCTCTACTGCCCCCGCGATCTTTTCGCCGACAGCCTCCCCCATACTTGCCATGAGAAATCTTCCGTCACAGACTCCAAGTACAACTTTCCTTCCTTCAATCTCTGCCTTTCCGATCACAACTGCCTCATCAAGTCCGGTCTTTTCCCGCACATTCTGTAATTTTTCTTCATACCCCGGATATCCCATGGGATTTCCATCTAAAATTGCTTCCTCCCACACTTCAAAACTATCCGGATCTACGATTGTCTCAATTCTTCTCCATGCATCCATACGAAAGTACGCATGACACTTTGGACAGATATAATATCCTCTTCTGACATCCTCCGCGATGATTGCAGCTTTACAGTTATTACATTTTCGCAAAAGCCCTTCCGGTACTTCCGGCTTTCTTCCTTCCGTCAGGGAAATATAATTCTTTCCACCGGTTTTCTTAAACATATTTTTCAGCTTCATGTCTTTTCACTCCTACCTCTGCCATTTAGAGATAAATTCAATATCAATCTTTCCGGATTGATAATCCGGATGATTCATAATTTCATACTGATAATCAATATTCGTGTCAATTCCTTCGATGATCACTTCGCCAAGCGCAGTACGCATTTTGCTGATCGCCTGTTCTCTTGTATCTGCATGTACGATCAGCTTCGCCAGCATAGAATCATAATATGCCGGAACTGTATATCCGCTGTAAATCGCCGTGTCAATCCGCACACCCTTTCCGCCCGGCAGATAAAGATCTGTGATCGTACCCGGAGATGGGCGGAAATTTTTGTCCGGATTTTCCGCATTGATCCTGCACTCAATCGCATGCCCGGAAAGCTTGATGTCCTCCTGCCGGTAAGATAGAGGCAGTCCGGATGCAATCCGTATCTGTTCCTGGATCAGATCGATTCCGGTCACCCACTCTGTCACCGGGTGCTCCACCTGAATCCGCGTATTCATCTCCATAAAATAGAACTGACCATCTCTTTCCAGAAGAAATTCAATGGTTCCTGCATTGGTATAGCCTGCCGCCTTTGCCGCCTGCACTGCCGCCTGTCCCATTCTACTGCGAAGTTCCTCATCAATCACCGCAGACGGTGACTCCTCAATCATCTTCTGATGATTTCTCTGAATCGAACAGTCACGCTCTCCCAAATGGATTGCGTTCCCGTAACAATCTGCCAGAATCTGAAATTCAATATGACGTGGATTTCTCACAAATCGCTCAAGATACATCGTTCCATCTCCGAATGCCATCTGTGCTTCTTTCTGAGCCGTCTGAAAGCTTGCCGCAAATGTCTCGCGGGTTTCTGCCACACGCATTCCCTTGCCGCCGCCTCCAAGCGCCGCCTTGATCATTACCGGATAACCGATCTCCTCTGCAATTTCAGCGCCATGTGAAACGTCTCTTACTGCTTCCTTACTTCCCGGAATGACCGGAACACCCGCTTCTATCATTGTTCTCCGAGCCTGTGCTTTATTCCCCATTTTTTGAATCACTTCAGAGGAAGGACCGATAAACGTAATGTTGCATTTCTCACACAGTTCCACAAATTTACTGTTCTCCGATAAAAATCCAAATCCTGGATGAATGGCATCTGCCCCGGATACTAAGGTGGCACTGATGATCTGCTCCATATTCAGATAGCTTTCCGAAGATTGTGCCGGTCCGATACAGATTGCTTCATCTGCAAGCTGTGTATGAAGCGCCTCCTCATCTGCCTGCGAATACACTGCAACTGTCTCAATTCCCATCTCCCGACATGCCCTTATAATACGCACCGCGATTTCTCCGCGGTTCGCGACTAATACTTTCTTTATCATAGTTCCACCCTTTTTCCTATCCTACCATAAACGTCAGCTCTGCAGTCGCTGCGATTTTCCCATTCACACTTGCGACTGCCTCACCAATTCCAAGCGGTCCTTTCTGTCTGATGATTTTTGTTTCCAGTTTCAATTGATCTCCCGGAATCACTTTCTCACGAAAGCGACATTTTTGGATTCCTCCGAAATAAGCTGTTTTGCCTTGATTTTCCTCCATGCTCAAAATGGCTACAGCTCCGACCTGCGCCAGTGCCTCCACGATCAATACCCCCGGCATCACCGGTTCTTGTGGGAAATGTCCTTTAAAAAATTCCTCCCGATAACTCACACATTTATATCCGACCGCATATTTCCCCGGCTCATAATCTTCTATGTAATCAATCAGAAGAAATGGATGGCGATGTGGAATAATCGCTTCTATTTCCTTTACATTCAATCGTTTCATCTCTCTACTTCCCTTCTACAATTCGAAACAACGGTTGTCCGTAAGAAACCGCCTCTCCATTTGCCACATAGATTTCTGCCACAGTACCTGCAAAATCGCTTTCAATGTCATTCATCAGCTTCATCGCCTCCACGATTGCAAGCATCTGCCCTTTCTGAACAATATCGCCCACTTTCACATAAGGCGCTTCTCCCTCTGCCGGAGCTTCATAAAATGTTCCGACAAGCGGTGAGGTCACAATCGTTCCTTCTGGTTTCTCCTGAACTCCCTCGCAGTTCTGTTCCAGATTCTCTTGCTTCTTTTCTTTCTGCGAATCCAATCTGTTTGCCTCTTCCTCTAACATTTTCTTCCCGGAAGTTGCATTTCCAGAGAAACTGATCTGACTTTCCATATCTTCTTCTGCAGTTATACCGGTATGACATCCAGTCCTTCTTTCTCCTTTTCTAAGAGAGAGCTTCACTCCCTTTTCTTCATACTTAAACTGTGTCAGTTCCGATACAGACACCGCCTGAATCAGCTGTATTAACTGTTCTGTTTCCATTTCTTGTACCTCTTTTCCCAATGACTTTCTGAAAGCGAATCCAATCGTACTAATGATACTTTCTGATCAGAAGTGTTGCATTATGTCCGCCAAATCCAAGCGAGTTACTCATCGCACAGCACACTTCCTGTCTGACAGGCGCACCGAGCACATAATCAAGTGTGCACTCTTGATCTGCCTCCGTAGTTCCCACAGTCTGATGGATAAACCCTTCTTCTATGGATTTGACACAAGTAATAAATTCCACAGCGCCTGCCGCTCCGAGCAGATGACCGATCATCGATTTTGTAGAATTGATCTTAAGTTTATGTGCTGCCTCTCCAAATGCAGCGATCACTGCCCTTGTTTCAAACAAGTCATTGTGGTGGGTGCTTGTTCCATGTGCATTGATATAATCCACCTCTTCCGGCGCAATTCCTGCCTCCTCCATCGCAAGCTGCATTGCCTTTTGGGCGCCGCTTCCATCTTCCGCCGGAGAAGTGATATGAAATGCATCGGCAGTACAGCCATATCCGATGACTTCTGCGTAGATTCTCGCTCCTCTTGCCTTTGCGTGTTCTAATTCTTCAAGCACAACAATGCCCGCTCCTTCTCCGAGTACGAATCCGCTCCGTTCCTTGTCAAACGGGATGGAGGCACGAAGTGGATCTTCTGTTGTTGTCAATGCAGTCAATGCCGTAAACCCTGCAACTCCGGTCGGACAGATGCAGCTCTCACTTCCACCTGCAAACATCACATCTGCATCGCCATACTGGATTGCCCGGAACGCATCTCCAATCGAATTGGTTCCAGATGCACAGGCTGTAACAACACTTGTACATTTTCCCTTAGCTCCAGTGTGAATCGACACGTTTCCTGCTGCCATATTGGAGATCATCAATGGCACCATGAGCGGATTGACTCTTGCCGGCCCTTTTTCCAGTATCTTTTCATACTCTTTCTCGACTGTGGCAAGACTTCCGATCCCAGATCCTACGATAACTCCTACCCGATACGGATCCTCTTTTTCCATCTCAAGTCCGGCATCGGCACAGGCCTCTTTTGCCGCCGCCACTGCATACTGGGAAAATAATTCCATTCGTTTTGCTGCTTTAAAATCCATATGTTCTTTTGCGGAAAACCCTTTCACTTCCGCCGCAATCTTTACTTTATACTCAGCTGTATCAAACTTTGTGATCGGCCCGATCCCGACTTTCCCCCTTCTTGATCCATTCCAGAATGTTTCCACATTATTGCCGATCGGAGTCACTGCTCCTAATCCTGTCACAACTACTCTTCTTTTCATGTCGTTCTCCCTCATTTTCTACATTGCCATTCCGCCGTCCACACAGAGTACCTGCCCGGTAATATATGCCGCTTCTTCTGTAGCAAGAAATACTGCCGCATGTGCAATATCTTCCACTGTCCCGAAATGCCCCATCGGAATCTGTGTCACCACCGTTTCTCTTACGCGATCGGAAAGTTTTTCTGTCATATCTGTTGCAATAAATCCAGGTGCAATTGCATTCACTGTAATATTTTTTGCCGCCAGCTCCCGCGCTGCCGCTTTTGTCAGCCCAATCACGCCTGCTTTTGACGCAGAATAATTTGTCTGCCCTGCATTTCCCATTACACCGGAAACAGAGGACAGATTGATAATCCTTCCACTTCTCTGCCGGATCATCTGTCTTGCCGCAAATCTCATACAGTGAAAGCTTCCTTTCAGATTTGTATCCACCACACTGTCAAAATCATCCTCAGACAGCTTCATCAACAATCCATCTTTCGTAATTCCCGCATTATTTACAAGAATATCCAGCCTTCCAAACTGTTCGATCACCTTTTTGAAAAATGCTTCGCATGCCTGAAAGTCAGATACATCGCACTGCATGATGGCTGCTTCATTTCCTTCTTCTTCGATACACTTCTGTACTTCCTGCGCTCGCTCTTCCGATCCGTTATAGTTGATCACAACCATTGCTCCTTTTCGGGCAAGTTCCAGAGCGATTGCACGTCCAATCCCACGAGAAGCTCCAGTCACAACCGCAACTTTTCCCGCAAAAATTTCTTTCTGTCCATTTCTTTCCTGATTTTGTTCTTCTTTTCTATCCATCTTTTTTCGTACCAGAGAATGCTATCCTCTCTGCTTCCTTTCTGTCAGATTCTGCCAGGCGCTTTCCTTCCCATTAAAGTTCTCCACATAGATTTACTGCCGAAGCTACTTTATCCACATCTTCAATACAACTAATGTTCATAACCGTGACCGTTCGATTGATCTTCTTTAAAAAGCCTGCCAGTGTCTTTCCCGGACCAATCTCTATAAATGTATCTACACCATCTTCGATCATCCGCTCCATACTCTGCTGCCATCTGACAGAGGCCGCCACTTGCTCCTTCAGCAGTTCTTTTGTCTTACAAATATCTGTGATCGGTTCTGCTGTCACATTTGTCACATATGGAAGTTCCAGCTCATGGAAGTGGATCTGGTCAAGCACCTCGGACAGTTTTTCTCCTGCCTCTTTTAACATCGGCGAATGAAATGGACCACTCACATTTAGCGGAAGTACTCTCTTGGCACCACACTCCAATAGCTTTTCTTTTGCCGCATCCACACTGTCCGTTTCCCCGGTGATCACCACTTGTCCCGGGCAATTATAGTTTGCGACCGTCACTCCCTTGATCTCCTCTGTTACTTTCTCGATCTGCTCTGCAGAAAGTCCTAGAACCGCTGCCATTGCACCAACTCTCGTCGGCACTGCCTCTTCCATAAGGACTCCTCTTTTTCGTACTGCCCAGACTGCGTCCAGATCAGACATTCCGCCTGCTACTGCGATAGCACAGTATTCCCCTAGACTTAAACCCGCCGTTACATCTGCACGAACACCCTTTTCTTCCAAGGTCCTTGCCATCGCAAGACAAGTGGTCACAAGTGCTGCCTGTGTGTAAGCTGTCTGGTCTAATTTATCATTCTCATCAAAACAAAGAGTTCTGATGTCTATTTCCATTTCTTCTTTTAGCCTCTTAGATGCAGCATCATAAATTTCTGCTGCCCTCTGGCTTTGTTCATAAAAATCTTTTCCCATACCAGTCTTCTGTGCACCCTGTCCCGGGAAAATAAATGCTATTTTACTCATAAAGCTTCGCCCCTTTCAGACACGCTTCCGCCTCGCTCATCAGTTTTTGAACCAATTCCCGACAGCTGAATTCCTCTTTGACAAGACCTGCACTTAATCCTGCCATCAGACTGCCATTGACTACATCTCCTTCCACGACTGCCTTTCTCAGCGCTCCAAGCGTAAGCTTTTCTAATTCTTCAAAAGAAGCTCCTTCTTTTTCCAGCCGAAGGTATTCTTTTGTCATCTGATTTCTCAGTACACGGATTGGATGTCCGGTACTTCTTCCTGTTACTTTTGAATCAATATCTTTCGCTTTGATAATACATTTCTTATAATTCTCGTGCACCACCGACTCCTTTGTCACGACAAAGTGTGTGCCAACCTGCACTGCGGATGCCCCCAGCATCAAGGATGCTGCAACCCCGCGCCCATCTGCAATTCCTCCCGCTGCAATGACTGGGATGGATACTGCATCGGCAATCTGAGGAACGAGTACCATCGTCGTGTTTTCTCCGATATGTCCCCCCGCCTCAGAACCTTCTGCCACAACCGCATCTGCGCCGCACCGTTCCATTCTCTTTGCCAACGCGACGGATGCCACAACTGGAATAACTTTGATGCCCGCATCCTTCCACAGTTTCATATATTTTTCCGGATTTCCTGCGCCGGTCGTCACAACCTTCACACCTTCTTCCGCCACGACTTTCGCTACTTCATTGGCATATGGACTCATCAGCATAATGTTGACTCCAAACGGCTTCTCTGTTCGCTCTTTCACCTTCTGGATCTGCTCCCGCACCCATTCTCCCGGCGCGCTCGCTGCTCCGATCAATCCCAGACCTCCGGCTTCGGATACAGCGGCTGCAAGATGATGCTCTGCAACCCATGCCATTCCTCCCTGAAGAATCGGATATTCAATTTCAAGTAGTTTTGTCACATCTGTTCTCATACGGACACCTTTCCTTTTCCTGTCGTTTTTTATTTCTCTAAGTATGCAACAACTGCTCCGATTGTTGTCAGCTGTTCTAAATCCTCTGTCGGAATCTCTCTTCCAAATTCTTCCTCAAAGCCATAACCATCTCAAATAAGTCAAGGGAATCTGCTCCCAGATCTTCCTTAAAAGATGACTCTGCAGTCAATGTACTTACATCTGCTCCTATGAATCTGCTACAATTTCTTTTACCTTTTCTAACATAGTGAATATTCTCCTTTTTCTCTTACATGCAGATGGTCTGCATGCGTTTTCATCTTTTTTACTTTTTATTGTAATCCGGCAGAAACATCTTTCATTTCTCCGGGAATTACCCTCTTTATTACCACTCAATCAATGTGGCTCCCCAGGAAAGTCCTGCTCCAAACCCTGCCAGCACAATCTTCTGTCCATTTTTTTCAGTACACCTGATTGCTTCAGCTCAGCAAGCA
>ENA-OQAB01000801-OQAB01000801.1-human-gut-metagenome-genome-assembly--contig:-NODE-801-length-16018-cov-4.672519_pt1 | contig 16018 bp, 16 predicted proteins | sample MGYA00242490_ERZ504517 | MGnify/ENA primary metagenome ERZ504517 (study PRJEB26092, sample SAMD00036298) | human gut metagenome | host: Homo sapiens | study: EMG produced TPA metagenomics assembly of...
GAGGGACGGGACGCGCCGAACAACTGGGGCTCAATTTTTGGCGGCTCCGCGTGGGAATATGATGAGGAAACGGAGATGTATTACCTGCATCTCTTTGCAAAGGGCCAGCCGGATCTGAACTGGGAAAACCCGGCACTCCGCCAGGAAATTTATGATATGATGGCCTGGTGGTGCGAAAAGGGGATCGACGGCTTCCGAATGGATGTCATCAGCATGATTTCCAAGGATCAGCGCTTCCCGGATGGCGCGCAGGGCGAAAACGAGCTCTATGGCGACGTTTCCCCCTATGTGTTCAGCGGGCCGCGCGTGCATGAATTTCTCAAGGAAATGAATCAGAAGGTGCTTGCAAAATATGATCTCATGACCGTGGGGGAGACGCCGGGCGTGACCATCGAGCAGGCAAAGCGCTACGCGGGGGAGGATACGCATGAGCTGAATATGGTTTTCCAATTTGAGCATGTGGAGATCGGCAATGGCCCGCATGGCAAATGGACGACACAACGCTACTCCATGCCAGAACTACGCGCCGTGATGAGCAAGTGGCAGACCGCACTGGAGGGCAGTGCATGGAATTCCCTGTTCTGGGGCAATCACGACCAGCCGCGCTGTGTTTCGCGCTTTGGTTTCGATCGGCCGGAGTATCGCGCCCTGTCCGCCAAAATGCTGGCTGCCTGTCTTTATTTTATGAAAGGCACGCCTTATATCTATCAGGGGGATGAGCTGGGAATGACGAATAACGGCGGCTTCCGGCAGCTTTCAGATTACCGTGATTTGGAGAGCATCAACTGGTTTCATGCCTATACGCGGGCTGGCCTCACAACAGAAGCGGAGATGTTCGCTGCCCTGGGCGCACGCAGCAGGGATCATGCGCGCACGCCGATGCAGTGGGATGCGTCGCCAAATGCTGGTTTTACCACGGGTGAGCCATGGATCATGGTAAACCCCAACTACACGCAGATCAATGCTGCGCAGCAGGTAAACGACCCGGATTCTGTTTTCTGCTTTTATCAGCAGCTACTCCGCCTGCGCAAGCAGCACGATGTGTTCCTTTACGGCACATATGAGCTGATGCTTCCAGATTCTGAGGCCATTTGGGCATACCGTCGCACGCTTGGGGGGCGCCAGGCACAGGTCTATTGCAATTTTACCACGCAGGGCGTGCCGTGTGAAACGCCGCGTGAGGGGCTTCTCCTGTGTAACTACAACACCGTGCAGGCGGAAATTCTCCGCCCCTGTGAATGTAGGGTGTATTTGGATCCCAAGGGCCTCCTGCGAAGTTGATCTAAAAAATAACCGATTCTTCTTCTGATGTTTTGCCGTTGTATCTCAATTGATGTATAGATATAATAAATATAATTAGTGATGATAATAGAATTTTTTTGGCTAAATCAATCGTTTACGAAAGGGATTGATACAATGGCTACAGCGGCTGCACAACGAGAAGCGTATATGACCACTTTAGGGGAGCGCACCTCCTATGGGCTCTATTTTACAGGGCAGAATATCTTTTATATGCTGGTGACCACGTATCTCGTCACTTACCTGATGTTTCTCGGCATTGATTTAAGCAAAACGGCTACTATCATGCTCATTGTGAAGGTTTGGGATGCGCTTAATGACGCGCTGTTCGGCGCTGTTTTCGATAAAGTGCATTTTAAAAGCGGGCGGAAATGCTTACCCTGGCTGCGGATTTCCGCGGCATTTATCCCGGTGACGACCATCCTGCTGTTTATCATTCCGCAGGGCGCGCCGGAAGCGGTAAAACTCGCGTGGTTTGCCATCGCCTACCTGCTTTGGGATACGGCCTACACCTTCTGCGACGTGCCGATTTTTACGATGGTTACCACGATGACGGATCGCCTCGATGAGAGAAATTCCCTCATGGCCCGCGGGAGGATTTTTCCGGCGGCGGCATGGCTGTTGCAGGCATTTTGTGTACGGTTCTAATCAGCGAAAAGGTTGGGCTGGGCTTCGGCGCTGTGTCGGTGCTCCTCTCTGTGCTCGGCTGCCTGCTGATGCTTCCTATCTGTGTGAATGGAAAAGAGCGCAACTACCATGTGGAGCATGAGGAGGAAACCTTCACCCTGCGGGAAATGCTGCGTTATCTGATCCACAATAAATACCTGCTTCTCTATTATGGCGGCAGCGTGATTTCCGGCTCGCTAGCCACTGCGGGGACGCTGGGGATGTTTGCCTCCTATTATTTTTTTGGTAGCGCAGTGTTTAATCTTTTTTTAACAGCGCTCTCCGCCCTGCCCGCTGTGCTTCTCGCATTCTTTACTCCTGCGATCCTGCGGCGGGTGGATAAATTCAAATTTTTTATTGCCTGCAATGTTTTTTCCGCTGTCTTTGGGCTTGTGATCTATTTTATTGGTTACCAAAATGTGCCGCTGTTTGTCCTGTTATCCGTTATCCGTGCGATTCCGGCGGGCGCGATCGGCGTTGTCGGGTTTATGTTCACGCCGGACTGCGCAGAATACGGGCAGTATAAAACGGGCACGGACGCAAAAGGAATCACCTTTGCCATTCAAACGTTTTCCACCAAAATCAACGCGGCGGTTTCCTCTTCCCTCGGGCTGTTTCTTCTGAAATTTTTTGACTGGGTTTCTGTGGAAGCAAACAGTTTTGCAGATCTCGAAGCGGCAGGAGTCGTGCAGTCTGAAACGGCGCTGCATGGGCTGTGGATTGCCTATGCGCTTGTTCCGGCGATTGGCGCGTTACTAGCGCTGGTTTTCTACGCGTTTTACCGGCTCAACGACAAAGACGTGCAAATTATGGCCAAGTGCAACGCGGGCGAGCTATCCCGCACGCAGGCGGAGGCAATGCTCTCCCGGAAGTATTGATAAGGTGAAAAAACAGCCGACGCCTTTATAAAATGAAGGGCGCAGCATGTGATCTGCATGCTGCGCCTTCCTTTATAGCTGCTGGTTAAACTTCGTTCCAGTGCGTTGCGTGCGGTTACCTAGCCATTCTCTTTCCTTCAAATGCCGCCCTCCGTTTGACGTCCTGCATCAGTTCGTCAAACTGCGCGGGGGTCAAAGATTGCGCGCCGTCACACAGCGCGTTTTTGGGGTCGTTGTGCACCTCAATCATCAGCCCGTCCGCGCCGGCGGCAATGGCTGCCTTGGCAAGGGGATTCACCATCCAGGCGATGCCCGCCGCATGGCTCGGGTCGATGATGACCGGCAGATGGGATTGCTGCTTGAGCAGCGGAATAGCTGAAATATCGAGCGTGTTGCGCACCATGGTTTCAAATGTGCGGATACCGCGCTCGCAAAGAATCACATTTTCGTTGCCGCCTGCCATGATGTATTCCGCACTCATTAAAAATTCCTCAATTGTGTTGGCAAGACCGCGTTTGAGCAGGATTGGCTTGCGTAGCTGGCCAAGCGCTTTTAGCAGCCGAAAATTCTGCATGTTGCGCGCGCCGACTTGGATGATATCCACATCGGCAAAATCGTCAATCTGATCCTGCCCCATGATCTCCGTCACAATCGGGAGCCCTGTCAGCTTTTTTGCCTTCAGCAGAAGCTTTAGATCCATCTGTCTCCAGGCCTTTGAAAGGAGTAGGGGGAGGTGCGCGGTTTAAATGCGCCGCCGCGCAAAAGCGTTGCCCCGCTTTTTTTGACCTCCTGCGCGATGGTGCAGAGCTGCTCCTCGCTCTCAATTGAGCACGGCCCGGCAATCACATGGAAAAAACCTTCGCCGATTTTTATGCTGCCTGTCTGCACGATGGTATCCATCGGATGAAATCGGCGGTTCGCTTTTTTATAGGGCTCGGAAATCCGCTTGACGTCTTCAACAATTTCGTTCGCCTTGAGCGCATCGATATCTACGCGGGAAGTATCGCCTACCAAGCCGACGACGGTCGTCTCCTGGCCTTCGCTGTAGTTGGTTTTGAGCCCAAGCGATTCCACGGCTTTGAGCAGGGCGGTGACCTGCTGTTTTTCTGCGTTCGATTTGAGAATGACAACCATCTATGCCCAGATCCTTTCGATTTAGCGATTTTATGTGTGAAAGTATACGCTGTTTCTGGCCGGTTGTCAAGGCGTTTGAACGAAAAATACCTCTGCCGCCAGCAGGGGAAAGGGGAGAAACTAGCTGAACAAAGTCATTTGTCCGTCGTAATCAATATAGGGGCAACAACATTTGCATCCATCAATTGGGCGATATCTGTGATAGATGGTTACGGCGCGGTAAGAATACTTTTATGTATTCTCTAAAATAAAAAGGAAGGCCAACAGCCTTCCTTCTTTTGCCCAGAACGGGCCTTTTTGATTGTCAATGGAATCAGACCGCGCGCGTCACCTTGCCGGAACGCAGGCAGCGCGTGCAAGCATACACCCTGCGCGGAGAACCGTTCACGATTGCCTTCACACGCTTGATGTTGGGTTTCCAAGTCCTGTTAGAGCGCCTGTGGGAGTGGGAAACCTGAATACCAAAAGACACATCTTTGCCGCAAAATTCACATTTCGCCATGTGTCGCACCTCCTTTTTACTAGACAGATACAGAATAACAGAACTATCTTAGCAGGTATTCGGAAGAAATGCAAGCAGTTTTTGACTTTTTTTGCTTCTATGTATATGATTTTTTAAGATGTGGTTGAAGGGCTCAGAGCCGCATGCTGGAGGAAAGTATCCGATTATATAGGCTTTGGTGAACGATATTGCCGTTTTAAAACGCGGCGTTTATCGATGCTCCGGCAGGGGGCATGGGAGAGCAGGATGCGCTCCTCCATTTGTGATGGACAGGAAAGATGTGGCAAGCCGCAGGAATACAATCGAAAAAACAACAGATTTGGCCCCGAATAAAAATTCTTTGTTATAGCTTTTGCACTATTGTATTTTCAAACCAGAGTGCTATAATAAAGACCATCAAAGGGAACGGCGCCGGGCGTCGGGCCCTTTCTAACTGTCAAAATAGCGTTGCCGGAAGGGGTGACCGATTTGGATAAGATGGTAGAAACCATTATCGAAATGGATAAGCAGGCGCGCAAGCGCACAGAGGAGGCGGAAGCCTACCAGCGCAAAGCGCAGGAAGAGCTGGAAAGCAAGGAGAAGCAAATCCTTTCTGAGTGCTTGGAGCAGGCTGAGGCTGAGGTCGGCGAACTGGTCCGCAGCGAAGAGCAGGCGGCGGAAAAAAAGCTCAAAGAGGCGAAGGCTGCCAACGACGCCGCCGTTCGCCGGATGGAAGCGTTATATAAAGAAAAGGGCGCACAGTGGGTGCGGGAGCTCGTACGCCGTGCGCTGGAGGCATAACACAAAACGAACAGTCCGCATGGCGGGCTGTATTTTGTTGGCGGGAGAGGCGCAGCGCTGCCTGACCAACCCTGCGGACGCATGGCGTTCCGCTTCCCTGGCCGCGCGGGGCTATCATGAAGCGAACGGATTATGCGCGGAGAAAGGGTGAACCGATTCTATGCTCACAACGGTATCCTCCAATGCGATTCTGGCAAAATCGCGCGCCATGTATGGCAGGCGGCTGACAGAGCGCAATTACACGGAACTGCTCAACTGCCACAGTGTCAACGAAGTGGCGAATTATTTGAAAAACCGGACGGCCTATGCGGATATCTTCGAGGGGACGACCACTACAGATATCCACCGTGGCCAGCTGGAGACGATGCTCAAAAAGCGCGTTTTTGACCAATATGCATCTCTTTGCCGGTATGAGATGTCCATCGGACAGGATTTTTACCAGTATTTTATCGTGCGCAGCGATATCGACCAGATTATGTCCTGCGCGCGCTTCTTAAGCACTGGGCATCCGGGCGATTATCTATTTGCAATGCCGGCGTTTTTTAACCAGCATACCAAGCTGGATCTCTATGCGCTGGCGGCGGTCAACTCGTTCGAAAGCCTTCTCGCCGCCCTGGAGGGAACGCCATATTATGATATGATGCATTTGTTTGCCCGGAAAGCGCCGTCGGAGATTAATTTTCTCGATATGGAGGCTGTTTTCCAGCGTTATCTTTACGACCAGCTGGAAGAACTGATTGAGAAAGGCTTCAAGGGCAAAGACCGTAAGGAAGTGATGAGCGCGGTAGGCATGCAGCTTGATATGGAGGCGATTGTCAACCTCTACCGCCTTAAGCGGATGGGCGGCCGCTCCCCGGAGGAAATCCGGCGCTCGGTGGTGATTGGCCCGATCAGCAGGCTGCGCAGGCGTCAGTTTGAATTGCTGGTTGAAGCGCCCAGTGCCGCCGAGATGGTAAAGCAATTGGATGCAACGCCCTATGGCCGGAAATTTCAAAAGGATTTTTCCTTCATTGAGGATTCTGCACAAAAGCTGCAATATGGCCGCTGCCTGAAGGATCTTCGTTTTTCTACGAACCCGAGTGTTGTGATGCTCAGCTTTATGTTTCTCGCAGAGAACGAGGTTAATAATATTACGCATATCATCGAAGGCATCCGCTATCAGGTTCCGGCTCAAGAGATCAGTCGGATGCTTATCGGCGTGGGAGATTAGGGGAAGAGGGCGGTTCCCGCCTTGCAAAACCGTGCGTAGCTCCCCACTTCTGCGAAAGGAAGGGTTACAGATATGGCAATCGCAAATATGAAATTTGTTAAGGTCATCGGTCTGCTCAGCGAGCTGGATGCATTCCTTGGCTCCTGTTGCGTAGATGGCACGTTCCAACCGGAGCAGGCCATGCAGTATATGTCGGATTCGATGGGCTACACCCAACTGGTGGAGGAAAACCCCTATGCGCCGATGCTGCAAAAGATTGAGGAGCTTGCGTCCTCCTCCGGCATCCATCTGCGCGAGGTAGAAAAGATACCAAAGCCGGTGACAAATGAGGAAACGGAAGCCTTTATCCGCCAGCTTGGCAGCCGCATGAGCGAGCTGCACGATGAGCGCAAGGTGCTCACGGATCAATTGGCAACCTGTGAAAGCGCGATTACACAATTTCAGCATTTTACGGGGCTGGATATCAACCTAGACGATCTGTTTTCCTGCGAGTTTATTAAGGTGCGTTTTGGCCACATGCCGAAGGAATCCACGCAGAAGCTGCTCGCCTATGCGGATAATCCCTATATGCTGTTTATCCCCTGTTCGAGCGATGCAAAAGAGGATTGGGGTGTGTATTTTGCCCCGCGGGAGCAAATTGAAGAAGTGGATCGCAATTTTGCAAGCCTTTATTTTGAGCGGCTGCGTATTCCCGGAGCAGTCGGCACCCCGGAGCATATCATTGAAGAGATTCAGAAGAATATCGACCTGCTCAATGAGCAGATTGCGGAGCTGGATGCACGGATTGCGGCGCACTGGAATGAAGAGGCCGATCACTGCAACCTGATCTACACGCATTTAAAATGGTTCAGCGGCCTGTTTAACCTCAGGCGCTACGCGGCTCGCCACGGCGACTCCTTCTTTTATGTTGGGTGGCTTGCGGAAGATGCCGTCAAAGCGTTTGAAAAGCATGCGCGCAAGCTGCGCAAGGTGACCTATGAGATCAACGATACCGATGAGGTAGGTAAAACCATTCCGCCGGTGAAGCTGAAAAATCCGCGGATTTTCCGCCCATTTGAATATCTGGTCGGCATGTTCGGCCTTCCCTCCGGCAAGGATATCGACGTGACTGCCTTTGTTGCAATCACCTATACGGTAATGTTCGGCATTATGTTCGGCGATTTTGGCCAAGGCGTCGTGCTGGGGATCGCGGGCTTTTTGATGTGGAAGCTCAAGGGCATGCAGATCGGAAAAATCCTTGTTCCCTGTGGTGTGTCGGCCTGTGTGTTCGGCCTAGTCTATGGCGAGTGCTTCGGGTATGAAACCTGGTTTGACCCGCTTTACCATGCAGTTGGCCTTTCAGGCAAACCGGTCGATATCATGGAATCCATCACCGGCTTGCTGCTCGTTTCCATTGGCATTGGCGTGGTGCTGCTGGTCTTTACCATGTTGATTAATATTTATGGATGCCTCAAGCATAAAAAATTCGGCGAGGCGCTCTTCAGCCAAAGCGGATTAACCGGCATTGTGCTGTATCTTTCGGGCGTTTGCTTTGTGTATAACTTTATGACGAGCAAAACGATTGTACCGAATGCAGTGCTTGGCGTGCTGATTGGCATTGCCTGCATCATCCTCTTCTTCAAGGAAATTCTCATTGGCCTGATCGACCACCATCCGGATTGGAAGCCGGAGAGCATAACAGACTATATTCTAGAGAATTTCTTTGAGCTGTTTGAATATATCCTTTCTTTTTTCAGCAACACCATTTCCTTCTTGCGAATTGGCGCGTTCGTATTGGTGCATGCCGGTATGATGACCGCAGTGTTCGCCATCGCGGGGCTGACGAGCAGCACGGTGGTGAACCTGATCGTGGTCGTGCTGGGCAATATTTTCGTGATGTGCCTGGAGGCGCTGTTCACCTCCATCCAGGTGATGAGGCTTGAGTTCTACGAGTTGTTTAGCCGCTGCTACGCGGGCGAGGGCCGTTCCTTCGAGCCGGTGCGCCTGCACCATGTATCCGAGTCCATCCAATGACGCGGGGCGTCAGTTTCTGATAGATTGAGAAAAAACAATTGCATTTTTGGAGGTAACGATTATGTCCACGTTTCTGTATGCTATGCTTGCCATCGTCCCGATCGTTGTGCTGTTTCTTTCCTTTTACTCCCTGTTCCGCAAAAGAGCGCAGGGTGTGCCGATGAAGAAGGCGATGGTTTCCCATATCGCCACGCTGCTCGTGTTGGTTGTGCTGATGTCCGCGCTGGCGCTCGGCGCTTCCGCCGCAAATGAAGCGGATCAGCCTGCGTCTCCCGCGCAGACCGAGCAGACAGCCGCCAATGCGGACGATACCCAGGCGGATAATTCCAAGGGTATGACGATGATCGCGGCCGGCCTTGCCGTCGGCCTGGCGGGGATCGGCGGCGGTATCGCGGTTGGTTCCGGCGCTCCTGCCGCAATCGCCGCAACGAGTGAAGATCCCAAATCCTTTGCAAAATCCATGCTGTTTGTCGCGTTGGGCGAGGCAATCGCTATCTACGGCCTGGTTATCGCGCTGTTAATGCTGTTTAGCTAATCGTTAGAAATTGATTGATCAGGGGCGGTGGATTGAAATGCGCTTTTATTTAATCAGTGATAATATGGATACCCTGACAGGCATGCGCCTGGCAGGGATTGAGGGCGAAGTTGTCCACGACCCGGAAAGCGTCGAAAAAGCGCTGAACACCGCTATGGCCGCGGAGGATATCGGTATCGTGCTCATCACGGAGCTGCTAGTAAAGCTATGCCCGGAGCAGGTATCGAAGATGAAGCAGAGCTGCGACCGGCCGCTGATCGTGGAAATTCCCGACCGGCACGGTTCTGGCCGCGCAAAGGATTCCATTACCCGATATGTGCGTGAAGCGATCGGCGTAAAGATTTGAGGTGAGGCACATGCTCGAACAAGATGAACGAATCGCAAAATTTTTGGATGCGATCGATAGGGATGCTCAGGAGCGCCGCAGGCAGATTGAGGCGCAGGTGGATCAGGCGAATGCCGAGGCGTTGGAGCGCGCCAAAGCGGAGGCGCAGGCACAGGCGCAGCAGCTCATCAGGAAAGAGCTGTATAAACAGCGTGTGGCAGTCAATCAGAAGTTTGCTAAGGAAGCGGCCTCTTTACGCACGGCGCTGGCCGGCAGGCGCACAGAGATTGCCGACCAGGTTTTTCTGGAGGCCGAGCAATCGCTCCGTGCATTTACGGAAAAACCTGAATATCAGGCCTTCCTCTTCGGCAGTGCGGCACGCTGTGCGGCGCTCCTTCCGCAGGGGGAGTCGGTAGTGCTTTTGGTGCGCGAGGCGGATATCCCGCTTGCGGATGCACTGCGCGCGGCGTTCGGCCGCCCCTGTGAAGTGCGGGCGGATGCTTCTATCCGTATCGGCGGCCTGAAGGCCTCGTGTGAAGCAAAAGGCCTTGTAGCGGACGATACGTTGGATAACAGGCTGCAAAACCAGCACGGCTGGTTTTTGGAGCATGCAGGATTAACGCTGGAACAATAAATGCGCCGGAGGTGATACACAATGTCCGATTCCAATCAAAATGTAATTTACGGCATCAACGGCCCGGTTGTAACCATTCGCGGCGCAACGACCTTACGCATGATGGAAATGGTTTATGTAGGCAATGCCCGCCTGGTTGGTGAAGTGATCGGCCTAGATGCGGATCAGACAACTATCCAGGTTTATGAAGAAACAACAGGGCTGACCCCCGGCGAACCGGTGGTTTCCACCGGCGGCCCGATGAGCGTCACCCTCGGCCCGGGCATCATCCGGAGCATATTTGATGGCATTGAGCGCCCTTTGAATACGATTGAAGAGCAGTTCGGCGCATTTATCGGCCGCGGCTCAAGCGTGCCCGCTCTGGATTTGGAGAAAGAGTGGGATGTTACCCTGCTCGTCAAGCCCGGCGACAGGCTTTCAGGCGGCGCAATTTATGCGCAATGCCCGGAAACGCCGCTGATTACTCATAAAATGATGGTGCCGCCCGCGCTTTCCGGCGAGATCATTTCCGTAAAGCCTAATGGAAAATATCACTTAGAGGATGAAATCGCCGTATTGCGCGATGAAGCCGGCCGGGAGCATCAGCTGACGCTTTGCCAGCGCTGGCCAATCCGTACCCCGCGCCCGGTGCAAACGCGGCTTCCCGCACAGCGCCCGCTGATTACCGGCCAGCGCGTGATTGATACGCTGTTCCCTATTGCAAAGGGCGGCGCAGCGGCGATCCCCGGCGGCTTCGGCACCGGCAAGACCATGACGCAGCACCAGCTTGCCAAGTGGTGCGACGCGGATATCATCATCTATGTCGGCTGCGGCGAGCGCGGAAACGAGATGACACAGGCGCTGACGGAGTTCAGCGAGCTAGTCGATCCGAAATCCGGTCGTCCGCTGACGGACCGTACCGTTTTGATTGCCAACACCTCCAACATGCCTGTGGCGGCGCGTGAAGCGTCGATCTACACCGGCATCACTCTCGCTGAATATTACCGTGATATGGGCTACCACACCGCCCTGATGGCAGACTCTACCTCCCGCTGGGCGGAGGCGCTGCGCGAGATTTCCGGCCGCTTGGAAGAAATGCCGGCGGATGAAGGCTTCCCGGCCTACTTGCCGTCGCGCCTTTCGGAATTTTATGAGCGCACCGGCTATATGCAAACGCTTTCCGGGGAGGAGGGCTCTATCACTGTCATTGGCGCCGTGTCCCCGCAGGGCTCCGACTTTTCAGAGCCTGTCACGCAGAATACCAAGCGCTTTACCCGCTGCTTCTGGGCGCTGGATAAGAGCCTTGCCTATGCGCGCCATTATCCCGCGATCAACTGGAACGACAGCTACAGTGAATATATCAACGATCTTGCCCCTTGGTATGAGGAGCATGTAGGCCGGGAATTCATGGCTTACCGGGAAGAGCTGTGCGGCATCCTGCTGGAAGAAAACCGGCTGATGGAGATCGTGAAGCTCATCGGCGCCGACGTATTGCCAGATGACCAGAAGCTGATTATCGAAATCGCCCGTGTGGTGCGCGTCGGCTTCCTGCAACAGAATGCGTTCCATGCGGAGGACACCTATGTTCCGCTGGAAAAGCAGCTGAAGATGATGAAGGTCATCCTCTATCTCTACCACAAATGTCAGGAAATCGTGGCGCGCCAGGTGCCGATCTCCAAAATTATGCAAACGGGGCTGTTTGATAAGCTTGTCAAAATAAAATACGATATTCCCAACGATAAGCTGGAGTTGTTCGACAGCTATGAGGCTGAAATCGATCAATCGCTCAAGGGCTTTTTGAAATAAACTGCATAGGCCCGGCTCTAGATGACGCACTGATTGAGTCGGATACGCGAATTGTCGAACGGATTTACGCTCCAACAAGGAAAAAAACGCACGAATACATGCCGTATTCAAAGCATTTTAGGACGCTGTTCGGGGCAAAAAATGTGTCGGCGGGGCGCGTGCTTTGATTGTATCAGCGCTTCCCTAGCAGCTACGGAAAGGTGGTCATTTGAAATGATACTGGAACACATTGGATTAAAGGAAATCAACGGCTCCCTGGTCGTCCTTGATGATGTGGATAACGCGAGCAATGAAGAAATGGTGGAGCTGCATCTCGACGACGGGAGCGTGCGCGCGGGCAGAATCGTCAAAATCGATGGCAAGCGTGTGGTCATCCAGGTGTTCGAGGGCACGCGCGGCGTGTCGATGGTCAATACCCGCACGCGCCTTTCCGGCCACCCGATGGAGCTGCCGCTTTCTCCGGAAATCCTGGGCCGCGTGTTTGACGGCCTCGGCCGCCCGATCGACGGCATGGGCGAGGTATATCCCACTTGCCGCCGGGACGTAAACGGCGCGCCGATTAACCCGGTTTCCCGCGTTTATCCGCGGGATTATATCAACACCGGCATTTCCTCCATCGACGCGTTGGCCACGCTGATCCGCGGCCAGAAGCTGCCGATCTTCTCCGGTTCCGGCATGAAGCACAATGAGCTGGCGGTGCAGATTGTGCAGCAGGCGTCCATCAAGGATAATTCTGAGTTTGCCATCGTTTTTGCCGCTATGGGGGTCAAAAACGACGTTGCGGAATATTTCCGCCGCTCCTTTGAGAGCGCGAATGTGATGGATCGCGTCGTCATGTTCCTCAACCTATCGAACGATCCGATCATTGAGCGTATTTTAACCCCGCGCTGCGCGCTGACTGCTGCGGAATATCTGGCCTTTGATCTCGGCATGCACATCCTTGTCATCCTCACGGATATGACCTCCTACGCTGAGGCGCTGCGTGAATTTAGCTCCTCCAAAGGTGAGATTCCCGGCAGAAAGGGTTTCCCCGGCTATCTGTATTCTGACCTTGCGTCTCTCTATGAGCGCGCGGGCATTGTCAAGGGAAAGGGCGGCTCTGTCACGCAGATTCCGATCCTCACCATGCCTAACGACGATATCACCCACCCGATCCCCGATCTGACGGGCTATATCACAGAGGGTCAGATCGTGCTGGATCGTGATCTTGACACACGCGGCATTTACCCACCTGTGAGCGTGCTGCCGTCGCTGTCTCGTTTGATGAAGGATGGCATCGGAGCAGGCTATACGCGTGACGATCACAGCATGCTTTCCAATCAGCTTTTCGCCTCCTATGCAAAGGTGCAGGATGCGAAGGCGCTAGCCTCTGTAATCGGTGAGGATGAGCTTTCCGCCGCGGATAAGCAGCTGATGGAATTCGGCCGCGTTTTTGAGCAAAGGTTCATCAATCAGGGCTATACGGAGAACCGCACCATTGAGGAAACGCTCGATCTCGGCTGGGAGCTTCTCTCTATGCTGCCGCGCGAGCAGCTCGACCGTGTGGATGAAGAAATGCTCGATCAGCACTATAAAGGCGATTCCAAATAATTGATTGGGTAAGGGCGGCTGGAGCCGCCGTTTGCCTGCTTTTCTTACATTCATTGAAATCAGGGGGTGGCCGCCATGGCTGGCCAGGTGTTTCCAACCAAAAGCAACTTAATCAGCACTCGGAAGTCTTTAGACCTTGCCAAGCTCGGCTATGACCTGCTGGATCGCAAGCGCAACATTTTAGTGCGTGAGATGATGCTGATGATCGATAAGGCGAATGAGGTGCAAAACCGGATTGACAGCACCTATACCAAAGCCTATGCTTCGTTGCAGCGGGCAAATGTAACCCTAGGTATGTGCTCCTCCTTCGCGCAGGCCGTGCCCGTGGATCAGAGCCTTGCGGTGGATTTTCGCAGCGTGATGGGCGTGGAGCTGCCGATGGTATCGATCGGCGAGACAAAAGAGGATATTTATTACGGCCTCCATTCCACCAATTCCATGCTGGATGACGCATATCGCTGCTTTGATGAAGTGAAGCACCTCACTGCGGAGCTGGCGGAGATTGAAAAACGGCGTTTACCGCCTTGCGCAGGCGATCAAAAAAACGCAGAAGCGCGCAAACGCATTGCACAACATCATGATTCCGCAGTTTGAAGCGACGATCAAATTCATCACTGAAGCGCTGGAGGAAAAGGAGCGCGAGGATTTTTTCAAGGCTAAAGGTGATAAAAAGCCAGAAGCAATGATCGGATTCATGCAGTATCAAATAGGATGCGTTGGGCGTGAGGCCTTCGAATTTGGTGCGTATCCAGATTCGGAGGCTTAAAGCGCCAATAAAAAGCCTGGAAGCGATCTGCTTCCAGGCTTTTTACATCTTTTTCAGGCTAGAGGGATGTATCTGTATGAAAAACAAACAATCCTTACAAGGTACAAGCTGGGTGCGGCATAAACGCGGGCCGCCAGCTCTTGATCGAGCATATAGAGGCCCTTTTTCTCGCTGCCGAACAGTTCCATCTTCTTGATTAAATCGGCGGCGTTTTTCTCCTCCTCGCCCTGCTCCTTGACAAACCAGTCGAGAAACTGCATGGTGCGGAAATCCCTTGCCGCATAGGCTGCCTCATAAATGGTATGGATCAGGCCGGTGACATATTGCTCATGCGCCAGACCAGCCTTCAAGGGGTCCATGTTCTCCTTGAGCACGGCGTCAGGCTGTGCGATTGCCTCCAAGGCGACTTTGGCATCGTTATTTTGTAGGTACTGGAGCATCAACAGCGCGTGATCGCGCTCTTCCTGCGCTTGGATCTGATACCAGTTGGCAAATCCATTGAGGCCCTGCTCCACATAAAAGTTTGCAAAATGGAGATACAGGTAAGCCGAATAGAACTCCTTATTAATCTGTGTGTTCAGTAGTTTGGCAATCTTTTCGTTTAACATCGCATAGGGCTCCTTTCTCGTCCTGCAAAAATAGTGATCGGATCACTTCTTCATTATAGCATCCGCTGTTTGAAATACAATATAGCATAATGCTGAAAAGTATGCGGATAGGAAGATGATTTTTTACAAAAACTGGATTTTTCCCCTTAACCGACAAAAAGTAAGCAGTTTCAGTATCGATTGTATAGTTGCCCTCATGCCGAAAAACTGGTATAATAAACCGTCAGGCATTTTGGCAAGCATATGCTTCTTTTCTGTGATAACCCTTCTTTTTCCGGGCAAAATAGCACGGAATACAGCAACAGAAGGGAGCTTCCACCATGAAAGACGCCATGACGCAAACGGCTGCCGCTACGGCCTTTACCACGGAGCAGCCTCCGCTTTCCGCACCGGAGCCGGAGCAGGGGAATTCTGATAACGGAGGGGATAACAGCGGCCAGGTGCAGGATGATATCCGTCAAATTATCGAAACCGGATCGATCACGGTAGATAAAAACGGCCATTATATCCACTGCCTGACCATCATCGGCCAGATCGAGGGGCACTATATCCTGCCGCCCCAAAATAAGACAACCAAATATGAGCACGTCATCCCACAGCTCGTTGCGATTGAGGAAAGCAAGGAGATTGAGGGGCTGCTCATTATCCTCAATACCGTTGGCGGCGATATCGAGGCAGGGCTTGCCATCGCGGAGCTCATCGCCGGGATGAAAAAGCCGACCGTTTCGCTTGTGCTCGGCGGCGGCCATTCTATCGGCGTGCCGCTGGCTGTTTCCGCCAAACAATCTTTTATTGTGCCCTCAGCAACGATGACCATTCATCCCGTGCGCATGAACGGGCTTGTCATCGGCGTGCCGCAGACGCTCTCTTATTTTGATAAGATGCAGGAGCGGATCGTTCGTTTTGTTTGCGAAAATTCTAATATTACCTCTGAGGAATTCCGCCGCTTGATGATGGAGACGGGGGAGCTGATGATGGATGTTGGCACGGTGTTAAATGGGAGGACGCCGTCAAGGAAGGCCTGATTGATTCTCTTGGCGGCCTTTCGGACGCGATGGATTGCCTCTATGGCCTCATTGAGCAGGCGCAGGGGAAGGGCGGCGAATAGGATGCTCCATACTATTATTTCCGAAACTGATATTTTTCCCCCGGAGCCTATTGCACGCCCGGCTTTTTACCCGCGTGGCAGCGGCGGGGTAGAATGCAGGGAGACCGCGGACGGGCCGGTAAGTCGAAAGCCTGATCTCGACGAATCCGTTTGATTATCTCAACCCCAGCTTTGCGCCGGGCCGC
>ENA-OQAB01000802-OQAB01000802.1-human-gut-metagenome-genome-assembly--contig:-NODE-802-length-16009-cov-2.716346_pt1 | contig 16009 bp, 15 predicted proteins | sample MGYA00242490_ERZ504517 | MGnify/ENA primary metagenome ERZ504517 (study PRJEB26092, sample SAMD00036298) | human gut metagenome | host: Homo sapiens | study: EMG produced TPA metagenomics assembly of...
CAATATTTATCATAAGCTGTTAAATTTGACATAAAATATAATTATCGACTTTAATCATTTGTTAAGAAATTGATTTAAGTTATTATAGTAATCTTTTTATAAGCAAAATTAGATTCAATATCATAATGAACAAACTCATTAATTTCTATTCATTTCAGTTAACATATTTTTCCAAAACTATACATTCCTATAAAAGCAGTCATAGAAATGATTAATGATAAAACAATCACACGTGAACGTCTTCCTTGGCGTTTATAATTCTTAATGGCCATTTGACCATAAATATTAAAGAACCGATGAGATAAGAACCCTGTTTTTAATTTATGAAATTTGACTTTGATTTCATCATTTTTCTTTAAAGCATCAATGACTGATATTTTAGAAATTTTTCTAGCTGGTAAATATAAAGAAATAAAAATTGTGAGTAATGAAATAATAAAGACAATCAAAAGATATGATAATGATATTTGTGGATGAATTTGAATATTTAAAGATTTTATCATTTCTAAATGATTGATAAAGAAAAATGTAATACCTAATCCAACAAAACTCACGATAAGACCTAATGGTATTGCAATTAACGATAAAACAAAACCCTCAAAATAAACAGAACGCTTCTTTTGTTTAGGAGTTGCTCCAACACTTGATAACATACCCAAATACTGTATCCGATCGTTGATTGATAAATTAAATGCTTGATAGATAATAAAAATAGATATAAAAACTATAATAATAACAATGACTGCAATAAGATTATAAAATATTAAGAAAAGTGAATGAGAATTATCTTCAAAGATATTTTGAACAGCAAGATAAGAAGAATTAAACATTCCTGATTGCTCACCCAACTTTGTTTCTAATGCTTTTTTATGTTCAAAAATATTTTTTGATACATCTTTATCTCTTATATAAACTGTATAATATTGACGACAATCAATATATGATAATGCACTAAAAGAGCTTTTATAATAATTTTTACTACTATATTCCTTAATAATTCCAACTATTTTAAAAGTCTCTGTTGTTTGATCAGATTCATTATAAAAAGAAATTGTATCTCCAATTGTTTTTTGAAGCTGATTAGCCTTTAAATAACGACTTGATATAGCAACTTCTTTCGTATTTTGAGGTAAACGTCCTTTTTCTAATATACTCTTATAATTTTCTTTTTCAAAATATAAAGAATCTCCCTTTTTTCATATTGAAAAAAAGTGTTGCTTTCAAGTTGATTATCTCCATAATAAGGCATTGTACTTGAAAAATAATATTCTTCAATCTTGGAATCTTTTGCTAAAGTATCTAAAAATTCTTGATTATCAGTAACAAAGTGATAATGATAATCTCCTACAGTTCTTTCAATATAATCTTTATAAAATTGCTGACCTGAATAAAAAGCAATACCGACACAACTCACCATAATCACTGAAACCATGATACAAAGAATTGTTAAGATAGACCTTTTTTTATTTTGTTTTAAATATCTTAAAGTTAATTGATTGATGATTTTCATTTTTTTAAAACCTCATCTTTTTTGATTTGGCCATCTTCTATCACAATCACACGATCAGCTTGCATAGCAATTCTTTCATCATGAGTAATCATAATAAGTGTTTGTTTGTATTTTTGTTGGGTTATTTTTAATAAATCAATGATTTCTTTACTATTTTTTAGAATCAAGATTACCTGTAGGTTCATCAGCTTAAAAACAAGTGATTGGCATGGCACTTCATTAAAATGCCCGTAACCCAACTATGAAACAACGTTGTTGTTGACTTCCCTGATAACTCTTTAGGTAAATGATTTTTTCTATTTGTTAAATCTAAAATTTTTAGTAATTCTTCTAATCTTACTGAGTTTACTTTTTGATTATCTAACAAGACTGGTAGAGTCATATTTTCTTCAACTGTTAAGACTGGTATTAAATTATAAAACTGATAAATTAAACCCACTTCTCTTCTTCTAAAAATCGCAAGCTGTTCTTCATTTTGTTGATAAACATTGATTCCATTAACAATCACCTCACCACTGGTTGGTTTATCAACACCACCTATTAAATGTAATAAAGTACTTTTTCCTGAACCAGATGAACCAACAATCGCAATAAATTCTCCTTTTTCTACAGAAAAAGAAACATGATCTAAAGCTTTGACTTCATTTTCACCAGTTCCATAAATTTTGGTTAAATTTTTAACTTCTAGTATTTTCATTTTCTTTCCCCCTTTACCTCTATTATACCCATAACACATGACATCCTCATGACTATGAAGTGACAATATTGTCACTAAGAAAAAAAGTTTAGATCACTTCATGATAGAAAATGAATCGTAAACTTAACTCCTGGATATGTATTTTCAACACTGATTGTGCCATTTTGTTTTTCAATAATCATTTGGCTTAATGCTAAACCAATGCCTACACTCTTTTCACTTGCATTATGTCCTTTATAAAATCTTTCAAATAAATGAGGTAAATCGTTTTGATCAACTCCAGATCCATTATCTTTGATAATAATTTCATCATATAAAGGATTATGATCAATACTTATTTCAATAATTCCTTCTTCTTGAATATGTTCAATACTATTTTTAAGAATATTGGATAAAGCTTCTATTGTCCAATGAAAATCAATATTGTAAAGATAATCATTTTGATAATTCTTATTTATTTTCAAATTCTTTAATTCTAAAGCAATCTCAAATTGGTTTAATTAATTCTTGAAGTAAATGATCATTACTAATAGTTTCTTTTTGAAAAGTAATTGTACCAGCATCTAGTTGTGCCATTTTTAATAAAGTGGTTACCAACCATTCTATTTTTTGAAGTAAAAGTTGTTGTTGTTTTAATAATGTTCTTTTTTCTTCTTGAGAATGCAGTTTTTAATCTTTCTTGAATTAAAATTTAAAGATGTTAGTGGTGTTTTTATTTGATGAGAGATATCTTCTAATGATTGTTTTAATAAGATTTTATCTTGATTTAAAAGCTGATTTTGTTCATAAAGACGATTCACCAATTTCACAATTTCACTTTCTAAAATAGATAATTCACCTTCTTGAAATTGTTGAACATATAAATCAGATTGTTGAAATAAAACTTGATTCACTTGTCTTGATATTTTTTAATTTTATTATGAAAGCGGAGTTTTTGGAATTTCTATCTTATATGATTGAAAAAGAAAATGATGTCTCACATTTTATTTTTGATGCTTTATATTCTTATGATAATAATAGCGAATATCTTATATTTAAAGTTCGAGATAATCAAATCATTAGAGATTATATAGAGTCTATCATTACTCAAATATATGAGCCCGAATTAAATAGTCATTTAGAACTAAAGCTATTAGTTGGCTTATTATTGGCTGAATTAATGAATCATCCAGAATGTATTGAAACCTATCAATCTAATAGTTACGAAAAATTATTGAGTAGTACAATCTTAAAATATATAGCTACTTCTTATCAAGAAGGCTCATTGTCAACATTATCTAAACAACTTCATCAACCAGATTATAAGATATGTAAAATTATTAAAAGACAAACTGGTCAAACTTTTAAACAATTGATTCAAGAAGAAAGATTAAAAGCAACTTGTCAACTTTTTAAAAAACAACACAAATGGCAGTAACTGATATTATGGTAGAGGTCGGTTATGAAAATGTTACTTATTTTTATAAAATATTTTAAAGATAAAATATCATATGACACCACATGATTATCGTCAACAATTTATTTAGGTGCAAAAAAGGATAATAGGCAAAACAAATATAGATATATTTTGTAATGTATAACTTTGTTAGGATATAGGTGTCAATAAAAGAGGGAGGAAAATAAATTATGGACAAAATAGAAAAGGTATTAGCACCATTTGCTAATGCATTAAACAACAACAAAATTATTCAAACAATTTCAAAAGCATTAATGTCATTAATGCCAGCTCTTATGATTGGAGCAATTGGATCATTATTACAACAAATTCCAATTCCAGCATATCAAAACTTTATTCAATCAACCGGAATTTATGCATTTACTCAAGTTTTAGTGAATGTTACAACAAACATGTTAGCTTTATATGCTGCTTTTGCAATTAGTTATGTATTTGTTAAAAATGAAGGACATGATGGTTTTACAGGGGGAATTTTATCATTAATTGCCTTTATGATTGTGACACCAATGGAAACAGTTGGTGAAGGATGGGCTGCTGTGACAAATTTACCACTTAGTTGGTTAGGTGCTAAAGGTTTATTTACTGCTATGTTTGTTGCATTACTAACAGGTTATATTTACAGTTTCTTAATGCGTAAGAATATAACTATCAAAATGCCAGATAGTGTACCACCATTTGTTTCTAAATCATTCTCTGGAATTATACCAGGAGCTGCTATTGCATTGATTTTTGGAATTATTTCAATCTTAATTCAAATGACACCATTTGGTGATGTTCATCAGGCTATTTATGGATTGATTGGTGCACCATTATCATCTATAGGAGGTTCTATTTGGGCGGCTTTACTTATTTATGTGTTAAGTGGTTTTTGTTGGTTCTTTGGAATTCATGGAATTGCTGTTATGAGTGCAGTTATGCCGATTTGGATGGCAGCTGATATGGCGAATGTATCTGCAATTTCAGCTGGTGGAGCTGCCAGTAATATTGTGACTTACAATTGGGTTAATGCAATTGGAAATATTGGTGGAGCTGGATGTACTTTAGGCTTAATTCTGCTATGTGCATTTGCTGCTAAAAGTAAACGTTATAGAGAAATGGGAAAATTAGCTATTGTTCCATCTTGCTTTGGAATCAATGAGCCATTTGAGCTGAAAGCTTTTAAGCGGTGCAAAAAATGGAAACAGCGGCGGTAAAGCACACAAACAGGACGACCTTTGCCCAGTGTTGCCGGAAATAGTCGTTGATAGTCGGCTTCATGAATAGCAGGCTCCTTTCCTTATGTAAGAAACGAATTTCAAAAAGATGCCATTCCTGACGCTTGGCCGGGAAAGGAGACTGACCACCTGCATTTGCAGCACAGTGCCCGATGCCGCTGTTTTGCAGCAAATATAGAGTAACATAAAATTGGACTGAACACAATAGAGCAAAAGACTTTTGAAAAGAGCAGCTTTTTCAGTTGAAAGTAATCATCACGAGTTCGCAGAAGGGAACGACGAAGCAACAGAAGAAGAAAAAGAGGTTCAGCGCAAGTTTGACAAGCCGGACACCCGGCGAAAGATGAGGAACGGAAAAATTAATTGCGGCTTCAAAAAAGAAAAGATTCGGCTAAGAAAAAATATTTTATACACAAAAAAGGAAAGGATTGCTTGTGCAGAGTCACAAAAATGCGACATAAATTAAAGTATACAACAAGGAATGCTTTCAAATCGTAAAATTGTAAGGATATACCATAAAAAAATACTAACATTTTGGAAGGAGATGCCGTATCATGGATTTATAAATGAGCATACGGCTTGCGGGCGGTGTGCCAAAATTGTCCGGAAATTTGAGGAAGGAGTATTTTCATGGGAAAATCAACAGTGGATGCGTCTGCAGGGTTTGGATTGCGTGATAAACTTGCATACGCAGCGGGTGACTTTGGCTGCAATATGAGTTTTGCGCTCAAAGGTTACCTGACGATTTATTGGACGCAGTTTATGGGGATCGACAACTACCTGATGGCATCCCTTCTGCTGATCGTGCAGATCTGGGACGCAATCAACGATCCGATTATCGGAGCAATGGTAGATGCGGATACGCACAAATACCGCCGGAACAAGTTCCTTGCCTATATCTGGTTCGGTGCGATCGGACTGACCGTGGCCGGTGCACTTTGCTATCTGCCGTTCCCGCAGGCTCCCGGTATGGTCAAGAACATTCTGTTTGTGGCAGGCTATATGATCTGGGATGCTTTCTACACCGTTGCAAATGTGCCGTATGGCTCGATGCTGTCTCTGATCTCGGATGACCCGATCCAGCGTGCACAGCTGTCGACTTTCCGCTCCATTGGTTCTATGGGCGGTGGGCTTCTTACCGGTATGCTGATTCCGGTGATCATTTATGATAACCAGAACAACCTGCGCGGTGAGCAGATGTTTGTCATCGCTCTGATCATGGGTGTGATCGGTCTGGTCTGCTTCCGCTTTATGGTCACGAACACAAAGGTGCGTGTGGACACCACGATCACTCTGAAAGAGGATGCGCCGAAGTTCAACGTCATGAAGGCGTTCAACAACTTTATCCATAATCGCCCGGCTGTGGGCGCAACGCTGGCACCTATCGCAACGTTTATTGGTATGTATGGTGCCTCTACTGCAGGCCAGATCCTGTTCCAGGCTTATTTCAAGAATGCAAAGATCTCCGGCCTTGTGGGTATGATCTCCTACTTTGGCGTTTTCATTTTCAGTCCTTTTGTGGGCCGTATCGTCAAGCGCTTTGGCAAGAAGGAAGCCGTGACCTTTGGTTCAGTAGTCTGTGCGCTGGCGTACGTCCTGATGCTGGTTCTGCCCATCACACCGGACGGCCGGGGCCTCAGCCTTTATGTCCTGTGTCAGATCATTGCAATGCTGGGCGGCGGTATCGGAAACTGCCTGAGCTGGTCTCTGATGGCGGATGCGATCGATTATAACGAGTGGAAATTTGGCGTGCGAGAAGAAGGCACTACCTATGCACTGCACTCCTTCTTCCGTAAGCTTGCACAGGGCATCGGACCTTCTCTGGGCCTTGTTCTGGCAACCAAACTGGGCTATGATGCATCTCTGAAGGCTGCACAGACGATCGAAGTGGCAACCCGGATGCGCTATCTGGTGCCGATCATGTATCTGGGAAGCTATATCATGATGATCATTGCGTACGGCGTGGTGTTCAATCTGGACAAAAAGACGCTGGCGCAGATGGAAAGCGATCTGAAAGAACGCCGTGCAAAGAACGAAAAGTAAAGGATCTTAAAATCAGAGGAATATAAGAACGAAAACCTTCTGATAAGATGATAGAAAGCCCTCCTTTCGCCTGAGTGCGACAGGAGGGCTTTCCTTTTTTCAGTTGATCAGAATCGCCATCATCTCAGCGCAGGGGATCACGAAGCCGAACCCGAAGAAGAACAGCAGGTCGAGCACAAACTTCCAGAGCCGGACAGTAGGGGAGCAGAAGTTCATGGAGCGGGTGACGGAGGCACCTATCTCACCCCAGTGTCGGTAGTAGCCGGTCTGCTCAAAGTTGTTCCAGAGCTCCAGCGAGAGAAATTCTATCCCGACGAACAATGGGAAAAACACCCAGGAGGGAAGCCAGCCGTCTGCCTGCAGGTTCCCATTGCTCAGGGTACGCCAGTGGACGGCCATCCGGCCCGGGCAGGCGAGGATGCCCCAGATGGCCAGTGCGGCACTGAGCCAAAACAAAACTGCCCGTACCGAGCGCCAGTCAATGGATTGTTGACGGCGCAGCAGGGTAAAGAAATCTTCCAGCGGACTTCCGGTGCAATATCTGCTTCCTGCGGGTCGCGGCAGTGCATCAGGTCGGCAAGGGTCAGCCCCAGCGCGTCGGCCAGTGGTTCCAGCGTGTTGATGTCCGGCAGGCCGACCCCGGCGTTCCCATCGGCTGACAGCCTTATCTGTTACATGCAGCTGCTGGGCCAGCTCTGCCTGTGTTAATCCTTGTGACTTGCGCATCCGGGCGAGAAATGCCCCGAACGTTTCGCATCCATTGTGCTCACATCCTTTGGAAAAAAGGATAGCATACCACGCACCAAAAGGCAATCGACGCTTCGTTTACAGACGCTGAAACGCAAAAACTCCCCACCCTGTGCTCGGTCAATGAGCACAGGGTGGGGAGCTTCTTTATATGGAGTTCAGAAGAAAAATGCTGGGGATCAGAGCTTACAGCTGGGGGCCGGCAGAGACCAGAGCCTTGCCGTGCTCGTTACCCTCGTACTTCTTGAAGTCTTGATGAAGCGGCCAGCCAGATCCTTGGCCTTCTCCTCCCACTGGGAAGCGTCGGCGTAGGTATCGCGGGGATCCAGGATGCCGGTGTCAACACCGTTCAGGACGGTGGGAACCTCGAAGTCGAAGTAGGGGATCTTCTTGGTGGGCACGTTGTTGATATCGCCGTTCAGGATAGCATCGATGATGCCACGGTGTCCTTGATGGAGATGCGCTTGCCGGTGCCGTTCCAGCCGGTGTTGACCAGGTAAGCCTTAGCGCCGCTCATCTTCATCTTCTTGACCAGCTCCTCAGCGTACTTGGTGGGGTGCAGCTCCAGGAAAGCCTGGCCGAAGCAAGCGGAGAAGGTGGGGGTGGGCTCGGTGATGCCGCGCTCGGTGCCAGCCAGCTTGGCGGTGAAGCCGGACAGGAAGTAGTACTGGGTCTGCTCGGGGCTCAGGATAGAGACGGGAGGCAGAACGCCGAATGCGTCAGCAGACAGGAAGATGACATTCTTTGCAGCAGGTGCAGAAGAGACGGGGCGGACGATGTTCTGGATGTGGTTGATGGGGTAGGACACACGGGTGTTCTCGGTGACAGACTTGTCAGCGAAGTCGATGTGGCCCTCAGCATCCAGAGTGACGTTCTCCAGCAGAGCGTTGCGCTTGATGGCGTTGTAGATATCAGGCTCGGAGTCCTTATCCAGGTTGATGACCTTTGCGTAGCAGCCGCCCTCGAAGTTGAACACGCCGTTGTCGTCCCAGCCGTGCTCGTCATCGCCGATCAGCAGACGCTTGGGATCGGTGGACAGGGTGGTCTTGCCGGTGCCGGACAGACCGAAGAAGATGGCGGTGTTCTCGCCGTTCAGGTCGGTGTTGGCGGAGCAGTGCATGGAAGCAATGCCCTTCAGCGGCAGGAAGTAGTTCATCATGGAGAACATGCCCTTCTTCATCTCGCCGCCGTACCAGGTGTTGACGATGACCTGCTCCTTGCTGGTGATGTTGAACATAACAGCAGTCTCGGAGTTCAGGCCCAGCTCCTTGTAGTTCTCGACCTTGGCCTTGGAAGCGTTGTAAACAACGAAATCAGGCTCAAAGTTCTCCAGCTCCTCAGCGGTGGGCTTGATGAACATGTTGGTGACGAAGTGTGCCTGCCAGGCCACTTCCATGATGAAACGGACAGCCATGCGGGTGTCCTTGTTTGCGCCGCAGAAAGCATCCACAACGTACAGGCGCTTGTTGGACAGCTCCTTCTTTGCGATCTCCTTCACGGCAGCCCAGGCTTCCTCAGAAGCGGGGTGGTTGTCGTTCTTGTACTCGTCGCTGGTCCACCAAACGGTGTTCTTGGAGTTCTCGTCCATCACGATGAACTTGTCCTTGGGGGAACGGCCGGTGTAGATGCCGGTCATAACGTCCACAGCGCCCAGCTCGCTGACCTTGCCCACTTCGTAGCCTTCCAGGCTGGGCTTGGTCTCTTCCTCGAACAGCTGCTCGTAAGAGGGGTTATACACGACCTCGGTCGTGCCGGTAATGCCGTACTTGCTCAGATCTACCTTTGCCATGATACTTATACCTCTTCTTTCGTTCAGATCAATTCTGATCGCGCGACGCACATGCCCTTAGCCAATGGGCAGCGCGGGCGATGAAGAAATACAGATGCGTATTCTCCTGTTTACCATTATACATAAAAACGTTCCAAAATCAACCAGAGGGAACAAAAGGTTCTTATAAATGTAACAAATTTCATTCAGAATCTTAGCTGTTTTGAAGTGATTTTCATAAGAAGGAAGGGGAACCGCGGCGAACAAAATAAAGAAAAGAGACCCAAAACACAACTTTGATAATATTTTGTCGATTCTGGATGCAACTGGGTATCCCAGAGCGGAAAAAACCGGGGCGGGAGGCCCGCAGCACAAATTTCTGAAAACTTGAAATTTCCTGTTGACAAAGTACGACTGCTATGCTAAAATAACCAAGTCGGGAGCGAAACCCCGATGCGAAAATGGACGTATGGCCCGTTGGTCAAGCGGTTAAGACAGAGGCCTCTCACGCCTTTAACATCGGTTCGATTCCGGTACGGGTCACCATTTTATAGTAGTAAAACGGCTGTATGCCGTTTTATATAGATGCCTCTTTAGCTCAGTCGGTTAGAGCACCTGACTGTTAATCAGGGTGTCGCCTGTTCGAGTCAGGCAAGAGGCGCCATTAGGCGGCGAGGGCAACTTCGCCGCTTGTTTTTTAACCGGGTGTTGTAACCAATCTGAGACTTTTTTCACAAAATCTTCAAAATTAACGGTTTCTTAAAAAATGTCCTCTTGAAGATGCTGTCAGATTGTGGTATACTACACCCAAACCTTGGAACAGTTTTTAAACGTTCTGTGGTGATTGACTCAGATCAAAGGGTAGGCGCTCCCTTCTTTTGATAGCAGCGGACTTCTGCTTTGCCCTGGTTCTCCGCAGGGCAGGGCAAAGCAGAAGGCTATGCGCTGTTAAACCGGAGTGCAAAAAGAAAACCTTTTTCATTTGTCAGACCTACGGTCAAAACAACAGCAAACTGGGGCTTGTGCAAACAGACCGGGTGTGCTAGAATAAAAGCCGTAGTTTTGAAATAGACACAGTACATTGAAAAAGAGATCGTTTGCTTTTGGTTGTCGGTCTCTTGTAAAGGAAACATCGTATGCGTTATACCTATGTGCGGCAGCACGATTCTACGGACTGCGCGGCCGCTTCACTCGCAATGGTGTGCCTCCATTACAAAAAGGAAATCACCATCACCCGCCTGCGGGATATGATGGGAACCGACATGAAAGGCACGAACCTCGTTGGCCTGCAGAAAGCAGCCAATGAGCTGGGCTTCAGCACGGCGGCTGTCCGTGTTGACCGCGAAAACTTTTTAAGCGATTTCACACTGCCCGCAATTGCGCAGGTCATTACCGACCAGGGCATGACCCACTTTGTGGTCATCTTCAAAAAGACGACCATCAAGGAGGACGATGCCCGCCGCAAGCATGTGGTGCAGGAAGAAGAACGCAAGGCTGATGCAAGCAAAAAGTACAAATGCAAGGATTACGTTGTCATCGGCGACCCTGCAAATGAACTGAAAAAAATCAGCCTGGATGAGTTCTATAAAAACTTCACCGGCGTGCTGCTGCTGCTGAACCCCACAGCGGAGTTCAAAGGCGGCACCGGCAAGCATAAGGTGGAGGGTAAAGAGGAAGCCAAAGCAGCCCGCAACAACATGTTGAAGCGGTACATGGATCTGCTGCTTCCCCAGAAAAAGCTGTTTGCTTACGCTATTCTCAGTTCAGTGATCCTGACACTGATCGGCATCGTGTCCACCGTCTTTAATAAGGCGATCATGGATGAGGTGCTGCCTTATGGGCTGAAAAATCTGCTCATATCGCTCATTGTCGTGTTCAGTGTGGTCAACCTGACCAGCACGCTGCTCTCGACTGTGAGACAGTGGATCCTGATCTTCCTTTCCATTAAAATTGATATCCCGTTGATGCTGGGCTACTTCGAGCATGTGTACAAACTGCCGATGAAGTTCTTTGCATCCCGTAAGACTGGCGAGATCACCACCCGCTATTCCGATGCAGGCACCATCAAATCGGTGCTGACCAGCATTGCAATGAGCGTGGTCATGGACATTGTGATGGCCGTGGGTACAGGCTTTGTCCTGTTCCGGATGAACTCCTCGCTGTTCTCCATTACTCTGTTTACCACCGTTCTGAGCCTGCTGCTCGTCATCATCTTCAAGCAGCCCTACAAGCGGATCAATGAAGAGACGATGGTGCAGTCGGCCGTTCTGAACAGCCAGATGATCGAGAGCCTGCGCGGCATCGAGACCATCAAGTGCAACGCCTGCGAGGATCGCGAGCTGGAAGCCCTTGAGCGTGAATACATCAAGAGCCTGAAGATCAGCCTGCGTTCCAGCAAGATCAGCACCGGCCAGAGCCTGATCTCCAGCGTGATCATGACCGTGCTGAACATGGTCACCACCTATGTGGGCATCACGCAGGTGCTGAATGGCCAGCTGACGCTGGGCGGCTACATGGCGTTCAGCACCCTTTCGGGCTACTTTACTTCTCCGGTGAGCGAGCTCATCAGCATGCAGATGTCCATTCAGGAGGCTTCCATTTCCATGAAGCGCCTGACGGAGATCATGGATTATGAATCCGAGCAGGACGATGACCGCGAGTACACCGAGATGGAGAGCATGGAGGGCGACATTGAGTTCAAAGATGTCACCTTCCGGTATGGCAACCGCACCCCGGCACTGGACCACATCTCCTTCACCATCCCGCAGGGGAAAAAGGTGGCGTTGGTTGGTTCCTCGGGTTCCGGCAAGTCCACCATCACCAAGCTCCTGCTCAAGTATTACGAGCCGGAGAGCGGTACCATCAGCGTGAATGGCGTTGATCTGGACGAGTACAGCAATGCATCCGTCCGCCGCTGCATTTCCTATGTCCCGCAGAACGTTGAGCTGTTCAGCAAGACGATCTTCGAGAATATCCGCATCTCCCGCCCCGAGGCTACCCTCGATCAGGTACGGGAGGCGGCTAAGAAGGCCGACGCACATGAGTTCATCCGCAAGCTGCCGCTGCAGTACAACACCTATCTGGAGGAAGCCGGTAACGGCCTGTCCGGTGGTGAGAAGCAGCGCATTGCACTGGCCCGTGCGTTCCTGAAGGATTCGAGCCTTTACATCTTTGATGAGTCGACCTCCAGCCTGGACTTTGGTACAGAGAATACCATCTTTGATATGATCTATAACCAGCTGGCTGACCGTTCGATGCTGATCGTGGCACATCGCCTTTCCACCATCCGAGACTGTGACCTGATCCTGGTCATGGATCACGGCCAGATCGTGGAGCGCGGTACCCATGACGAGCTGCTGGCAAAGCAGGGCAAATATTACGAGCTCTGGAACCTGCAGCAGGGCATCTTCCGCCGCAAAAAGGAAGAGCCTGTACCCGTTGCCCCCGCGGCAGTTGTTGAAGAAGACGACGATGGCGAGGACAATGACCTATTAAGTTGCAGCCCGAGTGCGCACTCGGTTACATAAATGATCTTTGGATGGATGCGCAGCCGGAAAAAGATCGCCAAAATAAGTTTTTTTCATTCATTTGAAGGGAGTAATTCATTATGATGATGCCTGCAAAACTACTCTGTTTATCGCAGAGAACGAGATGACCTACGTCAACGGTGGCGCTATGCTTTATCGACGCTATCGGCGCTGTTACCGCATCCTATCTGGACTCTGGACAACGTTAAGACCTTCAACACCAACATCGTGACTCTGGTTGGCAACACCTTCCTGAAGTCTACCATTGACCGCACCATCGGTGTCCTGTTCAGCGGCCAGACCACTTGGAAGGAAGTCGGCAACATCGGCAAGAACCTGTTCGGCACCAATGTTCACGGCAACAAGATCGAGAAGAACAACTTTGGTGACTATGCTATGAACGCTCTGGGCATTGCTGCTGCTGTCTACAACCTGGGCGTGGCTCCCACCAAGAACACCGTCAAGGAGACTGAAGTTAAGTTCACTGTCTAATTAGACGTGATCTAAAATTATGAAGCGTTGAGGAAACTGCACCGCCCTACTTGTTAGCGCGGGGCAGACAACAATGCCTCGTTATGGTGTGCCAGGAGGCGTGTGCCTCCTGGCACACCTTATTTTTATGTTGCTTATCGCGTTGCGGTAGGCAATTGTGTGTGGTAGAAGATTATGTTTATCCTTACAGGAATGCTCTTTACATAGTGACACTTTATCGCTGTGTGAGTGGCTTACCGTGAGCATCCTCACCCTCTCAGGCGCTTCGCGCCAGCTCTCCCAAAGGGAGAGCCCTTGGCATAGCGCAGTGTACGGCGGGTTTCCCTTTGCGTAGTGTGAACGCAGAACTTGCCCACAGTGCAGGGAGTGAATCATTCTGTCAAAACCTCCCACTTTGGGGGAGGTGGCAGCGCGTGTGCGCTAGACGGAGAGGTGAGCCCGGTAGAGGTATAAGCTGATGAAAAAGACGATAGTTGTCAAGAATAACGACATGCTGGATGTAGCCCGAAGACTTCGGAGGGAAATGACACCACAGGAGCAACGGCTTTGGTATGTTTTCTTGCGGAAATATCCGGTAAAATTCTACAAACAGCGGATCATTGAATCGTTTATTGTGGATTTTTATTGCGCGGATGCAAGATTGGTTATTGAACTTGACGGCTCACAGCATTATACTGAACAGGGGAAAGCTTACGATGAGGAACGAAGTGCTATCCTGCATGGCTATGGCTTGAAAGTTTTACGGTTCTCTAATCGGGATGTTAACAATCATTTTGATGCTGTATGCGAGACCATTGATAGGGAAGTACAAATTCGGATATAAAAGCAGCTGTGACCCTTTTTGTCAAGAGCTCCCACTTTGGGGGAGCTGGCAAAAGCCGTTAGGCTTTGACTGAGAGGGTAAGACCGCTTTGAGGAGAGTCTTTGGCAAAACGGTAAAAAAAGAATCTTTGACCCCAGACAATTGCTTATTGCAAACAAAAAAGAAACAGGTGGACATTATTATGAGAGAGATCCAAGTTGCAGAAAACAAGACCCTGAAGCTGACCAACGTTCTGGCACGCAAGATCGATGCCAGCGAGCTGGGCAACCTGGGCGTGATCCTGACCCAGATGCAGAACTTTATCAAGAGCCACAGCGCCATGCCGGTTGGCCCTGTGATCCAGTGCGTCAAGTTTACCTCCGGCCCCAACCCGGAGCCGCAGATCTATTTTATGATGCAGGTCAACCAGCTCATCCCCCGCCTGGAGCCGGGCTACGAGCAGGACGCTGTGCTGCGGGTGAAGGGCTGCCTGTACGCCCACTTCACCGGCCCCATGGACCACAGCAGCCTTGCCAGCCAGAAGCTGAACATCTATGCCTACGAGCACGAGATCGAGCTGACCGGCACCGCCTACAGCATCTACGTCAATCAGGACAGCGAAAACGGTGTCATGGACGTTTTTATGGAGACGAAGTAATATGACCACTCGCATTCAGAATCTTTCCGACCTGCAGGACCGCCGCATTATGATGGAGAAGAAGCTGCCGGCCTTTGGCTACGCGCTCATTCTTCTGGTGGCTTTCCTCATGGTGTTTCTGGTGATCTGGAGCACCCAGAACAAGCGCACCTACGTCAGCCAGTCCACTGGCTCAGTGCAGGCGGCCAACAAGACCTATATCATGTCCAGCTACTCCGGCTCCATCACCGAGCTGAACATCTCGGAGGGCAGCTATGTCACCGAGGGCGACCTCATTGCCCACATCAAGAGCACCGATCTGGACATCCAGCAGGACAGCTACCAGAAGCAGCTTGACATCTACAAAAAGCAGAAGAGCCAGTACGAAAAGCTGCTCAAGTCCATTCAGGACGACAAGAACTACTTCAGCGAGACCGACATCGACGATCAGCCCTATTACTACCAGTACGAGAGCTACAAGAGCCAGGTCAGCCAGAAGGCGTTCGACGCTTCGCCCTATCAGGCCGCCGGTTACACCGACGAGCAGATCAAGACCCTGATGGAGCAGAACCAGAGCGAAGTGGAGAGCCTGTATTACTCCACCCTGCAGTCCATTTCTGCCAACCTGACCAGCGTGCAGGCCAACATTGACAACATTGAGGCCCAGCTGGATGCCCTGAACACCGGCGCAAATGATTACTACATCTACGCTCCCACCTCCGGTGTCATCCACATGGACACCCCCTACAAGGTGGGCATGGTGCTCAGCGCAGGCTCCGCTCTGGCCACCGTTGCCAGCGAGAACAGCGACCTTGAGATCGTGGCGGCTGTCACCGTCAACGACCGGCCGCTGATCAACGTGGGCGACCCCTGCAAGATCGCCATCACCGGCCTGTCGGAGTATTCCTACGGCACCCTGACCGGCACTGTTACCTCCATCGACAGTGACGTGACCACCAACACCAGCGGGTCTTACTACAAGATGACCATCAAGCCGGACAACACTTATGTCGTGAGCACCAGCGGCGACAAGGTGGATCTTTCCAACGGCATGAGCGTCACTGCCCGTGTGGAGTACGATGAACTGACTTACTTTGACTATGTGATGGAGGCCCT
>ENA-OQAB01000803-OQAB01000803.1-human-gut-metagenome-genome-assembly--contig:-NODE-803-length-16000-cov-3.587161_pt1 | contig 16000 bp, 14 predicted proteins | sample MGYA00242490_ERZ504517 | MGnify/ENA primary metagenome ERZ504517 (study PRJEB26092, sample SAMD00036298) | human gut metagenome | host: Homo sapiens | study: EMG produced TPA metagenomics assembly of...
GATGTATAGGCGAAGCTTTTTCGACTGTTTAGAAGCTGCTTCTTGCATTTCCGGTCGGAACATTCCGTGTCCCACGCGGGCGGCATGTATTGTTGGAATGCCGAATAGGAGCCGTGGAGTACCCGGCAAGGACGAGAAGTCCAGCGTCTAAGCGAGCATCCTGTAGGCCGAGGGAATCGATTATCCCATGGCGTGAATACAGGTGGCGCTGATCTGCGGGGGGATCTGATGCAGTCATTACTCCGTTGTAGTGGATGCATACTTGACAGCAGGGCAAAACAGAGAGCGTTACCGGCGTGCACAACGACAGCTTGATTGGTGCAATGGTCGCACACAAGAAGCTGTGAGGCGCAGGATCTGCATACCGTGGCGTACATGGTTACGGACTTATCTGGTTCCACAGTAGAACCTCCTCTCCCAAATACGGTAGAGTATCCTATGACCGCAACGGTTGAGTAGTTCGAAATGGTCCACAAAAAGCCGCCCCATGAAAGGGGCGGCTCAGGACTATAGATCTTCCAGATCAGCAGCAGGGAGGTCATTCTCCAGGTTATCCCGCGCCAGATCAGTGTCCAGCTCGGGGTATGCGTCAACGGGAATCGGACGCTCGTGGTAAACCAGCATTGTGGGGCCGGAGGTGCCTGCCACAATGGGATTGGCCTTTTTCTTGGTGTGCTTCGCCTTGCCCTGGAGCTCGGGGACGGGCGGGGCGTCGTTGTGGGGCTGGGTGTGCGTCCGCTCGGGGCGGGACATACCTTGCTTTGCCATAGTATCACCTCACCACTAGGGTGCCACGGGCAGAGGTAAAAATACGATACAAAATTTGAGGTACGGCATGAAATTATTGCAGCCCGGCGCCCATTCCCTTATTGCGGGTAGCAATCAAGTCCAAAATTCCGCAAGTACCGCGCTTGCTGACTGAGCTTGCGGAAAGGAATCACGCCGGATTCGCTCCGTCGCCTCTACAGCGGGGATGAGGTGGTGCTCATCCAGGTATGGAACCAGGTCGGCACCAGCCTGGATAAGCTGGATGTGTCCAAGTCGGACACAAATGGTAGGAGGGGGCATTTGTCAATCTTCGGTGGGGGAGAGCTCTCCTGTTATGGCGTCCACATAATAGGCGCCGCTGTCTGTGGTGATGCGCCAGACCGGTGTGAGCTCGACAGGCCGCGTGGTGCCGCTGACAATCAGATAGCCCGCGTTCATTTCGTCAATGCGGCTGCACACAAAGCCACCCTCTGTCACACCGGCCAGAAAACGGACCAGGACTGTGGCGGCAGAGAGGGTCTCTTCCTCGCTGGACGAGGTTATGGTGCCGGACAGGCGCTGGCCCTCAATGCGGAGCAGTGTGTCCATCCTGCCAGAGCAGGGTGACCTGACAGGAAAAAGGGGGGTACCCTCCCAGTTCTGGTAGTAGGTCAGTACCGTTTGCCCCGGGCGCTCACCGGACTCGGAGGAGATGAGAGTGCCCTGGAAATCGATTCGCTCCAGGCATGACTGGGAGGCATCCTCGTAGGAGCGCTCATGTTCCTTGGCCCAGGCACCAGGTTGAAAACGCACTGAGAAGGTGCCGTTCATGGAGAATTCAGCGGTGCCCTGTACACTGGAATACCGATGCCGGACATCGTTTTCCCCCTCGCGGGAGACATCGCCCAGCAGAGTCTGCGCCACGATGGCCTCGCTTTCCCGGTCACGGGTGACGGTCAGAGGGGAGAGTCCGGCCTCCTGGGGGACCCGCTCCGGGCCGAAGGTGATGCCGCTCTGCTCCAGAACGCGCACGGCCGCCTGGCGCGTATCCTCCTCATAGCGGGCGGCACGGCTCTCCTGCACACCCACCAGAATCAGGAGGAAGGCATTGACGGATACCAGCAGAAGCAGGATGATGTTTTTTAATTTGGACCATTCCACAGGGCATCATTCCTATCTGGCGGCCCAGCCGGCCTCCACAGTGTCACCGCCATTATCCGTATAAAAGACCACTAACTCCCTTCCCTCGGGAGACAGGGCCTCCAGCGCGGCGGCGGCCTGCCGCTCGGGAAGAAGCAGGCTGTGCTCCGCAGTCTCCTCATAGCGGCGGAAGCGCAGGGTATAGTCTATGATCTGTCCGTTCCGCACCGTGAACCGGGCGGCGCAGCCGTCCTCTGGAAGGAGAACGGCCGCTCCGCTCAGGCTGTAGCCATAGCAGACCTCTGTGGTGCCGTCGGCCCCTTCTGTGATATCCATCAGGTAGAGTTGGGCAGCGCCGCAGGAGGCGCCCACAGTATCTGCGGCCAGCCGCCGGGTGGTTTCCACTAGCTCCGACACCGTATAGCCATCTGTGGTTCCGATGGGATAGCGGGAGGCCGCGTCCTCTGAGGTGTGGTAGGACACGGTGCCGTCATTGCCGATCTCCAGAGTTTCCCGTCCTACCCGAAGGCGCAGGCCGCCAGGGATTTCGTACAGGGCATCGCTCTGTGTCTGGAAGGAAACAGCGGCCTGAAGGGCCGACACAGTGGCCTCGTCCGGGGAGGAGAGGGGGTTGGCGGAGTGGTACACCAGGGGGCTCGGCGTGGCGGAGGTGAGCAGTACATAGGGGGCCAGCCCGGCATAGCCCCGGTCCGCCTCCAACTCAAAGACAAAAAATGCACCGTTGCTCCCATGGCCGGAAACCAGCTCGTCCATATGGCCGGTGTAGGCGACCTCCGTTTCACAGGCATAATACAGGCCATCTGATTCATTATGATAGTACAGGGAGACCCCACCATCTAGATCCTGGGCCACGGCCAACTGGCGGGCTGTAGCAGTAAGGGAGGGGTTGCTGCCGCCCTCGCCCATCCAGGCGTATAGGGCCTCCAACGGGAGCTCTCCCAGGAAGTCGAACCACACGCCCGGGGCCTGTAGGGCGTCCCGCCAGGCTGACTCCGGAACTGTATGGGGAGAGGCGGCGCTGGAGAGAGCCTCGCTGAGCAGGATGCCTACCGAACTGAACAGGCGGTCGGCTTGGGCTGGGTCATACTGAACCGCAAAGCGGTCCACTCCATCGCAGACAGCAATGCGCACGGGCTGGGCGGCGGCTCCGGCCTGGTCCGGTCGCCTCGGGGTCGTCCGCCGGAACGCTCTGTCCAGGATCTAAAAGTGAGAGAAGATGATCCAGCCAGCCCCGGGGACCCTTATCCACCAGCCCGTTGAACATCAGTACCCGGACCGTGAGCACGACGGCGGAGAGGGTGAGCAGCAGGATCAGCAGGTTTTTAAGCCGCTCCACGGTGTTTCGTCTGCGGCGGCGCACGCGCTTATTCCCTTCCATGGTGCGGGCCCTCCACCAGCAGGGTGATTCGTACCGTCAGACCGGGACCGGAGCGGTCCACCAACTCGATGGTGCCCTCATGGCGGTCTATGATCTCCTTGGCAATGGAGAGCCCCAGTCCTGTGCCGCCCGACTCGCGGGAGCGGGCCTTATCCACCCGGTAGAACCGCTCGAAGATGCGGCCCCGGTCCTCCTTGGGGATGCCGATGCCGTTGTCGGCCACTTCCATCCACACCCGCCGGTCCTGGCGGCCGGCGGAGATACGGATGCGGCCGCCATCGGGGGTGTATTTGATGGAGTTGGATACCACATTCATCATCACCTGTACGATCCGCTCACGGTCCCCGGTAATCTCAGGCAGCTCTTCCGTGATGTCCAGCTCCATGGCGTGGCCGTGGCGCTGGGCCTCCATCAGGTTGGCGTTGTAGACATCCTGCACCGCCTGTCCGAAAGGGAAGGGGGCCAACTTCAGCTCGGCCCGGCCGGAGTCAAAGCGGGAGAGGGTGAGCAGATCCTGCACAATGTGGGTCATACGGTCGGATTCGTTGAGAATAACACCCAGGAAGTTCTTTTCCGTGTTGGGAGGGAGCTCTCCTGCGTTGTCCGCCAGCGTCTCTGCATAGGAGCGGATGTTGGTCAGGGGAGTGCGCAGCTCGTGGGACACGTTGGCCACAAACTCCCGGCGGAGCTCCTCGGTCTTGCGCTGCTCGGTTACGTCGTGAATGACGACAAGAACGCCGCCCAGACGCTCCTGGTCAAAGGGGGTGAGCAGAAGCTCCAGGCTGCGGCCGCCCACATCCCGCTCACCGTCCAGGTAGCCGGGCTGCTCCACGGCCAGCACCCCCTGGAGGGGAGCAATGTCGGAGAAGAGTGTATCGTAGTTCTCGCTGCCGCCAATGGGAATGGATCGGCCCAGCATCTCCTCGGCGGCGGGGTTGGACTGGATAACCGAGCCGTCCCGGGAGAAGGCCACCACACCGTCGGTCATATGCAGAAAGAGGGTGCCCAGCTTGGTGCGCTCGTTCTCCACTTCTTCCAGGGTGCGCTTGAGCTGCTGGGCCATGTCATTGAAGGTGCCGGTGAGCACGCCGATCTCGTCCCGGGAGGCCACCTCGATTTTGTGGGAAAAGTCGCCGTCCGCCACCCGTTCAGCGCCCTCGGTCAGCCGCTCAATGGGGGTGATCAGCGTCTTGGACAGCAGGAAAGAGAGAAGCACGGAGATGATAAGGCCGAAGATCAACGCCTCTACGATCAGCGTGATCAGCTCGCTGTTGAGGGCGGACACATTGGCGCCGTTGTCCTGCACATAGACGATGTAGCGGCCCTCGCCCCGCTGTACTGCCACGGCTACGTCCATATAGGCGGCGGCGGGGGAGTTATCGTCGCTGGCATCCTCACCCGCCAGCACCCGCATCAGGTTGCGGGAATCATTGGGCATCGCCTGTCCGGACTCCTTATCGTCGGAGCCTGCCAGCCAGTGGCCATCGGTACCGTCCAGTATGTAGTATTTCCGGCTGCGGTTGTCAATGCCGAGGGTGCTGTTGGTATCCAGAATGTGGGCGATGCTGGATGCGGCGTCCTCCTCACCCTCGATGGGAGTCTCCAGGTCCTTCCAGAAGTCCGGGTCGCCAAAGGCCTCGGACATCTGGGTATAGAAGTCCTGCGTGTAGTAATTGGCAACCGAATTGATCAGAAATGCACCTACCACTGTCATCAGGGAGATAATCAGCAGCGTCATGATGAGCATGAGCTTCATGTGCAGGCTTCGAAACATGGGGACACCCCCTCCCAATTCTTCCAAGAGATGCAACGGCGTCCTGAGCCGAAGCGTTGAAGCAGTACCCGATGGCCTCCCGGTTATGATGAACTACAGCGCTGCGGAGTCGTCCGTTCCCTGCACGCCAGGCCGCACGGAGACTCCATAGGGATGTAAGATTTCAGGTAAAGCGAATTCAACCTGCGGCTTGCCTTGCTGGAGTTTTATGCGTTGAAGTAATAGCCCAGTCCCCTCCGAGTGACGATAAACTGCGGGACTGCGGGATTGTCCTCCACCTTTTCGCGCAGGCGGCGCACGGCTACATCGACGGCGCGCACATCGCCTACATAACCCTCATAGTTCCAGACGTGTTCCATCAGAGCCTCCCGGGAAAAGACCTTTCCGGGCTGGGAGGCCAGAAATTTCAGCAGCTCATATTCCCGCTGTGTCAGCTCCAGGGGGTGATCATCCTTGTAGGCGATCATCAGGTCGACATCGATGACGATACGGCCATGCTCAATACGCTGGCCCCCCAGGGGAGCGGCCGCGCCGGCGGCGGCCACCATCTCGTTGCGGCGAATATTGGCCTTTACCCGGGCCAGCAGCTCCCGCATGGAGAAGGGCTTCGTGATATAGTCATCGGCCCCCAGCTCCAGCCCCAGGACCTTGTCGGTCTCCTCCTCACGGGCGGTAAGCATGATGACCGGTGTGCTCCGGTTTTCCCTGCGCAGGCTGCGGCATACGTCAAAACCATTCATCTTGGGCAGCATGAGATCCAGGAGAATCAGATCCGGGTTTTGCTCCAGGGCCAACTGGAGGCCCGCCTCGCCGTCGTAGGCCTCCAGCGTCTCATAGCCCTCCTTGGACAGATTGAAGCTGAGAATATCGACGATGTTTTTCTCGTCCTCCACGATCAGGATACGCTTGTTCATGGCAATTCCTCCACACACTCACAGTCCCAGCAGCAGCTTGGCCTTCAGCACCAGCGCCACAGTTTTGACGTCCTTGATCTCCCCCTGCCGTACCTGCTCCACCAGGGCGGAGAAGGGGATGCGCTCCACGGAGAGGAACTCGTCCTCGTCCGGATGACAGGCTCCCTCAGTCAGCTCTTGGGCGAGATACATGTGAAGCACCTCCGAGGAAAAGCCGGGGGAGGAGTAGAGACACCCCAGGTAGGTCAGCCTCCCGCAGGAGGCGCCCACCTCCTCCTCCAGCTCACGCAGGGCGGCCAGACGGTGGTCCTCGCCCCGCTCCAACTTCCCTGCGGGCAGTTCGGCCACCACCTCCTGGAAGGGGTAGCGAAACTGGCGGACCAGGCTCACCGTGCCGTCGTCAAACAGGGGCAGAATAGCCACCCCGCCGGGGTGCTCCACCACTTCCCGGGAGGCCACGCGGCCGTTGGGCAGTTCCGCCTTGTCCAGCCGCACCGTGATGATCTTTCCCTCAAAGAGCACGCGGCTCTCCACTGTCTTTTCCATCAGTTCCATCCGGCATATCCCTTTCTTTGCACAGCCTTTGCACTGCTGCATCCAGATTAAACCACATTATATCATAGATTCCGCCCCTTTGCCAATCCCCCCAATCATTACAGCTATCCAAATGTCCACGGCCATCCGGTATAATACCATCAACGGTCGGACTTGATTTTTGCAAAAGGAGGCCCGTTATGACGATCCAGCCAATCGGAAGCGCCAGCGTGGCGCTGTACATCACACCTGCGGACTTGAAGGAGCACGGTCTCACCCCGGCAGGGCTGACTCTGGAACGGGCGCTGGCCATTACACAGACCGCCTTCCACGAGGCGGGGATCACTCTGGAGGGCTCCATCGAGATCGAGGCCTACCCGGATGCCTGCGGCGTTCTGGTGTTTGCCCATGTCCGCGCGCCGGAGCGGGCCTGGTTTTCCTTTGACGGGCTGGAGCCTGTGGTGGCCGCGGCCCGGGATCTGCCCGCACCGCGGCCGGATGCGGCGCTGCTCTGGTGGGAGGACCGCTGGTGGCTCTCGCTGGGAGCGGGGGAGGAGCAGGCCATTGCGCGGCTGTCGGAGTTCGGCCGCTGTGAGACCGCACGCCCCCATCTGGAAGCCCGTCTGGCCGAGCACGGCCGCCCCGTGTGGGATCAGGACGCCCTCACCGCGCTGCTCTCCTACTTTCCCGTCTGACCTATTGACAAGCGTGGTATAATAAAAATCCAGGCATATACAGCCGGAACGCAGGCCGGAGGTGAGGACATGGACGGCAAGGGAATCAAGGTGGTTGCAAAGAACAGCAAGGCTTACCACGATTACTTTATTGAAGATAAGTACGAGGCGGGCATCGAGCTGGCGGGCACCGAGGTCAAGTCCATCCGCCAGGGCCATGTCAACCTCAAGGACTCCTTCTGTATCGTGAAAGACGGACAGATGCACGTTCACGGCATGCACATCAGCCCCTATGAGAAAGGGAACATCTTCAACAAGGACCCCTTGCGCTCTCGCCGGCTGCTGATGCACAAGCGGGAGATCCTCCGCCTCTTCGCCAAGGTAAAGCAGGATGGATACGCGCTGGTGCCTCTGTCTCTCTACTTCCGCGGTCCCAGGGTCAAGCTGGAGGTGGGGTTGGCCAAAGGCAAGAAGCTCTACGACAAGCGGGCCTCCGCCGCGGCCAAGGACGCCAAGAGGGAAATGGACCGCACTATGAAATCCCGCCGCACCGGCGGTTATTGATGTCAAAGAGGGGGCATCCCCCTGGGAAAGGAAGGAATCCAATGGCTCAAAATCCCATTGTCACCTTTGAGATGGAGAACGGCGGCAAAATGGTCGCTGAACTCTACCCGGAGGTGGCGCCCAACACGGTCAACAACTTCATCAACCTGGTGCAGTCCGGCTTTTATAACGGCCTGATCTTCCACCGGGTAATCCCTGGTTTCATGATCCAGGGCGGCTGCCCCAATGGCAACGGCATGGGCGGCCCCGGCTATTCCATCCGCGGTGAGTTCAGCCACAACGGGGTGCAGAACGGCCTCAAGCACGACCGGGGTGTACTCTCCATGGCCCGCGCCATGAATCCCAACTCCGCCGGTAGCCAGTTCTTTATCATGGTGGAGAAGGCCCCCCATCTGGACGGCGAGTATGCCGCCTTCGGCAAGGTGATCGAGGGCATGGACGTGGCCGATACCATCGTGAACGCAGACCGGGACCGGATGGATAAGCCCAAGCAGGAGCAGCGGATGAAGTCCGTCACCGTGGAGACCTTCGGCGTGGACTACCCCGCCCCGGCCAAGTGCTGATTTTCAGGAGAGCTCAACGACTCAATTCCACGCAGAAATGTCCTGCAACCTCATCTCTCCCGGTGAAGCCCAGCGTCAGCGGGTTCACCGGGAAGGTGAGGAGCAAGGGAGCGGCCTGACGGATGTCCGCCTTTGGCGGGTGTCCGGAAGAAAGCGGACTTTGCGACGAGCCGGGGGCGTACTGGTTTCGACGGGGACGTAGAGGCGGGAATAGCGGGCGGATGCGCCTATCATCCTTAAAATGGGCAGCTTATAAATTAAAGAACAACGATAACGTTGAGCTTGTCGCGGCTTAAGCCGTGACCGTCCCGTCCGGAAGGACCACGAGCCGGAACGGGGCGTCGTTTAGTGGTGCACGTGTGTGCGCAAAGCTTTGAGCGCACCATGAACAATGAAGCTACCAAGCCCTGTAGTTTGACGGCCTACGCCGGGGTAAGGGAATGTAAATGACCGTCTGCGCCCGGAGAGGTTCCCGAGGAAGCGTTTTCGGACGGGGGTTCGACTCCCCCCGCCTCCACCAGAAAAGAAAGACACGACGAAAGTCGTGTCTTTCTTTTTGTGTTCAATCCGCTGATGTGGGTACCAGTAATTATGACACACCCCGGATACCATGTTCTGGGACAGAAACTTTAAAGGGTATTATTATGTACAATTTTGAATCAATTTTATCTCTGGGGGTATTTTGGTATACAGCAAAAGATTTGGACTATACCAAAAAATAAATATGGTACTTTTGCTTGAGGAAAGATACTGATATAATTCTCACAAATTGTTAGACATGCTTGGAGAGTGCACAAGACACTTTTCACAAAAGAGAGGGGCTGGGCGGCAGGTGGGAGAAGGATGAACATCAGGATCAATCGCAGCAGCCAGACCCCCATCTATCTCCAAATAAAATGCGCCATTCAGAATTTGATTTTATCGGGGGAGCTCAGCCCTGGCTACAAGATGCCGGCAGAGCGAAAGCTGGCCGGAGAGCTGGATATACATCGGAATACCGTCATCAAGGCATATGGAGAGCTGGTTGACGAGGGATATCTGATCGTCTCCTCGAAGCGGCCGAAGGGTTACTTTGTCAAGGAGATTGCCGACGACGGAGTGCCATTCAAGCGCTTTTTCCCGCTGGAGAAAATGATTCGCTATCATTTTACGGACAAGGAGAAGCTGTTTCTGGACATCTTCAGCCGGTCGGAGCGGGAGGAATGCATCTCGATGGGCGGGATCATCATGGATGATGCGGCTTATCCCAGAGAGGGCGTAGAGAAGATTCTGCAGAACATGTCCCGGGAGCCGCGAAACGAGGCCGAACGGATGAAGAAAAACATCTGTTCTGTACTTTTTCAGGAGAACATGTACGTCAGCCCAAAGAATATTCAGTTGGTTGCCGAGACCAATCAGGCACTGAGCCATATCATGACACTCTATCTGGAAGAGGGGGACTACGTGATAGCAGAGGAGCCGGTGGTACCCGACAACGCCAGCATTTTCCGCAACAAGGGGATCAACCTCGTAACAGTGCCGATGGAGCCGGACGGGATGGATCTGGCCAAGTTGGAGACAGCGATCCGAAAATACGCACCGAAATTCATCTATACCATGCCAAACTATCACAATCCTACGGGCATTGTGATGTCCCTGGAGAAACGGAAAAAGCTGCTGGAGCTGGCGGGAAGGTATTGTATTCCCATCATCGAAGAGGACTCCCAGCGGGATTTTCGATACGAAGGAAACCGGCTTCCCAGCCTGTACGCTCAGGATCGGTACCGGTCGGTGATCTATATCGACTCCTTCACGCTGACCTTTCCTTATGGGATTAAGACGGGGTATATTGTGGGGCCTACCGACCTGATCGAAACGCTGGAACGGCTCATTGTTGTGGACGAGACCTTTGTAAGCAGCCTAGGGCAATATATTCTTAATGAGTATATCGAGCGCGGATATTATCAAACCCATATCGGACACTTGGTGAAGCACTATGCGCACAAGCGGGATCTCCTTTGCCAATGTCTGGACGGGATTGCGGACAAGGGGATTACCTATACCAAGCCCCGGGGTGGGCTGCTTCTCTGGTGTGATCTCGAAGAACGCATCAATGAACGCAGGCTGTATCACGAGGCGGAGAGCCGCGGGCTGTTAATTATGCCCGGCTTCCTGTTTTACCCGAAGGGCTATGAGGGCGGCGGTCATGTTCGGCTGTGCTTTTCCAATATCAGCGATGCCGACATTGAACGAGGTGTCCAAATTTTGAGTGAAGCGCTGGAACACAGCGTGGAATAAACCTGTGGAGGGATAGCATGAACCAGTTAACAGAGTACCGGAGAGAGTTCCATAAATACCCAGAAAACGGCTGGCGGGAATTTCGAACCAGCGCCCGGGTGGCCGAGATACTGACCGGGATGGGGTATGATGTGGCCATGGGACCGGACGTGATCGAGCCCGGAAGCGTGGGGGAGCCTGAGCGGCTGAGCGAGGAGCAGATCCGTCAGGAGATGGAGCGAGCCGTCCGGCAGGGAGCCGATCCGGCATTTGTGAAGCGGACCCAGGGCTGGCCCGGCGTGATGGCGGTGCTGGACACCGGAAGGGAGGGGCCTGTCTCCGCGATGCGGTTTGAGATGGACTGCCTGCCCTACGACGAACCTCAGAGGCCGGGATACCGCCCCTGTGACGAGGGCTATCTCTCCTGCAACCCCCAGTCAGTACACGCCTGCGGCCATGACGGACACACGGCTATCGGCTTGGGCATCGCCGCAGAGCTGATGAAACGGAAGGGGGAGCTGAAGGGAAAGATCAAGCTCTTCTTCCAGCCTGCCGAGGAGACGTTCTATGGCGCCCAGTCCATCGTGGATAAGGGGCACCTGGACGACGTGATGAACTTTATCGCGGTACATATCGCCCTGAGCGCGGAGAACAAGCCTCTGCCCTCCCATACCGTAGCCTGCGGGTGCCGGGATTTCCTCAGCGACCGGCAGTTGGATGTCTATCTGGAGGGAAAGGCCGCCCACCCCTGCGGGGCCTCCCAAGAGGGAAAGAACGCCCTGCTGGCCGCCTGCTCCGCCGCATTAAACATCCACAGCATCGCCCCCCACGAGGAGGGCCTGTGCCGGGTGAATGTGGGCGAGATCCACGCCGGTGTGTGTGCCAATACCATTGCGCCGGACGCCATGATGCGCATTGAGTACCGGGGGCAGAAGCCCGCGATCTCCGAATACGCGGGCCAGCGGATCTTCGATATTCTGGAGGGCACTGCAAAGGCCTACGACCTCAAGTATCACTATGTGGATTACGGAGAGGTGCCCGCAGGCGCCAGCGACTATGCCATGATGGAGGTTGTCCAGCGGGCGGCCCAAAAGGTGCCCTGGTTCCAGACAGTATATTTTGAGGGCAATGTCGGCGGTACGGATGACGCCGCCGTAATGTTGACCAAGGTACAGCAGAACGGAGGAATTGGCTCCTATGTGGGCATTGGTGCGGATACCACCGGCCCCGTTCACAACCCCGAATTTGACTTTGACGAGGACTGTCTGCAGGCCGCCATGGAGCTGTGTGTGTATGCCCTGGAGGAGCTCCATGGGATGGATGCTTGACTTAGAAAGAAGAGGACAGTGTAAAAACATTAGGAGGTAAAGAGAACGATGGCTGAGAAAGTTGTATCCAAGTTGAGGGGGAACATGTGGCGGCTGATCATTCTGGCAGTGGCCGGCTCCCTGATCTACGGACTGCCTTATTTCAGGACCTATTACTATGACGCGTATCTCCAGGCGTATAACCTGACCAACACCCAGATGGGCTCACTGGGCTCCATCTTTGGCGTATTCGGCATGATTTCCTATCTGTTCGGCGGTGTCGTAGCCGACTTTATCTCTCCCAAGAAGCTGATCTCCATCTCACTGATCCTGACCGGGGTGGCTGGATTCTGCCACCTGTTCGCCACCAACTATTCCATGCTCCTGGTGATTTACCTGGTGTGGGGTTTTACAGCGCTCTTTGCGTTCTGGCCCGCATTGGTCAAGGGTATTCGTAGTCTGGCCTCCTCTGAGGAGCAGGGAAAGGCCTACGGCTTCATGGAGGCTGGACGCGGCGTGACCAACGCGGCCCATCTCGCTATCGCTCTGGCCATCATCACCGCCATCACCAGCAAGCGTGGCAGCGCCGCCGGCCTCAAGGGAGGCATCATCTTCTACTCTGTCGTTGTGATTGTGCTGGGCATCCTAGTGCTCCTCTTCTTTAAGGATCCTGAGACCTCTGACAAGTCCGAGCGCTTCAACTTCAAGCAGGTTCTGACCGTGATGAAGCTGCCCCAGGTGTGGATCCTCTGCCTGATCCTGTGCTGCACCTATGTCATGAACATGTCCTATGCCTACTTCAACCCCTACGCCACCTCTACTCTGGGCGTGGCCATGGTGGGCGGCACCATTGTAACGATTATGGCGGACTACATCCGTCCCTTTGCCTCTGTGGGCGGCGGCGTCCTGGCAGACCGTCTGGGCCGGCCCAGGATCATGACCATCGCCTTTGCCATCATGGCGGTCGGTACGTTTGCCATCGCCCTGTTCCCCAAGATGAGCGTGCCCGTCTTTGTGGCCCTGTGCGCCCTGGTATATGTGGGTATGTACTGCAACTACGGCATCGTGTTCTCCCTGATGGATGACGGCGGTATTCCCATGGAGGTCTCCGGCACCGCCGTGGGCGTGATCTGTACCATCGGCTATCTGCCCGAGGTGGTCTGCCCCGCGACTGCCGGTATCATCCTGGATACATTTACCGAAGCGGGCTATAAGTATTACTTCCTTGCCGTCGGTATCATTATGCTCATCGGTATTGTGGGTATTATGATCTGGAACCGCAGCATGAAAAAGCAGAAAGCAGTGAACAAGTAAACAAAAGAGCTGGTATCCATTCCGGATACCAGCTCTATTTTATTTGTACGTTTCCAGTGCGGCATCTGAGGGGAAACGGAGCCGGAGAAGGCAGACGGCAAACAGCAGGCCGCCCAGGAACCAGGTCAGCGGATAGGCCCAGTAGATCACCCGAATATCGGGAATGAAATGGGTGACGGCGGTGATGTAGGCGATGCGCAGGGCGCACCAGGTGGCCAGCATGATAGCCATGGGGATGATTGGCCGCCCGGTCCCCCGGAGAATGCCTGCACAGCAGTGGGAGAAGGCCAGGAGGAAGTAGAACAGGCTGACGGTCCGGGCGTCGGCCACGCCGTAGGCGATGACCTCCGGGCTGCTGTTGAAGGCGGCAACCAGCAGGGGAGAGAGGACGAAGATGCCCAGCCCGATGGCCTCGGCCAGCAGGGGACTGCACAGCAGCCCGAACCGGATGCCGGAGCGGACCCGGTCATAGCGCCGCGCCCCGATGTTCTGGCTTACAAAGGTGGCCAGGGCCATGGAAAAGCAGGAGACCGGCAAAAAGGCAAAGCCCTCGATTTTGCTGTAGGCACCGCAGCCCGCCATGGCCGCCGAGCCGAGCTTCTTCCCCAATACCCGGTTGAAATGGCTCATCCACAGCTTCACCAGGATGGAAGCCGCCAGAATGGCCACCGACACCAGCGAAAAGTCCACCGCCTCCGGGCGGAGGATCTTCCCGATGGAGGTCTTGCCCAGCTCCAGCCCCACCAGGAGGATCATCAGGCTCACCAGCAGCCCCGCCAGGTACTCCGCCCGGCCGTGGCCGAAGGGGTGTCCATCGTCGGCCTTCTGTCCCGCCAGCTTAAAGCCCACCAGAGTCACCACCGACGAGCCCGCGTCGGACAGGTTGTTGAAGGCATCCGCCGTGATGGCGATGGAGCCGGTCAGCACGCCGGCGAAGAACTTGCCCGCAGACAGCAGCAGATTGAGCACAATCCCCACCGCCCCGGACAGGACGCCGTACTTCTCCCGCACCGCCGGGTCCGTCACATTGTCGCAGTCCTGGATGAAAAGCCGCACCAGCCGATTGATCATGCTGTCTCCCCCAAAGATTGGTTTCTTTTTATTATCCCACGCCCGCCCGCCATCGTCAAGGAGAGGTTTTCCCCCCAAACAGACGGTCTTCCTCCCTCTCCTTGTATCCACAGGTACAAAGTGATAGAATAGGGAAAACAAGCTCCCCATACCCAAGCCGCCGTGGCGAGGAGGTATCCTATGAAAATCCGTTTTCTCGAGCCGGGCAATCGCCCCTACAAGCCCACGCCCCTCAACTACTTCGTCTACGACCGCTACATCCGTACCCCCTCCGTGGGACTCAACACCCTGGCTACCATTGTCAAGGAGCTGGTGGACGACACCTATATGTACAGCGAGTCCATCTCCCGCATCGACATGGACGACGTGGAGGACGCGGACATCGTGTTCATCGGTATTTTCACCTTCGCCGCCGTCCGGGGCTACGAGCTGGCCGACCACCTCCGGGCCCACGGGCGGGGCCTGGTGGTGCTGGGCGGTCTCCACGCCTCCATGAACTGCGCCGAGGCGGCGCGCCACTGCGACTATGTGCTGCTAGGCGAGGGGGACGAGACCATCCGCGCCTTCGTGGAGGCGGTGGGCCGCGGAGAGCGGCCGGACTTCCCCGGCTTGGCCTGGATGGAGGGGGAGGAGCTGCGCTCCACCGGCTATCCGCCCCCGCCGGAACGCTTCGAGACGATTGCAGATCGTAATTTAGTCCACAATTATTCCAAAATGGTGGGGCACAGCACCCTCTGGCCCCAGGTGCACGCCTCCCGGGGCTGCCCCCATAACTGCGACTACTGCGCCCTGGTACGCCACTTCGGCCGCCGCGTCCGCACCCGTTCGCCGGAAAATGTGGTGGCCGACATCCGGGAGTCCATCCGCTTCTTCCACCGGGGCCACGTCCGGCTGGCCAAAGATCTCTGGCTCACCGACGACAACTTCTTCGCCGACCGGGACTGGGCCATGTCCGTCCTCCGGGCCATCGTGGACAGCGGCATCCGCTACCGCTTCAACGTGCAGGCCCGGTACGAGGTGGGCTTCGACGACGAGATGCTCGATCTCCTCAGGCAGGCCGGCTTCTTCGAGCTGGATCTGGGCATCGAGTTTCTGGACGACGCCTCCTTCGCCACCTACCACAAGAAGAGCACCCGGCAGGAGATCATCGACGCCATCCGCAACATCCGCGCCCACGGCCTCAGCGTCCGGGGGCTGTTCATCCTGGGCTCCGACGACCAGGAGGCGGGCGTGGGCGACCAGCTGGCCGACTTCGTCATCCAGAACCACATCCAGGGCACCCTGATCCAGTGTATGTACTTCGTCCCCGGCACGCCGGTATACGAGGCCAACCGGGACCGGCTGCTCCCACCAGGACTGGTCGAAATACAACGGCAACGCCGTCCACTTCCCCCGCCGCATGACCCCCTACCAGCTCCAACTGGAGCACATCCGGGCCAGCCGGAAAATCTACTCCTGGCGGCGGCTCTTCTCCGCCCTGGTGCGGGAGGACCCCATCCACAAGGTGCTCTTTTTGGGGGGAATTTTTTCTGGCACATGAGCGTGCGCAGCGATCTGAAAAAGGAGCTGCCCTACCTCAAGCGGATCTCCGAACAGGCCGCGTGCGCGCCTCACTAGAGGCGCGCACGCTCAGCCTGTCGAAAAAGTCTTTTCGACAGGCTGCCGAACTTTTTGAAACTTTAGAAACGTTTCAAAAAGTTGTTTGATCCAACGCGAAAGGGAACCCTGACGGTTCCCTTTCAC
>ENA-OQAB01000807-OQAB01000807.1-human-gut-metagenome-genome-assembly--contig:-NODE-807-length-15864-cov-2.747156_pt1 | contig 15864 bp, 15 predicted proteins | sample MGYA00242490_ERZ504517 | MGnify/ENA primary metagenome ERZ504517 (study PRJEB26092, sample SAMD00036298) | human gut metagenome | host: Homo sapiens | study: EMG produced TPA metagenomics assembly of...
ATTGCTGATATTCCTGATATTTACCGCAAAGGAACTTCCAAAATTTTTCTGTCGTCGCATTCAAAGTTTTTTCCTTACGTTTAACGATGTAAACATTACTGTAGATCGGCATCGCCAGAGGGACATATTTTCAGCCCTTCAATGCTGTGTCCTTCCTCCAGCATCCGTTTTGTAAAAAAGTAATACCAACATTATTGGCCACCATCGAAAACACATTCCTATGCCGTGTCATCGTTGCCGCCACATTACATTCCTTGTTCACTTTACGCAGCTTTTCCATTAAAATCCGGTAAATTTCCGATTTAGGAGAAATCAGAATGATTTTTTCATCCCGCAGCATCGAAAAATCAAATTCCTGCAGCTGTGCCAGCTCACTTTCCTGCGAACAAATCAGGCCGATCTCGTCTGTCATAAACAGCCGATGCTCATATTCGGGCAGCTGGTCAAAACCGTCGCGCACAAAAGCAAAATCCACCTTATCGTTTTTTAAAAGCATCAGTACGTCTTTCTGTTCTTCTTCCAGAATATTATAATTAACGACCTGCCTGCGATTTTTATTGACTTTCTGAAACTCAGAAAGCAGCGTTGATATCTTATAGGAACTGACGATTGGAATCGAAGCGAATTTCACTTCTTCGATCGGCGTATCTTCAAAAGCCATCAGCTCCTGGTGCATTTCGTTTTTTGTCTCCAGCAGCTGCAGCGCATAATCATAAAAACACTGGCCTGCTTCCGTCAGAGTAATCTTATTACCAGTCCTGTTAAACAACACTACCCCAAGCTCGGTTTCCAAAGCTTTGATCTGCTTGGACAGCGAAGACTGAGAAATGTATTCTTCCAGTGCTGCCGACCAAAAACTGCCATGCTTGACAATAGCGACAAAATATCTCAACTGATTAAAATTCATTTCTCTCACCTGCTTTCACTCTGCCCAGCCTGAAGCTGCTTATCTACTACGATTATACGGTAAAAGCAGGCTTTTTCGTATTCCAATAGAGCATAACGTCTTGCCTTTATAGAATTAAAAGTTTATTAATGCAAACTATTGGTTATATCTTTCCAATATGTCAAAACAGCTTCGCTATTTAGAATAGCCTTCAAACTCCCACTCGTATTATGATGTTCCTAAGAGGAAATGCTGCTTGAACACCGGTGTCAGTTGGTGCAGCTCTGAAACCGGTCAGCTGAAAACTGTTAGATATTGCAAAAAACAGTCTCCGCAAAAATGATTCTACTTTCTTGCAGGCAGCAGCTTCCCATTCACAGTACAGTATATTTAAGGAGGCTTTATTATGACTACTAAAATCAATGATTTACGTTCTGCACTCGACTATCTGCGTACCATCCCCGGACAGTTGGTGGAAACCAACGTCGAGGCCGATCCACGTGCCGAGATCTCCGGTATTTACCGCTATGTTGGTGCCAAAGGCACCGTTAAACGCCCGACTCGCTTAGGACCTGCCATGATCTTCAATAATGTTAAAGGCCATCCCGGCGCTAAAGTCGCTATCGGCGTACTTTCAAGCCGTGCCCGTGTCGGGTACCTGCTGGGATGTGAACCCGAAAAGCTGGGCTTTCTTTTAAAAGACTCCGTATCCACCCCGATCGCTCCGGTAGTTGTAAGTGCTGACCAGGCACCCTGTCAGGAAGTAGTGCATCTGGCAACAGAAGAGGGCTTTGATATCCGCAAGCTGATCCCAGCCCCTACCAATACTGAAGAAGACGCCGGCCCATATGTAACCATGGGGCTTTGCTACGGCACCGATCCTGAAACCGGCGATACCGATATTACTATCCACCGCCTCTGCCTGCAGGGCAAAGACGAAATATCCATGTATTTCGTTCCAGGCCGTCACTTAGACGTATTCCGTCAAAAATACGAAAAAGCCGGCAAACCGATGCCGATCTCCATCAGTATCGGCGTTGACCCGGCCATCGAGATCGCCGCCTGCTTCGAACCACCTACAACTCCACTCGGCTTCAATGAATTGAGCATAGCCGGCAGTATACGGGGCGAAGGCGTGCAAATGGTACAGTGCAAAACTATCAACGAAAAGGCTATCGCCCGTGCAGAATATGTTATAGAAGGCGAACTGCTGCCTGATGTCCGCGTCCGCGAAGACCAAAACAGCAATACCGGTAAAGCAATGCCGGAATTTCCGGGCTATACCGGCGCTATGAAACCAGCAATCCCGCTGATCAAAGTCAAAGCAGTTACCCACCGCCGCGACCCAATCATGCAATCCTGCATCGGTCCTTCCGAAGAACACGTCAATATGGCAGGTATACCGACTGAAGCATCCATCCTCGGCATGACGGAAAAAAGCACTGCCAGGCAATGTCAAAAACGTGTATGCCCACTGCTCCGGCGGCGGCAAATATATGGCCGTTATCCAATTCGTCAAAAAAGCTCCGCCTGATGAAGGCCGTCAAAGACAGGCTGCTCTGCTAGCCTTCTCTGCTTTCTCGGAACTGAAACACGTTATCCTGGTAGACGACGATGTTGATCTGTTTGATACCGACGACGTGCTGTGGGCTTTGAATACCCGTTTCCAGGGCGATGTCGACGTTATCACTATCCCAGGCGTTCGCTGCCATCCGCTCGATCCTTCCCAATCCCCCGAATTTTCACCTTCGATCCGCGATGTAGGTATATCCTGCAAAACTATTTTTGACTGCACCGTACCTTTCGGGCTTAAAGAGCACTTCCAGCGCAGCAAATTTAAAGAAGTCAATCCAGCCAAATGGGTTCCTGAATTATTCAAAAAATAATAGTAAAAGAAAAATACCTGAAGCATTTATGCTTCAGGTATTTTTCTTTTGTATACCTAATGCCAGCAGCTTCACTGCCTGCCACTGTTTGTGTCTCTCCGGACTTACTTCCCTGTCCCAAAATTCATACTTCAACTGGAAGAAATACTCCTCATAAAAACAGCTGACAGCAGATTGCCGCGAATAGTCTATTTTTTAACGCTGCTAAAACGTCCAACAAACCGGCGCCAAAATATGGCAGCAACTCTTTTACTTTCCGTTTATACGTCCTGGTCTCCTCCTGAAAGCGAGCATAACACAAAGCAAACAGCGCCAGCTCCAGCAGCTCCTTAAAAGTAATATCGTCGCCGCTTACGGCAGCCGTCAGTACTGTTTCATAAATCAAACTCCGTACCGCTGCACTGGCGTGAAAAAACAAAAGAAATTCGTTCAGCGCTGTGCTGGCCTGCGGCGGTACATATCCCTCAGCAAGTTCACCACCACGCACATATGGTGCTAAAGCTGTGAAATTGCCGCTGCTCACAAAAGTCTGACCCATTTCCAGCAAAATTTCCTCCGGCGTCAACTGTAACCCATTCAGCAATCCACACGCCTCACCGTCCTGCAGATGTCGATAGATTTTCAACCCCTGCCGCTCCTCGCAGCCTGTAACCAGGCCATGCGGGCACTTCAACAAACCTTCCATATCAGTATGTCGCCCCCTTTTCGATAATCCTGCGGGCAAGAAACCTGTGCAGATTTATGATTGTCGTATGCTCATAGCCATATTTATCCTCTTCGTCAAAAGTTATCTTCACCATCTCAATTTGATTCCTGCGGCAATAATCGTTCAACTCCCTTTCGGCCTGCTCACGGTCGTTGATCTCTCCATCCGATAATAGAAACAACAATCTCCGCTTCCCCTTCAGCACCTGTTCCTGCAGCAACCGCACCGCCGGCAGCAGATTAGTCCCCCCTCCAGACAACGGTACGATCGAAGTCTGCTCGGCTTTATCAATAAAACTTTTACGTACTTTGGCCCCGCCCTCAAAATCTATTATCAGTGTTCTGATACCGTCAAAATTATTAACTGCCGCCAAAATCTCGATCAGCGCTTCTGCATATTCACGTTCAAATCGGTACGTACTGCCCGAAACATCGCGTATGATCATAATATCTACCGATACCTTACGCCGCAAGTAATACTGATAAACCCTGCTTTCCTCCGCTGTTTTAGAGGCCAGATACGCTTCCTGCTGCTTTTTCAGGTTAACGTCGCCGTCATAAGCACCAATGATCTTCATCGACGTAAAGCTCTGCTTAAAAATATATTCCAGCTCGCCGATCTCGCGCCTGTATTTCCGTACTATATCCAAAAAGAACTGTGAAGTGTCGCCCGACCTGCTTACCATACGCCCTACGCCTGCCAGCTTACCTGTCTGTGATGCGGCATTCTGCATTTTTGCTTTCAGTTCACGGATATGCTCTTTCCGTACAATCTCGTATAATTCTTCTTCGCTGAACACCTTCAGCACCGACATAGAGCCGGCAGTTCCTGCCGCAGCAGCTTTCTGCTCCCACACAGGTGTGATTTCTGACGTCATCCGCAATCCCTGCAGCCATTCTGTCAGCAAATCTGTCACCACGATCAAATTCTGCAGCTCCGTCCGTACCGCAGTCAAGGCCAGAGGTACCATAAAATCATAAAAACTACTGTCACCCTGCGGCTCGATGATACCGTACTTCAAAAACACCTGTAAAGCTTCCAGCTGACCACGCTGCGGCAAATACTTCACAAGCTGCTCCAACTCCACATCCTGTGTCGTCATATTCAGCAGTGTCAGCAGCTTGCCAAACTCAGGCAGCTCACGCGCCAGCTTATACTCACAGAACGTCCTAAACAGACTTCTATAGATGCATCGGTATAAAATATCCTTCTTAAGTCGCTCCAAGTGCCTGTACCCCTCCGCCCCCGTAAACAACGCCGTATTTTCATACCGCAAAACACTCAGTTCACTTATAACAAATGCATCAGTAAAACTCTCTGACGACAGTAGCCCATGCAAAGCTGAATGCTGCCATGCCTCCAGCAACCATTCGCAGTTGACAGCCAGCACATACCCGTCCTCACGACTTCCAGTACAGCAGCACAGTTGTCCGCATTCTGTGCCAACAGAGTCTTGATATGCAGCTGCATCAGCATAATATTCTATTTTAAAAGCCAGTTCCGGGCATAATACCGCAAAATTTTCCATAACAGCCACCTTAAATAATTGAAGACTCAAGCTTCTCCTTCACCATCTGCAAATCATAAAAACCCAGGTCTACATCCAGATAATACATAAAGCTCTGCAAAATGATCTCTTTAAAAGTTCCGATTCCAATCGCGCTCAAGGCCTGCTCCAGCTCCATGATCCGCCTGTCTGTCAAATCAGTAACGCTTTCCGCCTCACAGCCCAACACCCTTTTTTGCCAGATACCTCTTGATGCTTTCAACATTCCGATTATCATAAAAATAAGAATCTATCATCGTCTGCCGCCACTCTGGGCGCCGCAAAAGCTCCAAATTGCACAGAACTACGGCAATAGCCCCATTGCGTACCGACAGTGGATAAGTATTGCTGCGTACCTCGCGCATCAACTCAATAATATAACGCTTTAGGCTTACCGGTACAACATCGTTGGCACGGCACTCCTCCGCTACTATCTGTTCAACTATCAAAAGCTCATCTTCCGCCGTCGGATAATCGAAATAAAATGAAACCAGACGCTGAGCAAAGCTCTGCGGCAGCTTAACGTTGCCGGAATATCTGCTGTCATTCGAGCAGAACACGATCCGAAAATCCTCGTGTGCATAAATCATCTTATCGCCGATCGCCGTTACCGAAGTCCGGTCCAGTATACTGTTGAACATCAGCAAAATCTCCTGTACCGAATGTGTCGCCTCATCGACGATGATAATGCCGCCACGCTCCATACAATCTGCCACAACTCCGTTCTTAACTGCCAGACTGCCGTTTTCCAGCCTCAGTCCCAAAATCAGGCTTGTTTTCGTCTGTTCTGGACTCAGCTGCACATAATAGGCTGGCACATTTTTAGCCAGCGCATACTGCCTGGCCAGGTTCATCGCGATAATACTTTTGCCGCTGCCCGAAGGTCCCACGATATAAAGCGGCCACCTGGTATGCTCAAGCACCGCGTAGCAGCGTGCCAAAAGCTGCGTCCCATCCTCGCCTACTATTTTTGGTATCTGCTGCAGATCAAGCTGTGTTTTCAGCTCTGCCATAATTTTTCACCCCGCAATCATATAAAAAAAAGCGGGGGAGCTAACTCCCCCGCCAATCAAGGACTTGTCCAAGCCCCAAGCAGCCATTTATTTCTTTAAAGGTAGGAACCGGCGGAATTTGCTGTAAATTAGGAATATCTTCCGGTTTTAGTTTAAATACATCATGTACATGGATTTCTTCGGTAGAACGCCAGGTAATAACTGCAGGTATCGCAGATCATAAACTTCCCAAACATCGCCAACCGGGGATTTAGTCATACTCTTACTGTATCAGCATCACAAGGCGACATTTCATAAAAATCTGCCTCCTTTATACCTCAAATTATCATTGATTTTTTTGTGCAGCCATAAAGTCTCTGAAAATAGCTTCCCATTTCGGGGTAGCCGGAGATCGGTTTCAACAATTCAACAGAACGCGGATTCGGTCCGGAGCGACCGGAGTAGTTGCATCGATGATCAGCTTGTCATGCATACCTGCCGGTACCGAAGACGGATCAAGCGGCATACCTGCACAATTCGGGATGATCGCAACATCCTTACTTGGGTTTGACGCGGGTAGTAAGCGCCCACATAACCTGCTCCAGATTAAACGGATCGACAAACTCATCGACAACGATAATGACCTTGGAATAAGGCATACCATGTGGAGTAGACAGCAGACGGAAAGCAACACCCTTACCGAAGCCGCCGTAACGGACCTTCGTAGAAATGATAACGCCGATACCATGAGTATACATAGCATTGACTGCCTGCACTTCAGGCATAGTAGCTTTCAGCTGTTTGTACAGAGGAACACTGGTATTAAGAGCCATCAGGTAATCGATCTCAGTCCAGGGCATACCAAGATACAAGTTTTCAAATATCGGATTGGTACGATGTGTGATATGAGTTATCTTGATCTCGCACTGATTCCTGGCGCCGGAATAAGAGCCAGGGAACTCGCCGAACGGGCCTTCGCAGGTACGAACGCGCGGCATAATGTAGCCTTCCAGAATAACTTCAGCATGAGCAGGAACATACAAATGCTCAGCAGTATCAGCTTTAGTAATTTCAGTAGGAACACCATCCTGCAAGGCGCCGACGAATTCATATTCATTCTGGTCGTAATTAACAGGAGTGCTTGCCATAAAGCTTACAAGCGGAGTATTGCCCAGAGCGATAGCTACCGGTAAAGGCTCGTTGACTTCTTCTGCCTTAGCAAGCTGGATGGCGATATCATGAAAAGGCAAAGCCTGGATGCCGATACGGTCGATATCTTTGACCTGGATACGGTAAATACCGACATTCTGCTTATCCAGATTATCAGGTTCAGCCGGATCACCGGTAACAACGGCTGCTTTAGACAGGAAGAAACCACCGTCCTGATCATTGATTCTGTAAAGAGGCAAAACATCAAATAAATTGATATTTTCGCTGATGGTATTTTCCTTACACATTGCTTTTTCACGTGGAAGAATTACTGGCGGTACCGGGAATTTGTCCCAGCGGCGGTTCAATTCATGGAATTGTTCCTTTACAGGAGTGTCTTTAGGCATTCCCATCATCAAAGCATGATTAGCCCAGGAACCGTGAACGTTGGTTACAACAGAATATTTATAACCTTTCACCTTCTCAAACAAAACAGCCGGTTTTTTATCCATATTAGCGCAGGCACGTCCGGCAGCGCCAATATCAGGTTCCGGATCGACCTCATCTTTAACGCGGATCAGCTGCCCCTCTTCTTCTAATGTTTTTAAAAACTCTCTCAAATCTTTGTAAACTTTTGCCATGTTTTTGACCTCCTTTGTCATCGTTTCACTTGGTAAGGTTTACCCCTTGTCTATATACTAGAACTGACTGCTCCTAATAGCAATTCAGTTAGTTCGCAAGGATATGCGTTTTCGGAATTTCCAAAAAACCATCGCTGTCATTCAGTTTAGGAATGGCAGCGACCGGTTGTTCACGCCGCCTTGCACTTGCTGGCAGACGCCTGCTTTTTACCCGTGACTGCCCTGCAAGCCAATGTAGACAGCAGGCACGTTCACATCTTTATTTTGAATGATATAACCCAGCTCCAACATACCGCTACTGCCTTTGATACTGAGTGCCAGCGTGCTCAGACCTTTGACCGTTGTTTTTGCTTCGCCTCCAAATTCGTATTCATACGCCAAGCCTGCAATAAGTACATGGGTATGGCTCCCTGTAAGGTTTGCCGTCCTTAAAATATGTTATAGGCAACAGCTAATACCCCTAAAGTAAGGTTTCTAAGCTGCTTTAGGGGTATTTTATTTTACAGAAACAGTTTTTCCTGCTTTAAAGGAAGAAAAACTTTACTAAAAACAAAAACACTGCAAAATTTGCAGTGTTTTTATTTATAGCTTTTAATTATGCTTTTAAACTGGCAATCGCCGCTTTGGTATCAGCAGCGCCATAAACATACGAACCTGCAACCAGTACAGTCGCACCTGCTTCACGTACCAGTTTGGAGGTTTTATCGTTGATGCCGCCGTCTACCTGTATCTCTATATTCAGGCCTGCATCGTTGATCATCTTCCGCAGCCGGGCGATTTTTGGTACTGTGGTTTCAATGAAGCTTTGACCGCCAAAACCGGGGTTGACGCTCATCAAAAGCACCATATCCACATCCGGCAGAATCTCTTCCACCAGGCATAGTGGCGAAGCCGGATTCAAAGCCACGCCGGCCTGCATACCTTTGTTTTTGATGTATTGCACACAGCGGTGCAGATGTTTGGTAGCTTCGGCGTGTACTACTACCATATCCGCGCCGGCATCGGCAAAATCGTCGATATATTGCTCGGGATTGTTGACCATCAGGTGACAGTCAAAAAAGAGATCAGTGACCTTACGGATATTTTTAACGACCGGCGCGCCAAAGGTCAGGTTCGGTACAAAGGCACCGTCCATCACGTCGATATGCACCCAGTCGGCTCCGGCAGTTTCGATTTTTTTGATTTCGTCTGCCAGATAAGCAAAAATCGGCAGATAAGATTGAAGGCGCTACTTTGATCATTTTCTTCCGTCCTTTTCCTTTTTGGATTTTATTTCTTCTAAAATAGTCAGGTACGATTCGTAACGCGACTGCGCTATCTCTCCGGCTGCCAGCGCATCTTTGACGCCGCATATCGGTTCGTGCGTATGTGTGCAGGGCGTAAATTTACATCCATCTTCAAAGCCTGCAAATTCGCGGAAACATGCAGCCAGTTTTTTATCGTCCAGTTCTTCTAAATTCAAATTGCCAAAACCGGGAGTGTCTGCCAGATAACCGCCGGCAAAAGGCAGCAGGTGTGCAAAGCGCGTGGTGTGTTTGCCCCGCCCTATTTTTTCGCTGACACTGCCTGTCACCAGCTGCATACCGGGTTCGATAGCGTTGAGAGTCGATGACTTGCCCACGCCGGAAGGTCCGGCAAATACAGTTATTTTACCGTAAAGCCGATCTTTCAGCTTGCCAACATTGATTCCCTGCTGCGCAGAGATCGCATAGACCTCGTAGCCCGCCCGTTTATAAACAGCTTCGATCTCGGCCACCAGCCCCGCCGGTGCCAAGTCGATTTTATTAAGGCAGATAACGGCCGGGATACCAGCCTGCTCTGCCAGTACCAGCAGCTTATCGGCCAGCAGGTAGCTGAAATCGGGGTTGATACAGGCAAATGCGACGATGATCAGATCGACGTTGGCGATAGTCGGCCGCAGCATAAAATTGCGCCGCGGCAGAATCCTGGTAATCATACTTTCGCCGTTATGATTGGTTTCAAATTCAACTATGTCGCCAGTGCAGAGTGAAAACCTGATCTGCTTAAGCTTGCCTTTGACCTTGCATGTGACAAGCTCGTCGATACCGCTGTCGACATAGTAATAACCATTATAGGTTTTGATGATTCTTCCCTGGCCGATACTCACAGATTTTTCTCCTCGACCATTTTATTGTTACAGAAGAACTGCACTTTGCCGCTGCCGGTAACTTCCACTTTTTGGCGTATACGTACGCCGGCTTTCTGCGCGCCCTGATAAACAGTTCGCTGTCCGTTGGCATCGATCAGGATGATCTGCACATCCTGGGTACCGCTGCCCTGGGGCACGACGAATTCGGCATATTTATTGACGCTTTGCGGATGACTGCCGGATGATACCTGCAATACAACTTTACCGTCGGCGGCAAACTTAGAACCTGCAGGCGGTTCCATACCTACTATGCTGCCCTCACTGCTGCCGCTTTCAACATAACGTACGGTAATATCCATGATACCTAACTCGGTCAGGGCTTTTTTAGCATCATTCAAGCTGCTGCCCATTACGTCCGGCATCGACAGGTCTTTGGGATCGCGGCATACAACCAGATCTACCTTCGATCCCTTCGGTGTCTTGTTTTTAGCCTTTGGGGCCTGTTCCAAAACAGAATCTGCCGGTTTGCCTGCCACAAATTTATAAGTTACAACACCAGTTTCGTAACCCAGGTCACTTAAAAAGCTTTTTGGCATTGTCCAGCTTTCTTCCAATCAAATCAGGCATTTCCAGCATTTCCAGGCCTTTGCTTACCACCAAAGTGATCTCGCTGCCTTCCTTACGCTTACTGATGCCTTCCGGTTCTTGTTTGATAACGTAGCCCGGAGTCACCTTCTCGTCATATTCTTCGTCCAGTTTTACAGTAAAGCCCGATTTTTCCAAGGTTTTCTGCGCTTCCACTACCGATTTACCAACTACGTTAGGCACATCAACTGTTTTGCGGCTGAACACGTTACCGACCATTAAAAAGACAGCGGATAAGATAGCAACCAGTGCAAACAGCTTGATGTATTTGTTCCGGCGTTCCCGCCTGTTGATAGCGGCAGCTTCCTGCACTATCTCGTCAGTACTTTTGTTGAAGGCCGGCTTCATGATAATGGTTTCTTCAGGAGCGCCTTCCTCGTTATCGCTGGCCCAGTCGTAAATTTTTCCGGTAGGCTCGGCCAGCTCGTTTTTCGAGATCGCCGTAATACCCAGCATTTCGGCATAATCTCTTCAACGCTTTCCTGCAGCATTTTAGTTTTGATATTATAAAGGTCTTGCCACATTTCTTCGGCGGTCGCATAGCGGTCGGATGGGTCTTTAGCAAGCGCTTTGTCAATTACTTCCTGCAGCGAATCAGGCAGGTCTGGATCATAGGTTTTCAGCGGCGGCGGCGTTTTTTCGAGGTGCATCATCGCCACAGCAACGGCAGTTTTGCCGTCAAAAGGCACGTGTCCCGTCAGCATTTCATACAAAACGATGCCCAGTGAATAGATGTCGGACTGAGCCGTTACGGGACAGCCGCCAGCCTGTTCTGGCGACAGATAATGCACCGAACCTATCACAGACGATGTATAGACCATCGTCTGACTAGTGACCATACGCGCTATACCGAAATCGGCGATTTTAGGCGTCATGCTTTTATTGATAAGGACATTATGCGGTTTGATGTCGCAGTGAATAATATTGCGGTTATGGGCATGCTGCAAAGCGGCAGCCAGCTCACAGGCAATATGCACGGCCCAGAAAGGTTTGAGCGGGCCCTGCTCCTCTAAAATACTTTTCAATGTTCTACCATCTACGTATTCCATAACGATAAAATACAAACTGTTTTCTTCGCAAACGTCAAAAATATTGACAATTGAAGGGTGGATCAGCCTTGCGGCGGACTGAGCCTCGCGGCGGAACTGTTCGAGCAGGCTTTTATCGTTATTGAACTGAGCGCGCAGTATTTTTACGGCGACTTCCCGGTCCAGCAGCATATCCTGTGCCAGGTAAACCTCCGCCATACCACCGACGCCGACAGGACGCAGGATCTTATAACGGTTATGTAAAATTTTTCCTACCATATCTGTCATGATCTGTTATCCTCCTCGGTCGGGGTCAAGTCTATCAGGATCAGCGAAATATTATCTCTGCCACCGTTGTCTAAGGCAGCTTCCAGCAGCACTTCGGCAGCTTCGGCCGTCTGATGTGCCTGCAGAATCTCGCTGATCTGTCTGTCATCCATCCAATATCACTTAAACCGTCACTGCATAAAAGCAACTTGGTATCTGCTGTCAGCTCCAGAGTAAAGCAATCTACTTCCAGCTCGTCTTCGGCTCCAACAGCGCGCAGAATGATATTTTTCTGTGGATGCTTAAAAGCCTCCTGTGCAGTGATTTCGCCGTTGGCCAATAACTCTGCGACGTAAGAATGATCGCGGGTGACCTGCTGTAAAGTGCCGGCACTCCATGTATAAAGTCTGCTGTCACCTACGTTGACCGCATAAGCTTTACCGTCTGCCGCCAGATATACTGCCACGAGCGTCGTGCCCATATCATGATACTGTACTTCACTTTGAGCCATCTGCCTGATATGCTTATTAGCCTGCTGCACTGTTTCACGCATGGCGGTGCATAACTCGGTGCCAGTAAGCTCCTTAAATTTTTCCGCTTCCTGCTGCAAAACCTGTAAGGCTTCCCTGCTGGCGGTTTCTCCGGCTGCATAGCCGCCCATACCGTCAGCCAGCGCAAAAAGCTCAGGTCCTGTTGTCAACAAAGCGTCTTCGTTGACAGTTCTTACCATGCCCACATGGGTTTTACTGATAACGAACATTGACGAACCTCCTAACTTTATAGCTTATGTCTGTTTTGGTCACTGATAACGCCGCTGCTTTCAGTCCTGCTGCTCTTGGGCAAACCTGGCGCGCAGCTGTCCACAGGCGGCATCGATGTCTTTGCCCATTTCCCTGCGGACGGTGGCATTTATTTTATGTTTCTGCAGTACCTTTAAAAATGCTTCAACCACTTTTTTTGATGGGCGTTCAAAGCCTTTTTCTGGCACTGGATTGGCCGGAATCAAATTGACGCTGGCATGTTTGAACCGCAAATGATTAGCCAGCAGCTCGGCTGCTACAGGGCTGTCATTTTTGCCGGCAATCAGAATATATTCATAAGTCACCTGCCTGCCGGTATAACCGACATAAGCTTCGGCAGCCTGGATGACGTCCTGAAAAGGAAAACCTTTGTTGACCGGCATCAGCTCGGTTCTGAGCTCAGGCTCGGCTGCGTGCAACGAAATTGCCAGATTGATCGGCAGTCCCAGCTGCGTCAGCTTTTCGATACCTTGGATAATACCGCAGGTAGAAATCGTCATGTTCCGGTAACTCATATACAGCGTATTTTCCTGATGCAGGAACTGCAGTGCGTCGATAACGGCGTCAAAATTAAGCATCGGTTCGCCGCTGCCCATAACGACAATACGGCTGACCTTCTTACCTTCTCTGACCAGCATACTGTTAAAAATATAAACCTGTGCTAAAATTTCAGCGGCGGTCAGATTACGAATGCAGCCGCTGAGGCCGCTGGCACAGAAAGCACACCCCATATCGCAGCCGACCTGGCTGGATACGCAGACGCTGTAACCATAATCATGGCGCATCAGCACGGTCTCGACCGAATTGCCATCCGAAAATTCGAGCAGCACCTTGCGGGTCAGATCGTCCTGCGATACCTGCTCGCGCAGGATTTTAAGCTGCTGCGGCAGGAGCGTAAAGTTTGCTTCTAAGATCGCGATATCCGCTTTTGGAAAGATTGCGCATCTGATCAAAAGCAGTTACGGATTTTTGGTATAACCATTGATAAAACCTGAGCCGCGCGGAATTTCTTCAATCCGGCAGCCACCAAAAGTTCCTGTAATTCAATTAAAGATAAGCCAAAAAGCTCTTTTTTCACAGCCTACTCCTTACGCACCAAAGCGCAGATATAGAAACCATCGGTACCATCGCGCTGCGGCAGCAGCTGCAATTCGTCCACTGTTTCACCTGTCAGCGGGTGCTGAAAACCGGCATACTGCCAGTTGGGATTATTTTCTAAAAATTCAGCGGGGATGTAATGATTTTCGGCCTGCTCTAAAGTGCAGGTACTATAGACCAGCCTGCCGCCAGGTTTGACATAACGGGCAGCATTGCGCAGAATATCGCGCTGCAGCGGCGGGAAAGTTTTCAGATCAAGCTTATTTTTCTTCCAGCGTGCTTCGGCACGACGGCGCAGTACGCCCAGCCCCGAACAGGGAGCGTCTACCAGCACGCAGTCTGCCATTGACGCCCACTCAGGCTTAAACTCTGCCGCATCCTGCAGCGACGGCTCAATGATCGTAATGCCCAGCCGCCTGCTGTTTTCTTCGATCAGCTTGATTTTATGCTCGTGGATATCAGTAGCGTAGATAACGCCTTTGTTTTGCATCAGCTGCGCTAAATGGGTCGTTTTACCGCCCGGCGCACTGCAAACGTCGATAACTGTCTGCCCGGGCTGAGGTGCTAAAACCGGCGCTACCAGCATCGAGCTTTCGTCCTGCACATAAAACATATCGTTGTATTTACTGAACAAAACACTGAGCGCCGGGATCTTGGTACAGACGATACCATCTTCGCACCATTTGGAAGGTTCGGCCTCAAAGCCATCCTCCTGCAGACTCGCCAGAAGTGTTTTGCGGTCACTCACCAAAGTGTTTACACGCAGTGTCAGAGGCGGTGGCTCGTTATCAAAGCGGCACAAAGCCTGCGCCCCTTCAAAACCGAATTGTTTGAGCCAACGTTTTACCAGCCAGTCCGGATGAAATTCTTTAAGTGCTAAATACTGCCTGGGATCTTTTTCTGCATCCGGATAAACGATACTTTCCTTACTGCGCACCGCTCCGCGCAGCACGCCGTTCACAAATTTTACGATGCCTTCATGCCCGAACTTCTTCGCCAGATTAACGGACTCGTTACAAGCAGCAGAGGCCGGTATGCGTTCCAAAAAATAATTTGGAAAACACCCAGCCGTAATATATTTAAAAATCATCGGTTCGATTTTGCCAAGAGGACGTGATACCAGCTGCTGCAACAGCCAGTCTATAGTGCCTTTGGCCTTCACCGTGCCGTAAACCAGCTCGGTAACGAACCTTCTGTCCTGTTCGCTATGATTTTGTTTGCTCAGCGCCTTGCCGAGCGCTATATTGGCGTAAGCCCCATCTTTGAAAACGCTGTTGATCACCTGAGCCGCTGTTAAGCGGGCATTTGGCAGCATGTTCACGGCAGCGGCTTGTTCTTTAATGTTCGCCATGCTTTTCCTCAACTTCTAAAAAGTCTAATACTGCGGCCTCCACACGTTTGATATCGACGCGGGTATTGAAGCAGGGCCCGAAGGGGCGTTCATTGAGCACGCCGACTACCGGCAGCGGAAACACGTCCTGGATACCGCTGGTCAGATCACGTTCACAGGCCACAGCCACAATAGCTTTCGGTCTGATCTGTTTGACCATTTGCCGGGCCAAAGTTCCGCCTGTGGCTACTGCCATGTGGATACCGTATTTATGGGCCAGCCCCAGCATATCGCCAACGCTGCAGCCACCGCATTGACGGCAGTTTTCGATATTACGGGTGATCTTATGTACGCAGGTATCCAGCTGGATACAGTGCGGGGTCAGGATCATAATGCGGTCGGCAGGAACTTTGACGCGATGCTGCTTGACCAAATGATTACTGACTTCGATAAAAGACTGCTCTATCTTACTGCGCGGGATATCAAAAATTCTGCCTAAAACAACGGCGAAGGGGAATAAGATATTCACAGCCTTCCAGGCCCAGAAGTAAAAGATCTTCATGATGGGCACACCTAAGATAGCCAGTACGATACCGGCAACACCGGCCAGCAATGCTAAAGCAATAGCGATACCGATGCCGCCGAACACCACAGGCAGCTTGGCGTTGATTTGTTCCAAACCAGGCAGAGCTACGCGCCAGGCCATATAAATGACCATCGCGCCAATAACGGCGCTGGCCAGAGTCAGTGAAACAAAGACCCTCTTTTTAGGCTTAAAAA
>ENA-OQAB01000811-OQAB01000811.1-human-gut-metagenome-genome-assembly--contig:-NODE-811-length-15801-cov-3.012824_pt1 | contig 15801 bp, 9 predicted proteins | sample MGYA00242490_ERZ504517 | MGnify/ENA primary metagenome ERZ504517 (study PRJEB26092, sample SAMD00036298) | human gut metagenome | host: Homo sapiens | study: EMG produced TPA metagenomics assembly of...
AAAGAGAGAAGTAGATGAGAAGAGAAAAAGAACAGAGGGCACTCTTTCAGTTGATCAAGAGTGTTTTACTGGAAGAACCAATAACGATAGAGGTCGAAGGGCTTGACTGGAAGTATTTGCAGCAGTTGTGCAAGTATCAGAAGATTGACAATCTAGTATCCTATGGAATTTTACCACTGCAGAAACAGGAGAAAATCCCTGCGGATGTGGTCTGTGCAATGCAAAAGGCGCAGCAGAAAGGGATTGCGAGAGAGGCTACCCAGTATTTTTCTTTGCAGGAGATCCAACAGAAGTTTGAGGAAGAACAAATCGAGCATCTCCCATTAAAGGGAGCCCAGTTGAAAAAGGAATACCCTTCTCCTGATATGCGTTTTCTCACAGATCTTGATATTCTGTGTCAGAAAGATCAGCAGGGTAAGATTCAGGCAATTATGGAGTCGCTTGGGTATACTTTGAAACATGGAGGAGGGCATCACGATGTCTATGTGCGGAATCCTTTTTATGATGGTTGAGATTCATTGGGACTGCTCAACGGAGAATCGGGAGCTAGATGTACTTTTGGAGGATATCAGGAGCAAATGTATCCGAAAGGAAGGTTTTGCGTTTGCGTATCAGATGCCTTGGGAAGAGTATTATGTATATATGATCGGTCATATGGCAAAGCACTTGAAGTACGGAGGAATTGGAATCCGGATGCTGTTGGATCTTTTTGTGTTTGCACAGAAGAAAAAAGACAGTTGCGACTGGAAGAAAATCGAAGCGTATCTGAAGCAAGGGGGGACTTTTGAAGTTTTCCGAAACGATGCATCGTTTTTTTACAGCAATGTATGGAGGAAGACGAATCGTTTTTTTGAGGGAAATATTCTTTTGGAACATATCATTGGCAGTGGCGCATACGGCACGATGGAAAATCATATGGGAGCAAGGCTCTTAAAAGCGGGCGGGGGGAAAAAACAGATTCGAAGGACACGCATACGGTTAGCGCTGACAATGCTTTTCCCGCCTCTGGAGACAATGAAAGAACTTTCTCCGGTGGTGAGGCGGCATTCATTTTTGTTGCCGGCAGCATGGATCTGGCGTTTGGTCACGAAGACGATTTTTGCAAATAGAAAAGGGCGAGAGGCCTTAAAGAGCGTTGCGGTGATCGAGCAGGTAGATCAGATGGATCGCGTGTACAGGGCGGCAGGACTTTACGAGTAAAAGCATCTGTGAAAAAGAGCGAAAAATAAGATGAATAAAAAGAAAAAATAGTGAAAAACACGGATGAAAAAGAGTTGCAGAGATATCAGAAGATAAGGTATAATTTAACAGAAATTACTTGTAGAAGGGGATTAGAAAGATAGGCTAGTTGCAAAAAGTAAAAGTTATCATAGATTAGTCAATTAAGGACCTGGAAGCGAAACTTCCAGGTCCTTTTTCAGAAGGGAGAAGAGGAATGCGATATCAGATTGCGGATTGCATTGTAGAGTATGAGCCAATCTATGAGTTTCTGAAAAAGAAGATGGAGTCATACCGTTTTGATGGAGATGCGAAGACGCAGATTACACTGACGATGACAGAGGAACTCTGTATACAGAAACAGGCAGAGCAGCCTCATCTGACATTAGAAGAGTGTGAATATATTTTTGTGGGATTGGAATTTTACCGCAAGCTTCTTTTGCAGGGCGGGATGATGATCCATGCATCTGCGGTGGAAGTGGATGGCAGAGTTTATCTGTTTTCTGCGAACAGTGGAACAGGGAAATCTACACATACAAAACAGTGGCAGAAATATTTTGGAGCTGAGCGGGCATTGATCATCAATGACGATAAGCCGGCAGTCAGAAAAGAAGCGGATGGCTGGGTCGTGTATGGGACACCGTTTAGCGGAAAAACAGATGAGCAGTTGAACCGAAAGGGGAAACTGCAGGGAATCTGTATGCTGGGAGCGTGGGAAAACAAACGAGATCAGGCGCATGGATCCTCAAGAAGCGGTGCTGCTTTTGATGCGGCAGACACTCGTTCCGCGCAGGCAGGAGATGGCAGAGAAGCTGCTGGAGATGCTGGATGAACTTTTTCGAGAAGTCCCGGTCTATCAGATGCAGTGTACGATTTCAGAATGTGCGGCAAAGATGGCATATGAAAGTATGAGAGGAGAAGGAATATGAGAATCAAAAATGGATTTTTTATGCGGGAAGTGGCAGGAAAATATGTTGTAGTCCCGGTTGGAGCACAGACAAATGAGTTCAAAGGAATGATTCAGATGAACCAGACGGGGGCTTTTCTCTGGAAAGCGCTTGAGAGGGATCTGACAGAAGATGCGCTGACAAAGATGATGCTGGATCAATATGAGATGACAGAGGAACAGGCGAAAAACGATGTACATACATTTGTCACCAGACTTTTAGAGGCTGGCATTTTAGAAGCGTAGGCGGAACATACGATGCGCAAGAAAATGGAGCAGATTCTTTTAGAAGATGGGGAATTGTTTACAGCGGCATCTGGGATCAGTATGCTTCCCTGCATCAGACCGCAGAAGGACATTCTGCATCTTATCCGGCCGGAGGGGACTGTGGAAACCAGTGAGGTGATTCTCTATCGAAGGAAGAATGGATCTTATATTCTTCATCGAGTTATCGGAAAAGATACAGAAGGGTATATCCTCTGTGGGGATCATCAGTGGATACCGGAGCATGGAATTCAGGAGGAACAAGTGCTTGGAGTGCTGCGAGGATTTTACCGGGGAGAGGATTATGTCGATTGCAGAAAGGATAGGAGATATCGGATCTATGTAAAGATTTGGTGCAGTTCAATCCGAGCGAGAAAATGGATCATAAGACTGGGAGATTTAGTGTGGAGAGGGTGGAAAGGATTGAGAGGGAAATGGAACAAAAACCGATAAGCTGGATCTACCGATGCAGCAAAAAACATCTGTGGGCAGTTGCACTGTTGGCGGGTGTCAGCGCAGCCATTGCCGGAAGTTTCCTTCTGCTTGCACTGATCTCCAGCGCACTTCTTGATGTGGCATCCGGCAGCAGACAAGGAAGCCTTTGGAGATATTGTCTGATCCTTGTAGGGCTCATTGGCCTCCAGGCGATTCTGAATATCGTAAACAGTAATATCCGTGTCCGTGTCTCAGGCAAACTGGAGATGGAACTGAAGCGCAGAATGTTCGCGGCGATTTTAAGGAAACCGTATCTGGAGATCAGCGGTATTCATTCTGGAGAGATTATGAATCGACTGACAAGTGATGTAGAGCTTGTAGTTGCAGGGATTGTCGGTATTTTGCCACAGCTGATCTCTCTTGGGATAAAACTGTCTGTGGGGCTGCTGATTCTATTTCGGATTGATTTTCGATTTACGCTTGTGATCTTGCTGATCGGGGTTGTGGTATGTATCGGAAATAGGATTTACAGTGAGAGATTTCGCCATTTTCATAAGGAAGTGCAGGAAAGTGGAGGGCAGGTGCGTGCATTTTACAGGAATGTATCGAAAACCTTATGGTCATCAAGTCTTTTTCCAATGAAGAAATGATGGAACAAAAACTCACCAATTATCAGGAAATCCATTATCAGATAAAAAAGAAGCGGAATGCAGTCAGCAATCTGGCGAATACCATCGTCTATGTCATGTTTACGGCAGGATATTATGCGGCTCTGGCATGGGGTGCGATTCAGATTTCCAGAGGATTGCTGACCTTCGGGACATTGACAGCTTTTCTGCAGATCATCGGGCAGATCCGGGCGCCGTTCCGAAATATTTCCGGGCTGATTCCTCAATATTATAGTATGATCGGATCGGCGGAACGATTGATGGATTTGGAGCAGATCGAGGAAGAAGAGGCGTCTTCCATGGAAGAGGATTTTGAAAAGATTTCTGAAGAGATGCAGGCGATTGTCTTTGAAGAGGTTGGATTCTCCTACGAGAACCGAAGCGTGCTGGAACATTTTTCTGTACGTTTGGAAAAAGGAAGTCTGACGGCAGTTGCCGGTCCTTCTGGTGCAGGCAAAAGCACGATGATGAAGTTGCTGCTCGGTCTGCTTCAATGTGAGGAAGGACAGATTTATTTTGATCTTGGGAAGAAAAAGATACCCGCGGATGCCGGGACAAGAAAGATGTTTGCCTACGTGCCGCAAGGGAATATGATCTTATCAGGAACCATCCGTGAAAATCTTGTTTTTTTCCGGAAGACAGGTATCGGAAGAGGAGATTTTGTACGGCGGCAAAGATGGCATGTATCTGGGAATATATTCAGGAACTCCCTGATGGATTGGATACGGTGCTGCGGGAAAGAGGGAATGGGCTTTCCGAAGGGCAGATCCAGCGGATTGCAATTGCGCGGGCACTCTTAAGTGATGCGCCGGTTCTTCTCTTGGATGAATGCACCTCGGCGCTGGACGAGAAGACAGAAGAACAAGTGTTAAACAATTTAAAACAGATGAAATCAAAGACCATTTTATGCATTTCCCATAAGGTGGCAGCATTCGCATGTTGTGATCATAAAATCGTATTAGACGGATCCGGCAATGCTGAGGGAAATTAGACAATCTTTTGGATGGGAAAGAAAAGTGATAAGAAGGAGAGACAACGAATGCAGAAAAAAAAGAGGATGGCAGGTGCAATCGCCGGAATTGGCTTTTGCATACTGCTTGGAAGTGGGATCGCTTTGTGGGAACACTTCCAGGGGGATGAGAAAGAACAGCAGAAGAAAACACCGGTGTCGAATGAGGTGGCAGAGATTGAGAATCTCAATGCACGTGACCATGTGTTGGATCTAAATCATCTTTTTGAAGAAGAGGATGTTACCTGGAAAGAAAAGAGAGCGCTGAAGAAAGATGCACAGAAGCAGGCAGAAATGTCTGACGGAAAGAAAAAATCAGCGGATAAAAAGAAAGACACTAAGAAAGATACTGAAAAAGAAACAGAGGGAAAATCGAGGTGCCACAGAAGCCGAATGAGGAACCGCAGCAGCCGCAGGAGCCAAATGGGGAACCAGAAGTGCCGCAGCAGCCGCAGGGACCAAATGAGGAACCGGAAGCGCCACAGGAGCCGCAGGGACCAAATGAGGAACCGGAAGTGCCGCAGCAGCCGCAGGAACCAAATGAGGAACCGGAAGCGCCACAACAGCCACAGGAGCCGGAAGTGCCGCAGAAACCGACACTGCCGCAAGTGAGTGAGCCGGGGTGGATTACAGGAATATACTAAGGAAGGATTAGAGTATGAAACAGAGGAAAAAGAGTTTGGGCATCTGGATTTTTTTGCTGCTTTTGTTCTGGGGACAATGGATAGTTCCGGTCAAAGCATCCGGACCTGAGCTGCGGGATGTAAATATGCAGATGTTGGGTGGACAAATCCGGACGATTACTCCGATGGGATTAAGAATGATCGGTTGTATCAAGAAGTCTTATCTGCAAGAATTGGAGAGCAGTGGTGCAGTCGTAGAATATGGAATGGTTCTGCTTCCTAAAACATATCTAGGGGAGCAGGAACTGGAACTGGACCGCAAATATCTTTACAATGGTGCAGTGTACAAGCCGGCTAAAGTAACGGCAGTTAAAAAATTTTCAGAAGATGACGACAGAATCTATTTTACAGCGGTTCTGGCAAATCTTTCGAAAGAGCGATATAAAAATGATTATGCTGCCAGAGTCTATGCAAAGATTACAAGAACGATTTCCAATGAAGAAGGATCTTCGGAGAAAAAGACAGAGATTGTATACAGTGACGATACAGTCAACCGCCAAGTCTATCAGATTGCACAGGCGGCAGTGGACGGAACGACAGAGACAGAGGAAAATAAGGAGTGGCTGCGGGAAAACATTTTGAATCCGGTAGACCAGCCGGAACAACCGCAGGAAGAAGAAAAGAAAATTCCATTTGAACTCGGAACCGTTTCTGGTGTTACGCTGTATCACAAGACTGGAATCGGAGAAGAAGTGGGGGAAGTAGAAGAGGTCTCGCACTTCCGTGTGGAGGAGTTTAAACCAGAGCAATATATTGTAAAGGTTGAGATGGAAGATCAGCCAGAAGTATTTTCTGAGATTACAAAGTTGATTGTCTCGGAGGATGGGAAAGTCAGCTTCGGGTTGAAATTGGACAACTATGTGATGCCGCAGCAAGGGCAGCCGCAGGCAGAGGTTGTTGTGGAGTTTGGAACTTTATCGGAAGGACAGGCATCCACGAAATACATTACGATGCAGGCACTGGTAGATCGAATCAAGGCAGACCCGAATGGGACTTATACACTGGAGCATGATATCGATGCCGGCATGGTGCAGGGAGAAGACGTACTGATCCCGGAATTTCGCGGGACTTTTGATGGAAAAGGATATAAGATCAAAGGGCTGACGACAACTTTGTTTGGAACGATTTCAGGTGGTACGGTAAAGAACGTGAAGCTGGAAAATGTATCCATTACAAAGCAGGGATCCTATGGAGATGCCGGCGGCGGAACGCTGGCGAACAAAGCGATGGCAAACGCAAGTGTGGAAGATGTCCATGTAAGCGGAAGTCTGAAAACACCGAACAGCAGACAGCTGCTTGGAGGTCTGATTGGTCGTATGGATTATGCAGCGGTCAGAAGATGTTCCGCCAACTTGGAGATTACCGGTACGTTTAATACGACAGGTGGATTGATCGGACAGATGTCAAATCTGAGAAACGTCAACAATGGGAATGGCAGCAATATTATAGAAAATTCCTATGCAGTTGGAACAATTCGTGGAAACCAGACAAACGGTGCCATCGGAGGATTGATTGGATGGCATAATTCGAACTGCAGCACTTCGGTCACAAACTGTTATACAAATGTAAGTATGGAAGTGGCAAAATCCAATCAGAAAGAGTCTGGTGGATTTATTGGATACATTGGAAATGCAGATGGAACGGGTATATTGAAAAACAATGTTTCTTACAGCAGCGGAACCCAGGGCTATAAATTTGACGGAGCATCCGAAGACACAAAGTATAGTGCAGAAGGTGTTTCTGGATTATATTCTATGAAAGAGAGCCGATTAAAAAGGGAGAGCAGCCGAACCGGGGCAACAGCATTGACGAAGATTACAGAGAGTTCCGTCGATACCCTTTCCGGAAAAGAATTTTACACGGCAATGGCATGGCCGGAAGACGTATGGAATTTTGCACCGCTGCAGGAAGGGAAGACACCGGTATTGCAGAATGGGGATTCCAATATGACAACGATGCTGCAGATGAAAGAAATTTCATCGGTGGATGACCTTCGGAAGATCAAGGATGACCTGGGCGGCGCCTATGTTCTGACAACCGACCTTGATGTATCGGAGATCACAGAAGGCAATGCGATCATTTCGGGTAGCTTCCGAGGCCTGTTGCGGGGAAATGGACATCAGATCATCGGAATGAAGCTTCCGTTGTTTGAGACATTGGCAGGAGCTTCGGTGGAGGAGCTGAAGTTGACGCAGGGATCGATCGGGAAGAAAGATACCGATCAGGTTGCTGCACTGGCTAAAGTTTCGGAGAGCGGAACGACACTTAGACATGTCTATGTAAGAGATATGAGCATCACAGGAAGAACTACGGTAGGTGGTATGATTGCAGTGATGAAGCAGACGACGGCAGAAGCTTGTTCCGTTAATGCGGAGGTGACTGGAGGGAATGCAGGCGGATTTGCAGCGGAGATTTTGGAAGGCTCTGTCATTTCAAACTCTTATGCAAAGAGAGCTGTGGATCTAGACAGCTTCCAGACGGCAGAGGGTCCGCAGGGCGGATTTGCGGCAATCGTGAAGCAGTCACAGCTGAGTAAAAACTTTGGACAACTTTCGTGGAAAAAGGCGGAGGAAAAGAATGAGACTCCGGTTGCGGCAGGTGTTGTCGGAACCTTTATCGGGGAAAGTGGTACGGGAGACCAGACTCCGACAAAGATCGAACACAATATCTCTTTTGGACCGGCTTCCTATGCATTTGTAGGAAATCAGCAGGGGATTGCCGAAGGAGAGAACTATGTAGGAAACTACGAATATCGTGAGGGAGATCCGGTATCTTCGGTATTGCCTGGAAAAATCGAACAGGCATCTGAGGTACAGATCAAAAGCAAGGAATTCTATTTGCAGACACTGGAATGGCAGGAAGACATCTGGTATTTGGATGATGTTGTCGGAGGAAAGAGACCGCGTCTGCAGGCAGAAGGAGATGTGTACGGGACGGAAGAAAATCCAGTTTCGGTAGAAGCGCCGGAGATGATCCAGGAAGCGATCGCAGTGCGAAGTCAGGAAGAGGCTGCTTTGTCAAGATCACTGGAAGGAATTACAGGCTATCGGGAAGACCGAAAATTACTGTATGAAAATTTACAGTTGTTTATGCCATTCTACCAGAGGGAACAGATCGTTCTGGATGGAAATCACGTAGATGTGTCACACATTTTAAATCAGAAGAGAGTGCTGGCAGTCTATCCGATGGATGAACAGGGAAGAAGGATTGTAGCGCTGTCAGATAAGACAGTGAATCAGGTAAAGAAACTGAGAATTCAATTTGCGGATGAAACGACACCGCTGATCTACAATATGTCTTATATAGATACGCGGGCAAACATTGCTTCTTATAAAGTGTCACAGATTCCGGTACACTTTAACTTTAAAAATTATGTAGTGAATACAACATCAGCGCAGTTCCAGAAGTTGCTGGAAACAGCAAAGACATATGAATTTGACCGAGATATTGAGACAAGAGTGGCACAAAAGGACAGTGGTTCTGTTTTGGATGTATATCGGAGAAATTATAATGAAGTTGTCAAAACGGAGATGGAGCAGGTTCTCGTTTCGATGTCGGCCACAAATGCACAGTATCCGATAAATCTGGAAAATGAGATAGCAAAGAAGATCGTGACCGATCACTTCCTTACCAGTGAGTATCTGAAAGATTTCCTCTATGCGTATAACTATCTGGATCGCTGGTATGACTTTGAGATCGGAGGTATCAATCTCAGGGATGTCGTCCTGTTTGACAATTCTATCTTAAAGACAGGGAAAAAAGTGAGAAATCTTCCTACAGAGATTGTGAAACTCAGCAGCAATGGCGGGCGTCAGGGAAATAATACACCATCGTTCTATATTAACCGCCTCTCAGCTTATACAGGGATTTCTAACGTGGCGTCGTTCGTGGAATACTTTATGAAAGAGTATGCTGGTTATGCGGACGTCAATGATTGGATCATCGATAATTTCCAGAGTGGATTTATTGTAGAGGCGCGGGCGAACAACCCGAAGATTCAGTCAAGATTATGGAAGATTTTGAAAAACAATACGGTACAGCGGAATCATGAACTGATCCTTCCGGTATTATCGTATAAAACTTCCAAAAACTTGTATCTGGCATCGTTCCCATCCGCGCTGATTTATGGAAATCTGGAAATCTACAGTGGATATCAGGATACGGAAGCATGGAGACAGCAGAAAAACAACAGGTGATTACGCAGGTGAATCACTTCAAGACAAGTTATGATAATTTTGTTGACGTTGCGGAAAATGGGGCAAATTCTATTAACAATAGTAAGTTTTTGATCGTGGATTCTTCTGCCAATAAGAATCATAATCAGGATGTGTTCAAGGAATTTTATAGGCCGCTGCAGACACTTTGGCAGCATAGCAGTGGTGCGGTAGCGGTGATTTTCGGAAATCCAAATCTGGATTACATCTATTATAATGGTTCCAATTTCATCGGAGATCTGACTGTCTTAAACCACGAGATGGGACATGTGACAGATATGTGGATCTGGATGGAGAACAAAGGAAAACGACCGGGACGAAATGGCGAGGACTATTCCAATGGATTTGCCAATCAGGCCAACGTAGACTATAATATGAACTTTATGAAAACCTATGCGAGAGACGGATCGATGATGACAAATCTGACACCAGATCGGATCAATTCTCCGGAGGAGTTTCAGAGTTATTATAAGGAAGTGTTCGATGTCATCTATACGTTGGATTATTTGCAGGGGAAGGCGTATTTACAACTGACTCCGGAGCAGCAGGCAAGGATTACACTGCAGCACCGATACGGAACAACCAACAATCACCAGAAGTGGAACAGTGCAAACAGCACCTGGCGGACGATTGGTGCCGGAGAATTAGAAAATATGAATCTGAAGACATTGGATGATCTGTGGGACAATCAACTGACAATCCGGCCGGGACATCGGTTGGATCTGAGAAGTTTCAATGAGGTAGGAGTCAACAATTTAGGTGCTTATCAGATTGACAGAGCATGTTATGCGAGCTGGTATGTCCCGTATGTAGATAATGGTACACCGAATGCACAGACATTTCGTCGAAATGGGTATGAGCTGGCTGGCTTGTATGGATACAGCAACGGTCTGGTAGAGTACCTGAGTGGAAGAACAAGAACGGGGGATCTGCAATATTTCCGGCAGAAAACAGGAAATGCAGACTTTACGTTTGAGTCCTATCGAAAAAATAAAAACACAGAAATCGAGACAAAGATCCACGAGCAGAAAGAGCAGGGGAATGCGTACTTTGATGAAGAAGCTTTGATTCAATATCTAAAGCAAAACATGATCAATTATGGAAATGAGATCGGAAGTGGAGCTTCCAACGGAAACAATACACTGAATCATATCAAGGAATCCAGAGAGAATGTCTTCCGTTATCTCCAGAGGATTACGGATGAGTTCCGGACTCCGGTTTACGGTGGGACAGAGACTAGAAATGCCGTATCCATTTCTACAGCAGAAGAACTTGTCCAGAAGCTTAGAGAGAATCCAAATGGATTTTATGTGTTGGAAAAAGACATTTCCATGAAAGGCATCCAGGCAAGTGGAGAGGTGTATGTGGACACGACTTTCATCGGGAAACTGGATGGCAATGGACATAAGATCACAGATGCAGCAGTGCCACTTTTGCGCAGAACAGCCAATTCGTACATTGCTGATATAGAGATCAGTGATACAACAGGGACAAAGAAAGACTGGGTTGCACAACAGAAGCAGTTTACGATTGTTGTAAAAGAAGAACCAGAAGAGACCGTACAGGAGATTAGAACATTAGAAGAGCTCCGGACTCTGGGAGAAAATCGTTATACGAAATATGTGCTGAAAAATGAGATCGATGCTTCTTCGGTGACAGATGCTGCTGTGATCCAAGGTACATTCACAGGAGAGCTGGACGGAGGAGAGTATGCGATCACAGGTCTTCAAGTACCGCTTTTTGAAAAAGTACAAAATGCGACGGTTCGTAATCTGAAGCTTACTTCTGTAAACATTGCAAACAGCGAAAGCAAAAATGCCGCAGTGGCAAAAGAATCGAACCATTCGACGTTTGCACGGCTGAGTCTGGAAGATATCAAGATCAGTGGAAAAAGCTACAATGCTGCTGTCGTAGGATACGATTATACTGGTTCTGACTTTTCACAAATCCAGATTCGAAATGCGCAGATCCAAGGAACCGGAAATTACAATGCGGTCTTTGCAGGGCGCGCTTCTGGTTCAGAGATCAGTGAAATTGCAGTGATCGACAGTAAGGTGACACTGAGCGGAACGGATTGTGGAGGATTTATCGGAGCTGGGAAAAGCTTAAATATCCGTCAGGTGTACAGTGGTGCAGATATGGTGGCAGAGAACTATACGGATGAGAAGAATCGGACGAATAGTGCGGGATTCATTGGAAATCTCGGAGGAAAAAGCAATGTGGAAAATGTATTCGCGGCAGGAAAGGTAGACAATCGAACAGAGACGCCTCTTTATAACTTCCTGGGAACACCGGAAGTGTTAGAGTCGATGGTGAAGAATGCGTTTGTGCTTGAAACTGCCGGGGGAATCTCTCACACGACAGAAACGATAGGAATCCTTTCTGCAATTTCGGAAGAACGCACAAAAGAGGAAGAATTTTATCGGGCTTCTATGCACCTTTCGGAAGAAATCTGGAATCTCAGCTTAGTAGCTATGAAGGGATATCCGGAATTAAGAGGCATGGAGAAAAAAGAAATTATAGAGATCCATACACCGGAGGACTTTCTGAAGATGAAAGCATTCCCTGGACAGGAATATCATCTGAAAGCAGATATCGATCTGACGGGGGCAGAAGGCGAACGCGGTGTCATACCGGAATTTACAGGTGTGCTGGATGGACAGCACTATAAAATCACCGGATTGCAAAAGCCGCTGTTTGATCAACTGAAGGGAAGTGTCCGGAACCTGGCAATAGAGGGAAGTACTGTGGAGCTGTCAGACACTCCGGAGACGGTGAGTGGAATTTTGGCAAATACAATGGAAGATGCTGTTGTAGAAAAAGTGCTGCTTCACGGGAATCCGAGTGAACAGTGCAGCAGGAAAGGCTGCGGCAGTTGCGGGAACTGTACGCATACAACGATGAAAAATCTTTTTGTAGAAGGTGCAGTTCAAGGCGGCTTCTAACGGCAGCCGGAGTTGCGGTGACGACAGAAGGATGACTGTTTTTGAAAGTATTTATCTCAATGTGGATGTGACGAGGGGCAGACGGAGCCGGGATGGTAGAAACGGTGTCGGCGAAAATACCTACCGCAATATTTGTTCGGTAGGAGATGTGGCAGACCATATGCAGAAGTTTGGCGGAAATACTGCACAGTATAGCAATGCATATGAATTTGCAGCCGGAAATGGAATCAGCCAGTCTGGCGAAGGTGATTTTATAAGACCGATAGGCAAAGAAGTGTGGACAGCGGAATTTTATACAGAAACACTGGGACTGGATGCTTCTGTGTGGGATGCGGCGCAGGCAGCTGAAAGAGGATTTGCTTCGTTGAGAGAGTTTGCAGTCGAAATCAATCCGATGCGGGCGGAGATCCATACAGTGGCAGATCTTCAGAAGATGAACCGAGTGCCGGAAGGAAAATTTGTGTTGACAGCTGACCTGAACTTTGCAGATGTAGAAACTGCTTATGTGACAGAAACCTTTACAGGAAGTCTGAACGGGCAAGCACATGGCGTGAGTGGAATCAGAGGTCCGCTGTTTGCGGTACTGTCAGGAACCGTAGAGAACCTTCGTTTCAGAAATATTTTTGTGAAAAGCGAAGATGCCGGCGCAAATGTGCTGGCGGCGGAGACGAAGAATGCCACGGTAAAAAATGTACATTTCAACGGAATTACTTTAAACGGTCAGAGTTACACAGGACTGGTTGGAAAAGATCAGGGTTCCACCTTTGATCGAATCAGTGTACAAGGTGTGGATCTGACGGCAAACGCGGCTTATGCAGGGGTGATCACAGCCCAAGCAGCTGCATCCAGAATGTCCAATCTGCTTGTAGCAGAGACAAAGATACATACATCCGCAAATGAGGTAGGTGGACTTGTCGGAAGCGCAGATGCGGTGACGATTCAAAAAGTATTTGCAGATGCAGAATTGCACATGCCATATCAGGCGGCTCCGCAAAATACAGCGGCATTTGTCGGAAGCGTGACAGGAGAAAGTGCAATTTCAGAATGTGTGGTGGCTGGCGGTGTGTACCCACAAGATCCGGGAAGCACTCGTTACAAATTGATGTATATGAACAATCCGGATGATATTAATGAATTGAAGGCATTTAAAAACTGTTTTGTCAATACGGACACACCGGGATACCAGATTGTAGGTACAGATCCGCAGGGAGTGACGCAGGATAGTCTGCAAAGTGAAGCATTCTATCAGTCTGATTTGAAACTGGATCCGAACATCTGGAACTGGGCTGATGCAGCAAAGACGGGTTGGCCGAGACTCCATGAGATGGATGCAGAGGGAATCAGACCTCCGGGGACAGAAGGAACACCGGCAGAAGAAACCCCATTACAGACGAACGGTTCCGTCTGGATATGAGCCGATCCATACGACGGAAGAACTGCTGGCGGCGAAAAACAGTTCCGGAAAATATATTCTGATGCAATCGATTCTCTTTTTGGGGAAAAGGCTGTGGATGGCTCTTTCCTTGGAAACTTCAGTGGAGAACTGGATGGAAATGGACTGACGATCCGTGAAATTTCCGGGGCACCGCTATTTGATCGATTGTCAGGAACTGTGAAGAACTTAAAGGTGACAGACGTAACAGTAGAACGGTGGAAGAGTGACCAAGGGGCGAATGCGCTTGCGAAGTCTTTACAAAATGCGAAGGTTTCTAGATTGCAGTTAAAGAATATCCTTCTTGCAGGAGGAGACAATACAGGTGCACTTGCAGGAACGGCACAAAACACGACGATCAGTGAAGTGTGGGCAGAAGGATTGAATATCAATCCATATGGACCGGCTTTTGCTGGAAAGACAGATTTGATGGTCGGAGGCTTGATCGCGCAGCTGAATGGAGGAGTTCATGTCAACGACAGCTATGCAGGAGGAGAAATCACTGTTCGTTCTAACACGCAGGGAGGTGTGTTTGGATACAACAACTACGAAACGGAGAACACTGTCAAACAGGTCGTTTCTAATATGCGGACAAAATCCACGTCACCACAGACCGATGGAGCCGGTTTTATAGGAATGGTCGGTTTTGACGGAAGTATGGCAACGTGGATGGAAAATAACATTGCAATCGGGGAAGCAGGAGAAAACCGGGCACAGGGAAGTGTCGGGGAGGCCTACCGATTTGCAACAAAAGGAAATTCGAACACCGCGATCGAATTCGGACTGAAGAATTGCTATGAGGCAGCGGTGAGCGGAAGAAGCGCCGCAGTTTCGGGATACTTGACAGAAACTACCGAGTATAAAAATCCAGATTTTTATCGGGATACTTTGAAATTTGACAGCACTAAATGGAACTTTTCTTCCGTGGCAGAACATGGATATCCTTCCCTTGTATGGATCGCAGGAGAAGAACCGCTTCCGCCATTGCCGGAAGGATCGGCAGTGACCGAACATCCACTGCGCACCGAACATCCATCTGCGGAATATATCCAGATCCGTACACCGGAAGACTTGATGAAGATTTCAGAGAATCCAGGTGGAAAATATATTTTGATGAACAATATTTCCATGGAGCAAGTGAGATTGCCGGAAAATCAGACCTCCTACATCATGAAAGCATTCTCAGGAGAACTAGATGGAAACAATCAGGTCATCCACGGATTGCGTGCCTCTTTATTTGACCTCATTCGAGGAAGGTCAGTCAATGCCAAGGCAACTGTGAAAAATCTCCGCATACAAAATGTCTTTGTAACTGCAGGTGAGAAGACGGAGTGGGGATATACAAGGAAAGCAGAAGCCAATGGACTTGCACGTTCGGTAGAGTATGGTCATCTGGAGACGATCTATATGAATCATGTAAAACTGAATGGAGGAACGAATACTGCGTCACTTAGCGGGCTTGTGTATGAATCCTATGTCGGAAAAATCTGGTTAGAGGGAATTGACATTAACCGGGAGATTGCTCCGGCAGACCTTTCGAATTTCAACCTGGTCGGAGGAGCCATTGGGCAGCTGTCAGGGTATCGTTCCAAATTTGAAGATTCCTACGTGCAAGGGGAAATTGTTATGGATAATAACCAGCAAGGCGGCGCTGTGGGAGAGATTAAGGCAGCCCTGATAAGAAATGTTATCAGTAACATGGAGGCGAGATCCAACCAACCGGCGACATGGAGAGATAAGAGTGGATTTTTAGGAAGCATAGATACTTTTGGTACCAACGGGAAGAATTGGTGGGTAGACAGATGTATTGCCATCGGAAATGCAGGAGCCAATTATAAGTTTTTAGGAAAATATCAGATTGAAACGATAGAAGCGACAAATCTTACAAAATGTTACGAGCTCTCCAGTGCAACAGGAACAAGTAATGTTTCGGAGGCGACGATTGCAAAAGGAACCTTGCTGGCTGCTGAGGAACATCAGAAATACG
>ENA-OQAB01000812-OQAB01000812.1-human-gut-metagenome-genome-assembly--contig:-NODE-812-length-15793-cov-3.832504_pt1 | contig 15793 bp, 15 predicted proteins | sample MGYA00242490_ERZ504517 | MGnify/ENA primary metagenome ERZ504517 (study PRJEB26092, sample SAMD00036298) | human gut metagenome | host: Homo sapiens | study: EMG produced TPA metagenomics assembly of...
AAAGTTTCTCTTTGCCGGCTGTACCTCCAGCCACACATAATAAAAGATAGCCTGTAAGAACAATCCTTCCGCTTTTTCCCAGAACGGATCACTTGGTGTCGCTCCTTTTGGTGTCGTATTGCTGATAAGGTTTGTAATCAGCTTGACCACATCTGTTTCCTCTCTGATATAGGAAAATGGATTGTAACAGTCTGATTTATCCATCTCTAACAGATTAATGACTTTCAGGTTATATCCGTTATTTTTAACATCTGCCCGCAGCTTCTAAGGATTTATAGCAATAGGTAAGGATTTGATATTATCTCCACCTTTTCCCCTGCTCTACACCGTACGTGAGACTTTCGCCTCATACGGCGTGCCATCATACTTTTGCAAATTATTTATTGTCTAAACCTTTTGGTAATCATAATTTTGCCTTATATAATTAACTTTTTTCCATTGTTCTTCATTCAACTTAAATTTTCTTAATAAACCTTGGGCTTCAACCATCTTTCTCGTAAATATTGCCTTGTACACATCTGAATTTATAAAGATTATATTTCCGTGATTATTAGTTCCCCTCTTTTTTAAAGGTTTCTTTCTAATGCACTTCATATGGCTAACATCTAACTTCTTACCCGTTATGTAACAATTTCCTTGCTGAATGACATATGCTGATAAACTATTGTCATTAAATTCTATTGTTTCTGTTGGGTCTCTCATTTTAGCTATGGCTTCAAATTCTCTTTGTGTAATAAGCATTAAATTCTTGTGTATTTTCTCTCGACCTTTTGAAGTATAATTACTTATTTCCTGAGAGAAATTCATAGGACTCCTATGGTGAACTCCCGTTAATGGGAGTAAACACATATCTCCTATGGTTACAATTTTTGTTTCTTTCTGAATACCCATTGTTTGTTTTTGAAAATTAATGTCTGTTTCCTTAAATGGAATTGTTTTGCTAATGTCTCTAAGACGTATTCTTATGGTTGGTAAGAGAGCGTAATTCACATCCGTTAAATTGTTGTAAATATTTGTTGCTATGCAATAATAATTTTGTATTCCTCTAATGGCTGAATTATAGTTTTTAATTGCCACTGTTGGGTTGTCTTTTCGAATGTTAATTATTTTGGCTTTTAGATTGCTTTTTGCATTCTTAATTGCCTTGTCACTCATATCAGTCTTTGCTATATAACCATATCTGGTCTTCCCCTTTGGAACGACTTTTATTTTAAAACCTAAATATGTTGATGAGTTTTTCTTAAGATTTATGACTTTGATTTTTCTTCACTTATGTCCAATTTCAATCTTGTTTTTAAGAAATCCACTGTTGCGTGATACCATCTCTGTGCTTCGTTATAACTTCCACACATTATTTTGAAATCATCTGCATATCTTATTAGAAATCCATCTTTCAGATTGGTGTATTTCTTCGCATATGTTCGAAATGCTGCAACATTAGACATTCTGTTTGGTTTGAATGTTTCCCATTGATTACTTATCCACCAATCTAATTCATTTAAGACTATTAGGGATAGTAGTGGACTTATTATTCCACCTTGTGGTGTACCTTTTGTCGGTATTCCTTCTCCCTTTATTTCTGACTTAAGTATCTTACTTATGATACTTATTAAACGCTTGTCTCTTATTCCAAGTGTCCATATCTGTTTCAAAAGTTTTCCGTGGTCGACATTGTCGAAAAACCCTTTTATGTCAACATCAACACAGTAGTAATGCTTGTACATATTTATCATACTAACTGTTCTACTAATTGCGTGATGTGTGTCTCTGTTTGGTCTAAAACCATATGAATGGTTGTGAAACTTAGGTTCACAGATTGGTTCAAGGACCTGCAATATGCACTGCTGAACCAATCTGTCCCATATACACGGAATACCCAATGGTCTTTTCTTGTCACTTCCTGGTTTTGGAATGTACACTCTTCTGACAGACTTAGGTTTGTAGTCAGCTAACATCTCTCTCACTGTATTAATCACAGTTTCATCTGTTAGTTCTTTAATATCGTCTATTGTCTTTCCATCAGTTCCCTTGGTATTACTACCTTTATTACTCTTTAGGTTTCTATATGCTAACCTGATATTTTCTTCTGAACCAATAATCTCCAGTAACTTATAAAAGTTGTTACCGTTTTTACTTGCTGAATACAATGAATCATATACTCTTTGCATATCATAATATTCGTTGTATCTCAATTTGGTTTTCTTTAGCATGGTCTGTAACCTCCTATCTAGGAGTGATTACATCTCTTAGTCTTACTCGAACCCATACCATTCGACTTTAATTTGCTTAACTGTATGACTAGAGGTCTTCCCTCCACCGCTTATTATCACGGTTTCTTCGGTACTATACCTCCGCTTTCACTGACATAATCTCACTTATATCACTATTGTGATTTTCCCGTTTGATACGTTTCGTAGAAAGTAGATTCTCCACGCTGTCAGCTTCCAACGTTCCAAACACACTATCTTTACATCTATCCTTAGGTTCCTTCTATGAGCCTGTTACCTTGACACTGCCTGTAGCAATGTATGGACTTTCATAAAGGCGGAGTCTTACTCGCCCACAGTAACGACAATATTTGTGCCACTATGCATTTCTACATAGTCCCGATATAGACCCGTACATTCGAAGTTTCGTCAGAAGAGCTTAACTCTCTTCATTCTCACCATAGATAGTTTATAGACCCCCGGCATATAGGATACACATCTCACCTCTGAAATGCTTTCGACATCTAATCTGTTTCGGTATCTCTCTGCCGACTTCACCGAGCTTCTTACACTTTAGTTTCTACTAACTTAGGTGCAAGTCGGAGGATTAGGGTTGCCTTTCAGGACGTTACTCCATCATTCGACATATCGTGTGTTTAGTTCTCCGATTTACTACTATTTTTTTATTCAATTATTAGTTGTAATCGTGCCATAGCTTTTCTCTATGGAACGTTTCGCACCTCCCTTTGGATCGGTACAGATAAAGGAACAGTTATGCGGCATCTGCATCAGATTCGGCTTTACTTCATAAAATGTTTTTCCTGCTCCGGAACCACCACAGATAAGGATATTTCCATTGAGCTTGAGTCTCCTGAAATCCAGCGACATCTTCACATTCTGGCTGAGTATCCGGTTGAAATTTTCATCCTTATCTGCAAGTATCTTGTTGACCTGCTTCGGATTTTCAAATCTTGCCGTACCAAATTCTTTGCCAGGCATATAGTTTCTCTGACTGGTGTAATACATGACAATAGCCATCGCATAGATACCTAATGCAATGGCTACTGCTTTTACTGTATTGGAATTGTAATAATTGGCAAAGGGAACAGCACATACTTCATTGAATCTGTCCATAAATTCATTAAAGGCAATCCCTTCCGTCCACGCACCATTTATCAGATAACCAAGATACCCTGCTAACACTGCACCCACAAGAATGAATATCAGTGACGGCTTTTTCTTTGTTGTCTGCATAGGTTGCTACCTCGCTTTCTTTGTGGTAACAGTTTTCTTCTGTGTGGTCTTTTTCTGCTGCTTCTGCACTTTCTCGTAACGATCCCTGACAGATGACTCCACCTTGTCGTAGTGAGTATAAAGCTCGGTTCCTTTCTGGGTTGTCACCACACGATTCTGCTCATCGTAGAGCTTATAATCCTTGGTTGAATCAAGGAAGGTAAGCATTGTCTTTCCACCATGAATCTCCATGATGTTTTCCTTACGGAGCCATACATATCTTGCCTCTTCTCCCCATGTGCCGGGAACTCTGGTCTTAACAGCATGGTCATTCTCTTCGATAATCAGCTTCTTACTGATAGTCACATCTGATAAGTTCGCATTCTTTGATGCTGCAACTGCCCTCACTCTCTCAGCAAGGTCCTGATAGCCTCTGACACGATTGATAAATGCATCCTTGTCCATCATGACTGTATGGGTGCCATCCTCATTCTTGCTGCCAAGCACACCGATTGTCTCTAGCTGTTTGATAACACTTTCAGCCTGCTCACCATTGATACTGAAATTCTCCTTGACCTGATCCACACTGATAGCTTTCTTTTCCATTGCAAACATTCCGACCTTTTCGATCAGTCCGTCAATAGCGGTATTAACCCTATCCCCTTCTATCGTGTGGCTTTTCTCGTTTCCCTGCTGTTTCTTCAAAAAATCCATCAGCTTGCCAAGGGATTTTTCATCTCCATTCTTCAGATAATCGTCAAATGTGGCAATCTTACCAAACTTGAGCTTCTGTATCATCATATTCACACGGGGAACTGCCTCTGTATGAAAGATTACCTCACTCAGTCCATCTTTCCTGTTACAGTCTGGAAGTACCGAATACAGGATTCCATACTTCTTTGCCATCTTTTCAACCTTTTTCATATCTTCGGTATTAAACTGCAACACCTGTAAATCGCCACCTTTTAAGATCAGCTTTCTCATGGATGTCTTGCCAAGTGACTTTTCATAATCAAGCATCCCTTTTAAGAAATCTATTGCCTTCTGCATGGCAGCAATGCCGCCGCTTCCTACCTTCATGGCAATCTCAATGCCATCATAAGCTACACGGATGATCTGCACCGCTTCCTGAATCTCTTCTGCCATTATCGCACCTCCACTTTCTCTCTGACTGTTGTTTTAAGCGTTTCTGTCTCTGTAGTACGGATTTCCTCGGCTGATACATCAATACCATAAGCAGTCAAAATATCTGCCAGATGATTGATTGCTTTCTCCTCCTCGATACGATACATTTCAAGTGCCACAAGCAGGTTTTCCACCTGTTCCACCCATGCAGGCTTCATATCATATTTAGACCTGTATGTGACCATAATCTCGTCCGACTCAGCCTTATCCGCTGAATGTGCCAAAGCTTCAATAAGAGAAATCGTGTCTTCCTTGCTGCCACTTCTGAATGCGAACTGGACAACAAAGTTTTTCTCTTCCTCTGTAAACTGATGCTCCACACCATTCATTTCTGTTACTGCTTCATTTACTACTGCTAAATTCATAAGTTCCTCCTAATCTGCCATGCTGTTTTCAAGCACAGCAATCTCAATGATCTCCTTCATCTTTTCCGCTGAAATGTTGTTGTTTATAAGCTCTACAAGCTGTGACTCAGTAAGTCCCTTTTCTATTGCACTCTTAATCTGCACAAGCTGCGCCGGAACAAGGTCTCCCGATGCAACCAGCTTTACAATGTCTGCTCTTGACTTTTTCTTAAATGACAGTCTTGCAAAAAGACTTGCCACTCCGCTGTTGCTGCTCTTTCTCACACTTCGCTCAATCGGAAGTCTCTGCACCACATTTCCAGTACCATCAACTACCGGAATCTGATAATAGACCGGAATTCCATTTGCCACAGCCTGCATATTCTGAGGAACTGCAACTGTATCAACCATCTTTTTATCTGCCTGTGATACGGATTGGCTTTCCTGCGGCTCTGCCTTACTTTCTGCCTCTTTCTTATTCTCTGTGGCAACACTTATGATCTTATCTTCCAATGACTCTATTCTGTCTCCCATACGCTTCATCTCCTTATCCTTTTTCTCAATATCATCCCTGAGTCTTGCAATCGTACTGCTTGCCTTATTCAGTTCATTCTGCTGACTGTTGATAAGAGCGTCCTTATCCTGGTTCTCCTTGACCAGACGCTCCCTGACTTCCTCGTCATCTTTGGAAGTTTCTATTTCAGAAAGCTTCTTATTCAGGGCATCATACCTTTCATTCTGATGATTGATCTTTGCAACCACTTCTTCCATCTGAGCTACAAGACTTTTCACATACTCTAAATCCTGTGGCATCTGCTCTTTGGCTTTATTAAGCTTTTCTAATACCACATCAAACATCCTGCGCATGTTTACTGCTGTATCATCTTTTTGGACTACCTCTCTGATTGCATCAATCGGCACACCTTTTTCATAGTAATCCAATGCTGTCTGCATCTTAGGTGCTGCCATCCTGCTATCTTTCAGCAGCGTTAACAACTCTTCTGATACACCCTTATGCAGACATTTTGATAACACCTTCATCTGCTCAATGTCATAACTTTTGTTAAGATACAGACCGATTTCATCATCAGTCAGTCCATATTCATAATCGCTTTTGACAAGAGCAATAACCTCACTGTCCATATGCTTATTACGAAGAATCTGTATCTTTCTCTCAATCGCCATTTCACTTAATGGCTCTCTTTTTTCTTCCATATATGCCTCCTAACCACTAAAAAAACAGCCTAACGTACCGGCTGTTCTTTTCTGTCTCTTATTGTTTCTTTGTCATACTGCTTCTCTTCTGCCGAAGCTGATACAGTAAGTTCCTTCCATATTGATCTTCCAAGATTAAGTTCCTTTGATACCGCCCGTTCTGCCTTACAGTCCTGTGCATACTTGCTCTCATATTTTTTTCTAAGACTCTCGACCTCTTCCACACTGTATCCCTGTGCCAGAAGCTCAGTGTTAAGCCTTTCCCATGCATTGTGCTCATCTTCAAAGAAGGTATCCCCACTCTGATAACACGATTCCGCATCATCAAGCCCCCGGATCTGTTCAGCCTTGTCAAAAATATCTTTGAATCTTTCCTTAGCCTTATAGGTCTTACTCTTTTCCTTTGATGCTTCTTTTTTCTTATCCGTCAGATTATCAAGTACCGATACAAGTTCTTCCGCACTCTCAATCTTATGCCTTACCAGAAATAGATACTGCTCCTGCAGCTTATGCATCTTTCGGATATCATCCTTATACTTCCATACCTGACTGTATGGCTTCTTTTTCAGCTTTCCAATCCGGTAAAGCTTTGCATAATATCTTTTCTGCAAGCCTGACATCTTCGCCCTGTGGTATCTTTTGACATAGCACTTTACTATCGCTGCCTGTTTTTCCTCATTCTGTGACTGGTAAAAAGATAAATCTTCCTTAGCAATACGCTCCACAATAGCTTCCTGTGAATAATTCTCGCCAAGAGTCTTACATCTTCTGAATCTTGTCATCCCCTGTGGTCTGACTGCCAGATACTTTCCCTGCTTGACCTCATATCCTTTTTCCGACAGCAACTCCAGAAATCCACTGAAATCATTTGCCTGTAAAATGCAGGCATCCAAATCTCTTTTTATCATATCTGCCCACACAAAGCTGCCTTCACGATATTCGCTCCAGTCCTTATAATTCTCATGCTGTTTCTCTTTGCTGCCATCCTCCACATCTATAATGGAAAGACCATACTCCTGACACAGCTTATTGGTAATCGGCTGGATATACTTTGCCCAGTCACCTTTCTCATAGCGATACTTTTTCCCATCCACAAAGCTTACACTGTTAAATACAATGTGTGAATGAACATGGTCTGTATTATCATGAACCACAAATACCGCTTCATAGGCATCACCAAGATATTCTGCTACAAACTTCTGTGTTATCTCAAAAGCCCTGTCCGGTTCCACCTCATCCTCTTTGAAAGAAAGAATGATGTGATACCCCTGTCGCTTGTCTGTTTTTCCAAACTGCTTCTTTGTATCCATCATCTGTTCAAAAGCCATATCTGCCTGGCAGTTTATGGCTCCCACAAGTCTTCCTCCCTGCGTTTTCTCAGGATTCATCACATAATCCAGTGCCCGTTTCAAATGCCTTGCATGAAAAGAATTCCCGCTGTCCTTCATGTGAAGTATCTTACTGATTGCCAATCTTTACCACCGCCTCGCTGACAGACTGATTCAGCTTTTTCATATATGCCACAAGCTGTTCCTTATCTTTCTTTGAATACAGCTGTGCATTGCTGTTAAATACAATCTGATTGATGTTAATGCCGATTCGGTTTATCTCATTGATAAGCTCTTTAAGAAGTTTCCTTACTTCCGGATAATCATTTGGTTTCTGACTGATTAGAAGCCTGATATATTCGGCTTCATTCATTCCATTAGCCTTTGCCTTATCAGAAAGTACCTTCGCTTCCTGTGGCATAAGTCTTAGTGTTTTCCTTATACAATGAACTTTATCTGCCATAGGATCACCTTCCTCTCTTACCCGTACTGTATTCTCTTACTCCTTCTGCTACTGTTACAGCAGCTTTTTCCAGTTCTTTATTACCCAGCTGGGCAATAACCCTGTCTGCAAGCTCTGTGGCAACTTCTATAAGTTCCTTACCATAACTGGTTTTATCAAACAATCTGTCCAGTCTCTTTTCATCTGCTTTCAGACTTTCATACCTGCTCTGATACTCGTTATAGTCGTTAAAATCCTTTGGATCACTCCTGTGTGCTTCCGCATCAAGTATCAGTTCATAGTTCCATTCACAGACAATATCTATAACATCATCTATCGGGTATGGTTCAATTTCACCATTCTCCTCAGCTACATCCTGCCTGTACATCTTCCCATCTGAATCTATGCCAATGGCATAATCATGTCCTTCCATATAGTTAAGCAGAATTGCAGCATCTTCTATCGAAGGGTTTAGTAAGATATCAAATGTGTCTGCCCAGGCAATAAGTTCCTCTGGTTCTGTGATTATTGTAAGTTCTTTATCCATTGCTTTCCTGCACCTCCCTTATCCGTGTTTTGTATATCTCTTCCACCCACACGCCTGTCTGAATCTCTTAGGTTTACGGCTAGATACGCATTAGAGACATCTCTGTCCTAATGCCATCTAGTTAGGAGAAATCTCCCTAAAACCCTCTGTTTTATACTATGGTGGCGCTTTTTGCCACCACTTTTATAATTTGATGGCGTTTTTTGCCATCACTTTGCTATTTTGATGGCGCTTTCTGCCACCACTTTTTCACATCCAAAAATTTTTTAATTTTACGACAGAATTTTTTGGTGGCGTTTTCTGCCATCACTTTCTTTTTCTGGTGGCGGATTTTGCCATCACTTTGCTATTTTGACGGCGCTTTCTGCCACCACTCTTTACATAAGGCATATTTCATGCCCTGACTGGTTCATCTGCTCTCTGATTCATCTGATTCAGATTAAGCTTTGCCGCCACAAGCCACTCGTTGTAATCCTTATATCCGGCTGGAGGCGGACAGTCTTCTACCTCATATCCAAGCTCATAATACTTTCTCATAAGTTCAGCTGCTGCTTTTCTCCCCGGCTCATCTCCATCAAGGCAGAACCGGATGGAAGTTATCTGCGGATGTTCCCGAAGAAAAGTCTCAAGTGGTGCATCTGCAAGCATTCCAAGTGCCAGCTTATTTGATTCATAATCCGTGAAGATATCCACATAACTCATAAGGTCGATTGCAGCCTCAAATACTACAAGCTCTGTACTGTTTTCATTTACTACATTAAATCCATAGTTCTTATCATTTCCTGTGACATCACACTTGAATGGCTTGCCCTGCTTATCAAACACTCCCCGCATACTTGCAAACCTTGTCACTCCATTTTTATCATTTCCTTTGAAAACGACATTGTGGTAATGCCTACTCTCATAAATCAGTCCTTCTTTTAAAAACAGATCTATGACTGCTCTGCTGATTCCTCTCTCCTGATTCAGATAGGAAATAAGATAGGAATTATCTCCTGCAGGTTCCGGTAGGACAAATGGCTTTCTCTCTTCTGCCTGCTTTTTCGATACCTGATGAACAAGTGGCTGCTTTACAGGATTCTCGATTCTTCTGTATCCTGCAAAATCTAAAAGCCAGAACACAGCCTCTTTTACACTCATTCCACAAAATACCCGTAAGAAATCTATCTGTGAGCCGCCATTGTTGCCTTTGTCAAACTGCCTTGACCATCTGTACCAATGGCTTCTGTTGTAAATGCGGATGGAATCCATCTCTTTTAAAGTGTGGTATTTGCCAATCTTCTTTACTGTATACCCAAGGCTTTCTGCCACTGCACACAGATCAACACTCTTTGCTATGGCAAGCTCTTCATCCGTAAATCTTCCATCCATGCTCTCACCTTGCCTTTCCCTGTTCTGCTACAAGCGGTGACTTGATATCAAGTGTCCGGTAATCTGTGCTCAGGGTAATCTTAGGATTATCAATCATGCCTTTTTCCCTGAAACTGAAAAATTCACGATTGTCTCCACCGACTATGATATGGTCAATGAGAGGTATTCCCATCAGCTCACACAGCTTGTTCATGCGGTCTGTCATCATCGTGTCTGCCTTGCTTGGGAATACGTTCCCGGATGGATGACAATGGTTAACATCATGCTTGCCGCATTGCTTAAGATACTTGATTTAAACAGTCTCTCGGAGTGCCATTGCCTCATTTAAAGAGCCCAACACTTGCAAATTGCACATTGATAGGTTTTAAATCTGACCTTAGATTGACCACGCACACTACTTCCCTGTCAAACTGGCACATACAGTCTCCCATGACAGCAGCTATATCCGCCGGATTGTTAAAGGTATGCTCCGAATAAATCGGAGCATCCTTTACAAGTCTTACCGAAACCACATCAAGCTTGAAGTCATTCTTCTTTGGCATCAGACACCGCCTCCTCTCCAAACTCGACACGGATCACAAAGTCACCTTTCTGGCTGTTTATGAGAGCAATGAGTTCTTCCATTGTAAGTTCCTGCTCCATAACTGCCTCCTATCTGGACTTTTCCTTCGCATCATATACAAGGGGAGGTTCTGCAACGATACCATCAAGTCTCTTGTTCGGTGTATCAGTTGCAAGGGTGAGTTTTCTTAAATCCTTATCATAGTGATATACCTGATTGGAAAGTCTCTCGTCCAAAGACACCTCCTGCATATTTACCTCGACTACCATCTGTGCAAGCATCTCAGGGCTTCCCATATCTGAAGATACTGCAATAACCTCATGCACGCTCGAAGGGAGAATATAAAGGTCACTCTCTAAACTCTCTGCCAGCTCATGAAGCTCATTCTCATAAAGCATGGATGCTGCACCATTGATACCCTTTTCATTGGAAATCACCCACATCGTCTGTTCCGGTGGAATCTCAGCTATCATCATCTCTGCGATCTCCTGTGGCATCCCATCCCTTGCGAACATTTCTCTCATAATGTCATTCATGCTTCGTACTACAGGTGGGAAGATTCTTCTTGTGTTTTCAGCAGCACACTTAAAGAGCTGTTCCTCACTCATCCCAAGTCTTTTCGCAAATTCATTTGTAATTTTTGAACTCTGCACCGCATCCTTATCGGCACTGATAATCACCTTGTACACAATAGAGAGATCCTGAAACTCCCTGTGAGGAACCTGTTCCAAAAATGTTTTATTCTGCTCTGTATTGATGAGCTGGAATACAATCTTCTCGTTAGCATCCCTCATAATGCTGTCCACATCAACAACCGGAGCCTGCTCATATGCCCTTTCCATAAAGTCACATGCAGCCATAAGTGTTTCCTCAAGATCACCACAGTCCTGATACTTCTTATACATGTCATTGATATAAATCGTAGGCGAAATGTTCCTGCCTTCCTCTCTTAAGATGATGCCATCAAGAGTCACATTCACCTTTTCCACGGGTTCTGCCACAAGCTCCATTCCTTTGAACTTCTCAGGCATATAATCCATAAACTTTTCTTTTACTACTTCCTTAAAAATCTCGTAATTCATCATATTACGGTTCCTCCTTAATCTAAAAAAGCGGGGAACATAAGTCACTGGCTCACATTCCCCGCAAGGTTAATTGTTACTGTTTATTCTTTTTCTTTCTTCCACGAAGTCCTACTCCAACACCTGTAATAAGTGCAAGTGCACCAATTCCAAGATAAAGAAGCGGATTTGCATTGTCGCCTGTCTGTGGAAGCTTAGGCTCTGTCGGTACATTGACAAGCTTAAGAGTTGTTACAACAACATCCGGTGCATTGTCATCGTATCGAAGAGTTACATCATGAGCTGTTTCATCAAGGATATATCCGTCAGCTGCTTTTGTCTCAACTACTGTATAATGGATATCTTCCTTAAATGATCCATCCTCATTGTAAGTACAGATAGGAAGCTCCTTACTCTCTGCATGACCATTCTTGTCAGTAGTGAGTGTGTCAAGCACCTTTCCGTCCTTATCTCTTACTTCAAATACAACACCCTCGATCGGCTTTCCGGTTACTTTGTCAGTTTTCTCAATGACAATCTTGCCGACTGCCTGCTCATCCTTCATGGATACCTTCTGGATTTCTGCTGTCTCCTTTACTTCAAAGGTTACATCACTTGCCACCTTATATCCATATGGTGCAGATTCCTCTCTGAGTGTGTACTTTCCGACAGGAAGTCTCTCAATCATATGAGTCTTTCCTGCCTCTGATGTCCAGCTCTCAACAAGCTTTCCATCAGCATCAATAACTGAAGCTTTGCTCCAGTAATTCTTCTCGCCTGTGATATCAGTCTTTGAGATTTCTACCTTGATCGGTGCATTTTCAAATGCTGCCTCAAACTCGATAACCTTTACCTTATCTCCCTGATATGAAGCATCCACATCAAAAATCTTATCAGACTTCACATAGCCCTTTGGTGACTCAATCTCTTTGACATAATACTGTCCAAGTGGAAGGTCAGAGGTAAATGCAGCCTTTCCATCCCTGCCTGTTACTGTTCTCTCAATCTGCGTATCAGCTTTTACGATTACCTTGCCATCTTTATTTACGATATCTTCTTTCGCAAATAAACCGAATACTGCTCCTTCAAGTGCTTCCTTAGTCTCTGAATCCGTCTTGGTTACAGTAATCTGCACTTTCTGACGCTCATTTGTCACATCCATTCCTGCAAAAACAACCTTTGTATTCTGGTCGATATAAGAAAGATCAGCTTCAATCGGTGTATCATCCAGTACAAATCCCTCAAGTGTCTTTGTTTCGACAAGGTAATACTTGCCAAGTGGAAGGTCATCAATTCTTGCAATACCCTTCTCATTTGTCACGATAGTTGCCACCTTGTCTCCAGCCTTATGATATACAGTGTCAAGTCCGTCAGCACTCACGATATCCTCTTTTGCATATACATCAAAAGTTACTCCTGCAAGGCTGTCCTTGAAGAAATTAAAAATAAAGTCGAACCAGTAACCCTTCATAAGAGTAGTGTCTGTTACAAATTCGCCGTCCTTATTGATAACGATGGAACCTGTAGGAACTTCATCCTTCATCTCTACATGCTGCACTTTGCCTGTGTCCTCAACTGTAAACTGGATATCTGTTGCTTTAAGGTATCCGTAAGGAGCAAATTCCTCACGAAGAGTGTAAGTCTCTCCAACTACAAGTCTCTTGATCACATGTGCTTCCTTAGCATCAGATGTCCATGTGTCTACCACATTTCCATCCTTATCAAGTACAGCAAGTGTTGCACCTGTAAGCTCTGCACCGCTTGTGATATCTGTCTTTGTAAACTCAAAGGTTGTAGGAGTGTTCTTATACTCGCTGTTATATACAGCAGTCTTAACATCCTGTCCCTGATATTTTGTATCAAAGTTTACTGCTTCCTCATTTGTCACATATCCGGCAGGCTTTACAAGCTCCCTTGCAACATATTTTGCAAATGGATAATCTTTAACAAAAGCTATCTTTCCATTCTCATCAGATGTTGCCTTCTCAAGAAGTGTGCCTTTCTCGATAATTAACTTGCCATCAACATTCTTGATATCCTCGTCTGCATAAAGACCAAATACTGCACCTGCAATCGGTGTGTTATCTTCTGCATCAAGCTTAGTCACTGACATATCAAGCTTCTGTCTGTCATCTGAGAAAGTAAGGCTCTCCTTGATAACAGGTGTCTTATCATCCACATATATGAATGTCACTTTCTGCTCATTCGGATTTAATACATATCCGTATGGAGCTTCCACTTCCACAACTCTGTACTGGCCAAGAGGAAGATTCTTAGCTGTTGCCTTTCCATCCTTACCAGTTGTAAGAGTTGTCACAAGATCCCCCTCGCTGTAATACTTAATGCGGTTTCCGTCTGCATCCTTCTGGTTGTCTGCTGTGTAAATATCCTCGGCAGCATAAACTTTGAATTTTGCTCCAGCAAGTGAACCTTCCCTATAAACAAACTCTTTCTCATATGAGCTTGCAAGAAGTCCTCCCTTGAATCCGTCAAGTACCTCTCCCTTCTTTTCTACAGTCAGCTCTCCGACTGCAGGGGCATCGGAATATTCCACAGTAATGATTGCATCATTTGTATCACCATCTGTTTCAAATGCTGTATCAGTATCAACAGAGATGTTGATATACTTATCATTTACAACATATCCAAATGGTGCAGACACTTCCTCAATACGGTAGTTACCGATTTTCAGTGCCTCCGGTAAGATTAAATCTCCGTCCTCATCAGTAAAGAATGAAGTATGCTCTACCTTTGACGGATAAGTTGTGTACTGCTTCACATATTCGTTCTTATCAATATTGAAGATTTTAAACTCTGCATTTGGCACAAGTACTGTCTGCTTTGTATCGGAATCCTTCTTGATTACACGAAGCTTAGCTGTAAACTCCCTGTCAAGGAATACTCTCCATGTCTGAGGCTTGTCAGGATGGTTCTCGCTGATTTTTACCTCAAATGGCTTGATTGTTTTCATATTGTGTGGAGTCTTTGACTCTACTACCACATAAGTTCCATAAGGAATTGCAATGGATACTGCATGTCCCTTTTCATCGGATGTGATTGTTGTAGCTCCGTTTTCTCCGATTACTACCGGAGTTGCCTTATCAAAGTCATAGCTTCCATCTTCCTTTACAGGTAAAGATGATTTCAAATAAGCTGTAAACTCTGCACCTGCAAGCAGTCCTGCTTCAGTATCATCGCCATTATCCGATACCTTGATAAGCTGAAATGGCTGCTTTATAACCTGCTCTGCTGAGGTTGTGCTTCTTGATACCTCTGCTACAAGATCTCCCTCATAGTCGCATACTACATCATGCTCCTCTTCATCTAAAAGATATCCTTCTGATGGTGTGATTTCTTTCACATAATAGTTTCCAAGGTAAAGGTTATTGACCTCTGCTTCGCCATTCTTATCTGTTGTAAGTGTTGCTACAAGGTCTCCTGCCTTGAATACGACTCCTGTTGCTCCGTCCGGATGCACGATATCGTTTCTTGCATAAAGACCATAAACTGCACCTTCAAGGCTTGCATCTCCCTGGGCTGCTGCCTTACCTGATTCCTTGTCTACCTTGTAGATATGAATCTTTGCTGTAGTTCTGTCATTTACAAATGTGTGACTGAATGATGCCTTTGCCTGTGTTTCAGGTAATACATTGAAATTGAAGCTGTAAACATCTTTACTGTTTCTGATATACGCATATGGTGCCTGTGTCTCTGAGACATAATATCCGTTAGAGATTGGCAGATCCACGCTGTAGCTTGCCTTTCCGTCCTCACCTGTAGTTACTGTCTCAAGAGCTGTACCCTTTGTCACAATAACCTGTCCGGCATAGTTTTTGATGTCATTTCCGGCATAAAGTGTGTACTTGCCACCATCAAGAGGATTCTCTGTGTCAGAGTCCTTCTTTACGACAGATACATCGGCTTTCTGTCTTGTATTCTCAATCGTAGTTGATTCATACTGTACTGTCACAGTTTGGTCCTTATACTCAACTGCTACTGTCTGAGGTGTGGTATTGATTGTATAACCATCAATGCTCTTAATCTCAGTAACCACTATAGGTTCCAAGATGAAGGTCAGATAATACCACCTGTCCGTCAGCTCCTGTTGTAAGGCTTTCTGCTACAACATCGCCAGCACTATACACCTTTGTACCATCTGCCTTGTAGATATCTGCTCCTGCTGTCACCTTAAATGTTGCTCCCGGAAGCTTCTTTTTCTCATAAATAAAGTTACTTCCATTCCATTGAGCTGAGCACTTCACCTTCCTTGTTAGATTGTGATTGCTCCAAGCTGCTCC
>ENA-OQAB01000815-OQAB01000815.1-human-gut-metagenome-genome-assembly--contig:-NODE-815-length-15746-cov-3.851463_pt1 | contig 15746 bp, 20 predicted proteins | sample MGYA00242490_ERZ504517 | MGnify/ENA primary metagenome ERZ504517 (study PRJEB26092, sample SAMD00036298) | human gut metagenome | host: Homo sapiens | study: EMG produced TPA metagenomics assembly of...
AGGATCGGGGTGATGCAGAAATTGGCCCTCAGTCCCGGAACGCCGATGGCCAGCATATCTTCCGTAGCCCCAAAAGCAGCCAGAATGGCTTCGGGAAATACCATGATCAGAATCCAGATGACGCAGGTAATGCCGACCGAAAAAGCCGAGGCCTGATATAAGGTGGCCATGACCCGATGGTACTGTTTCGCTCCGAAGTTGTTGCCGACGATGGGCTGAATCCCCTGACTGATACCGCTGGCCGGCATGATGACAAAGGTCATCATACTGGAGACGACGGCGTAGACACTGATGGCCGTATCGCCGCCGTATTGGCCTAATTGGCTGTTATAGACGAGGCTGATGAGGCCCATGGCCATTTGGGCAATCCAAAAGGCAAAGCCGCAGGAAATGATGGTCCGCGACAGCCAGGCATCGAAGGCAAAGGTATCCCGTTTGATTTCGACTTTCGTATGGCCTTTCCAAACGAGGTAAGCCCCAAAAAAAGGGCCGAAAGGAATTGACCGATAACCGTCGCCCAAGCTGCACCGGTGACGCCCCAGTCGAGGCCGGCCACAAACACGGCGTCGAGGATGATATTGGTCACGGCCCCGACAGCCGTTACGCCCATCCCCAGGACGGGCTTTCCGGAAACGCGGACAAAGTCGCAAAAAACCTGACTCAGCCCTTGAAAGAGGCAGCCCAGGGCCACGATGCGGTAATAAGCGAGGGCGTATTCATAAGCCGTTTCGGTAACGCCGAAAACCTTTAGGATGGGATCGGCAAACAGCAGCAAAAAGACGGACAGCAGCACTTCACAGATGACAACTAAGATCAGGGAATTGCCAAAGGAACGGTTCATATTCTCCTGTTCCCCTTTTCCGGAAAACAGGCTGAACAGAGACGATCCGCCGGCGCTGCAAGTCAGGCCGAAGGCCATCATCATGTAAAAAAGAGGAAAGCAAATCGAAAGACCGGCCAAGGCCGACGTGCCGTTGAAATTGCCTACAAAGATCCGGTCGACGATGTTATAAATGGCTGTAATTAAAAGAGAAATAGCTGCCGGAATGGAGTATTTTAAAATCATGGGAAAGAGCTTTCCCGTCGAAAAATCATTTCTTTCATTCATAATTAAAGCGCCTCACCTTTTCATTATTCTTAGTTTCCTAAGTATTTAACGAAAGAGAAAGGATAACGCGTCTGACCTTTCATTCAGACAGGTTATCCATCATCTTCTCAACGACTTTTACAAAGACTTGCAGGTCCTTTTTAGAAATGTCCTTGATCAGTCTTTCATCTAAGGCCGTTAAATCGTCTATGACTTGCTGCCGGTACTGCAGAGCCTTTTCCGTTAAGACAATCTTTTTTAAGCGGTTGTCATGGGCGGCCGCCTCACGGGTAATGAGTCCGTTCTTTTCCATCTGCTTTAAGAGCTCCGTTGCCGTCGACGGCCGGATGCCGAATTCTTCTTCAAGATCTTTTTGGAAGACGTCTTCCCGTTGGGCCAGCAAAAAGTGAAGGGTCCGCCCTTGAGAGCCGCTGAATTCACCGCGGGACGGAAGCATCTCTAATTTTCGGCGCAGCTTGTTGGACAATTTGCTGACATAACTTCCAATATGTCGGTTACCGGATATCATGGCGTCCCCCTTTTTCTTAGTTTCCTAAGTAATTGTATATCAAATAACGCAGCCTGTCAATAAGGCATCGGGCGCATAAAAAATCACCGTCAAGGACAGAATCCCTGACGGCGACGATTTACCCGCTATAGCTCATGTATGCATTGTTATAGAAAAAGCGAGGATGATGACACGGATACGAGGCTTACCAGTCCAATTTGCCCGTCATGAGGTAGACCAAGAGTCCCTTTTCGGCGTGCCGTCTGTTTTCGGCTTCGTCGAGGATCGTTTCCAAATGGGCTTCCATGACGTCTTGGCTGATTTCATAGCCCGGATGGATAGGCATATCGTGAAAGACCATGGTGTCCGTCCCTTCCATGAGGTCGGCGTCGATCTGATAAGGCATCATCATGTTAATGATCTTGTCTTTCTTTTCGGCGTAGTCGGGATTGGTGAAAAATTCCATGTCGACCCAAGTATCGGTGTAGACGCAGTCGACGTCGGCGACGACTTTCTTGAGATCTTCTTTGGAAATATCCGTCGGCAATTCTTTATAATGGCCCGTAGCTGCCAAGGTGTCGTAAAAGTCAGCCGGCACGTTGGTAATCTGACTGAAGGGCGTCAAGCCGTACATGGTACCGCCCAATTTGACGACGATTTCGCTGAGCGAGTTGTAGGTATTATTTTTAGCCCCGATATAGAGGACCTTTGCTTCAAAGCGTCCCGTCTTTTCATAGAGGGTCAGCATGTCGGCCAGGGCCTGAGACGGATGGAAGGTATTATCACAGCCGTTGATGACGGGAACCGTGGCATATTTCATGAAGCCTTCCGTCGTTTCGGCCTTCTTGAACCGGCCCATGATGCAGTCGACGTTGCGGCAGACGTACTTGACTTCGCTCATGAGGTCACCAATAGTGAAGTTGCTGTCCTTCCAGAGCTGGTTGTAGGCCTTGCCGCCTAACTCTTCCATACCGATGGAAAAGGACAAATAAGTCCGGTTCGACGTCTTTTCAAACAAGGTGTATAATTTTTTGCCGTCGAGAATATGGCTGTAAGCGTTCTGATTCTTCTTGATCTTATCAGCTAATAATAAGATGCCTTTCAATTCTTCGGCTGTATAATCGATAAAGCTGTTGGCGTGTTTCATGTATATCCATCCTCTCATCCTGTAAGACTATAACTTGTTGATGGCTATATCATAGCACAAGGCCTTTCCTTTATCAAGTATTTATACGTAATTTTCTTTAATTTATACATATAAATCAATTTCATACAGCGCAAGCCTCTTTCCGGAGACGCAAAAAACCGGTAATCACGATGATTACCGGTCCAAAAGGTCTATGTGTTACTTTCCGATTAAGCTTTAACTACGTTAGCTGCCTGCGGTCCGCGCGCACCTTCAACAATATCGAATTCAACATCCTGACCTTCGGCCAAGGATTTGAAACCATCTTCCTGAATGGCAGAGAAATGAACGAAAACGTCGCCGCCGTCTTCTCTTTCGATGAAGCCATAACCTTTTTCTGCGCTAAACCATTTTACTTTACCGTGCATGATAAATCCTCCTAAAAATCAAAACAATTACAGCTATCCATAGCAAGTGCTACCTTATAGCTCTTTTGTTAGTGTAACATAACAGATTGCTAATGTCAATCGAATTTATATAAGTAAATTCCCGACTATTTCCTTATTTTTTTACATAATGAGCAAAGGCAAACTTATATTTATATTATTATTTTTATCATGGACTTCCCGTTCTGTTTCTGTCCACTCGTCTCTCTTTCCACTCCGGAAAGAACGTGTCCGCATCGGGAAAAACTTCGTCGATTTCAGTCAGATAGAGGCTGTCCGCCAATGGCAAAAGGCGCGGTACATGGCGGCCCCGCCGATGATGAAGTAGTCTTCCTCCGCCTTCATAGCGGCACACATGGCCTCCGGGCTGTGAAAAGAGGGTCACTGCCGGGCTATCGGCAGGGTAGTCCGCCTGATGGGTCAGGACCCAATGAGGGCGTTCCCGGCAGGACACCGGGCAGGCTTTCAAAGGTCTTGCGGCCCATGAGGATGGTATGATTCATGGTGAGGGCCTTGAAGCGCTTCAAGTCGGCTGAAATATGGCATAAGAGGTCGTTGTCCCGGCCGATGCCCCGGGCTCTGTCGACGGCGGCAATGAGATGGATCATCAGACGGCCACCTCCATGGACAGTTTGCCCAAATGCTGATAATCGTCGAGACGGATGTCGTCCGGTGTAAAAGGCGTAGAAAATCGTGAATGTCCCTGTTGAGTATCAATTTAGGAGCGTCCAAGGCCTGATTTCGGCGAGCCAGCTGGGTTTTCATGGCTTCGACATGATTTTCATAGATATGGGCATTGTTGATGACGTGCGTAAAGAGGCCCGGACGGAGGCCGGCAGACCTGGCAATGAGGTGGATGAGGACGGCATACTGGGTCATGTTGAAGGGTACACCTAAGCCCATATCACCGCTGCGCTGAATGAGCATACAGTTCAAGCGGCCGTCAGTGACATCCCACAAGGTCTGGTAGGCACAGGGCTGGAGGGCCATGTCATCCAAATCCTCGATATTCCACAAGGATACGATCATGCGCCGGCTCTGGGGATCGTTTTTCAGGGTATCCAAGAGCTTATCGACCTGCTTGTACTTCCGGATCTGATAGCCGTAAGCCTTGCCGATGGTCCCGTCAGGACGCATCCATTCGTCCCAAACGTGGCAGTTCACTTTTGCAGCTCCCGCACATCGTTGCTCTGGAGCTGCCAAATCCAAAGGATTTCTTTGACGGCTGTCTTAAAGGCCACGAACTTCGTCGTCAAGATAGGAAACTCATGTTCCAAATCGAACTGCATCATCTGATGGGGCAGCTTGTACGTCCGCACCCCCGTGCGGTTGTTGTCGAAATAGCCGTGGTCGAGGATATTTTCGACGATATTCAGGTATTGTGTATCGGCCATGCTCATGTAGTATCACCTCAAAATTACTGATTATTCATATAAGACTGAATGGCGCTGACGAAGCTGCGGCCATATTTATGCAGTTTAAAACTGCCGACGCCCTTGATGTCACCCATAGCGTCGAGGCTGCTCGGCTTAAGAGCTGCCATATCCCACAAGGTGGCATCGGAAAAAATGACGAAGGGCGGAATGTTTTCGTCCTTGGCCAAGTCGCGGCGAACAGCCCGCAGGGTGTCGAACAAGGGGCGCAGGGCCTCTTCGTCAAAGGTCCCGGCACTGCGTTTTTGCCGGCGCTTGGGAATGGCCGCCGGAATCTCTTCGACGACTCGTTTCTGCTGAACGATGCGTTTATGGCCCCCCATCGCCTGCCTGCCGTCTGCCGTCAAAGAGACGACGGGATACTTTCCGTCAGATTGCTCGAGATAGCCGTCGTCGATGCACTGGCGCACCATATCGCGGACTTCGGACAGGGAAAAATTACCGAGCATACCAAAGACGGCATTGCGGTCAAAGCCATAGCGGCGAATCTTAGCATTCTGACTCCCTTTCAGGATGTCGGCCACCATAGTCAGGCCGAAGCGCCCTTTCAGTTCATCGACACAGAGGCAGATGCTGCGCACCTGTTCGGTCATGTCCTCTTCTACCGTTTCCTGATCACAGTTGCCGCATTTATCGCAGTGTTCCCACGACGGATGCTCGCCAAAATACGACAGAATATAATGGCGCAGGCAGTGATTGCCCTCACAGTAGCGGACCATGGCGTTTAGCAGGCGGAATTCCGTGTCCTGCTGCTTTGCATCGCGAGTCGATTGCTCGATGAGGAATTTCTGAATCATGATATCCTGGCGGTTAAAGAGGAGGATACAGTCCCCCGGTGCCCCGTCGCGGCCGGCTCTGCCGGCTTCCTGGTAGTAACTTTCGATGTTTTTCGGCATCTGGTAATGGATGACGTAGCGGACATTGCTCTTGTCGATACCCATGCCGAAGGCGTTGGTCGCTACGATGACCTGGATCTTATCGTAGGTAAAGGCTTCCTGCATGGAACGGCGCATATCGTCGCTGAGACCGGCGTGATAGCGGCCGGCCTTGATGCCCCGCCGATTCAGTTCATCGCAAATGCGGTCGACTTCCTTACGCGTCGCCGCATAGATGATGCCGCTGTCTTCACGATGTTTGGCAATATAAGACAGGGTAAATTCCATCTTGCCCTTGGCATGGACGACGCGGAAATAGAGGTTGGGCCGGTCGAAGCCGCCGATAAAAATGCGTTCCTTTTGAAGGCCCAAGAGGGACATCATGTCGTGCTTGACCTTTTCCGTCGCCGTCGCCGTAAAAGCCCCGACGACAGGCCGCTTGGGAAGGGCTGCGATCCAGTCGCGGACGGCGCAGTAACTGGGCCTAAAATCGTGTCCCCATTGAGAGACGCAGTGGGCTTCGTCGATGATGAACATGGAAATGGGCAGGGTCTGCATAAAAGCCGTAAAGAACTGATTCTCCAGTCTTTCCGGCGAGATATAGACCAGCTTGATGCGGCCGGCACGGATGGCGGCAAAGCGGGCCTTCACCTCTTCAAAGGTACACTGGCTGTTGATATATGTCGCCGGTATTTCCTGATTGACCAGACTATCTACCTGGTCTTTCATCAGGGAAATGAGCGGTGAAATGACTAAGGTCACGCCGGGCATCATCAGGGCCGGAAGCTGGAAGCAGATCGACTTCCCCGCCCCTGTCGGCATGATTGCCAGGCAATCGCGGCCGTCAAGCAAGGTCTGAATGACTTCGTGCTGGCCCGGTCGGAATGACGAATAGCCAAAATACTGTTTTAATAATGATTCAATTTGAAGCATGAAACAAGGCATCCTTCCTTGAGTGAACGTACAAAGGGAGCTGCCGCAAAGCGACAGCTCCCTTATATCATATCATTTTTAGGCTTATTTTGCCAATTCTTCTTTCAGTACTTCAGCTAAGCGTTTGATACCTTCTACGATGCGTTCTTCCGGCATGTTGGAGTAGTTGAGGCGGAAGTGGTTAGCATTGCCGCCATGCGGGTAGAACGGACCGCCCGGCACGTAGGCAACGTTTTTCGCTAGGACTTTAGGCATGAGTTCTTTCGCATCCATGCCTTCGGGCAACGTTACCCACGTGAACAGGCCGCCTTCGGGGTATGTAAAGGTGATGCCTTCAGGGAAGTATTCTTTCATCGAATCGCACATGAGATCGCGGCGTTTTTTGTACAATTCTTTAATCTTTGCAACGTGAGCGTCGAGATCGTACATATCGATGAAGAAGGAAGTCTGGCGCTGACCGAAGGACGAGGACTGGAGGTCGACGGCCTGTTTCAGCTTAACGACTTTATCAATGATGACCGGATCAGCAACCATCCAGGCAATACGCAGGCCCGGCATGAGGATCTTCGAGAAGGAGCCGAGGAAGATGATGTTGCCCTTGGTATCCATCGATTTCAAGGTCTGGCATGGTCCTGGCCTTCATAGCGAAGTTCACCGTACGGATCGTCTTCGATGACCGGGATATCGTGTTTATTCATGATATCCATGACGGCTTTGCGCCGTTCCAGAGGCCAGGTGATACCCGTCGGGTTCTGGAATTCCGGGATGACGTACATCAGGCGTACGCGATCGCCGTACTTTTCAATGGCCTTTTCCAAGGCTTCCGGTACCATGCCCTTGTCGTCCGTTTCGACTTCGACGAACTTCGGGAAATTGACGGCAAAGGCGGTCGTAGCGCCCATGTAAGTCGGGCTTTCAACGAGGACGACGTCGCCTTCGTTCAAAAAGAGTTGGCCGAGAAGAGACAGGCCTTGCTGAGAGCCGGCGGTAATGATAATGTCTTCATAGGTGCAGTCCGTATTAAAGGACGATTTCATGCGGGCAGCAATCTGTTTGCGCAGCGGAATGTAGCCTTCCGTCGTGCTGTACTGCACGGCCTGACGCCCTTCTTTCTTCAAAATTTCCACGTCCACCTTCATCATTTCGTCAATCGGGAATAATTCCGGAGCCGGAAGGCCGCCGGCAAAGGAAATAATTTCCGGATTTTCAGTGACTTTCAGGATTTCACGGATGTCAGATGCGTGCAAACTTTTTGCTTCTTCAGAAAACATTACCATAAAACTTCACTCCTATCTATTGACTTGCTTTCGATACGACGTATAACAACCCGTCGTAATGGTTTTTATTATACCACTTCAGAGTGTGTTATTCTACATTTTTTATGAAAAAAACAGGAAAAGTTGCTCGAATTAAGAAATTTACAAGCAAAACCTTTTCCTGTTAACGGTTTTTATTCATTTTTATCAGCTGCAAAAAACTGCTGCGTCGCCTTTTCGTCTTCTTTCATCTGGGCGATGAGGTCGTCTGCCGAGGCAAAGACTTCTTCACCGCGAAGACGCTTTCGAAAACGCAGGCTGACGTCCTTGCCGTAAAGATCCTTATCCCAGTCGAGGACGTGGGTCTCGATGCGGCGGTACTGGTTCTCGAAGGTCGGGTTGTCGCCGATGTTGGTCATGGCCGGGTGCCCTTCCCCATCCCACCACAGTTCGGTCACATAGACGCCGTCCGGCGGAATGGCCATGTTGATGGGAATGAGCATATTAGCCGTAGCAAAGCCGATGGTCCGGCCGCGGTGGTCACCGGGTACGATGGTCCCGGTCAAGGCAAAGGGGCGGCCCAGAAGGTTTTCAGCCGTCTCCATGTGCCCCATTTGAATGAGTCTTCGGATGACGGTGCTGCTGATGGGTGTCGTACCGCCCGGTCGTTCGAGAAGGGTCAGGGCTTCGACGGGAATATCGTAGTCCGCCATGAAGGCCTTCATCGTATCCGTATTGCCGGCAGCCTTGGCCCCATAGGTAAAATTGGAACCGACGACGATGACCGACGGATGAATATAAGTCACGAGATTCTGACAAAATTCCTCCGGCGATTCACGCAGGAGCCCTTCGCTCATGGGCAGGAGGACCAAGCCGTCGATGCCGACGTCTTCGATGTATTCTGCTTTTTGGCCGATTGTCGCCAAGCGAAGCGGTTCTTTTTCCGGGCATAAGACCGACATGGGATGAGCCGTGAAGGTGACAACCATGGTTTTCACACCGCCGGCTGCAGCCCGCTTGATGGCCGTCTTCATGACCATCTGATGGCCTTTATGGATGCCGTCAAAGGTCCCGAGGGCCACGACGGCGCCCGTAAAGCCGGTTATTTCCTGAAAGGAGTGGAATATTTCCATCGTTAGTTACCTCACAATCCGTCTGCAAACATCTTATGGGGACGCAGGATATGGTGCTGTTCATCGTAGCGGACGATGCCCATCAATCGCCCGTCAGGGCCATAGACGCGCAGCACGTCTCCATCGGTGAGGTTCGGCCCGGCAAAGGGCACAGGCCGCCCCTGAAGGAGAAAATCACACTGCTTGGTCGAGCAGTTGGCCCGCCTTATATCGTGAATGGCCATGTCGGCCGGAAGGACATAAGATGCTGGATCTCGTTCCAACATCTCCAAGGTCGCTGCTTCTTCAATCGTAAACAGACCGGCCCGGGTTCGGACGAGATAGGTCATGCAGGCACAGGTCCCAAGGGCCGTCCCCAAATCGCGGATGAGGGATCGGACATAGGTTCCCTTAGAGCAGGTTACGGCAAAGGTACCGCGCCGGCCGTCGAAGGACAGGAGTTCCAGACTGTGGATCGTCACCTGCCGCACAGGCAAGGTGAAATCCCGGTCCTGGCGGGCCAATTTATAGGCCTTGACGCCGTTGACGTTGATGGCCGAATACTTCGACGGCGCTTGATCGATATCGCCGCAGAAAGAGGCCAGGACGCGGCGGACATCTGCTTCGGAAAGATCCGGAACCGGCAGCCTTTCGACGACCGTCCCCGTACTGTCTTCGGTATCGGTTGCCAGCCCCAGGACGAATTCGGCATGGTATGACTTGACGTCGCTGTCGCCGTATTCGACGAGGCGCGTCGCCTGCCCGGCATAGACCGGCAGGACACCGGCCGCCAAAGGGGTCGAGGGTACCGGCGTGGCCCATCTTCTTCATGCCGTAAATGCGCCGCAGGCAGCCGATGACGTCGTGGCTCGACATCCCCGTCGGCTTCAGTACATTAATGATTCCATGTATCATAAGCGCTTTTCAATTTCCTTTACGATGATCGCCTTAGCTTCATCTAAAGGCTTTTCGATGGTACAGCCGGCAGCCCGAATGTGGCCGCCGCCGCCAAAGGAAGCGGCCACCGCATTGACGTCGATGCCTTTCGAGCGCAGGCTGACCCGCGTTTCTTCAGGGCCGATATATTTTACCGTAAAGGCCACTTCAGCACCCTTGATGCGGCGGGCATAGTCGATATAGATGCCCGTGTGCTCGCCGATGACGGAAAGGAGTTCCGGCGTGTAGGACAGGCAGGAAATGCGGCCGTCGGCAAAGAGTTCCAGCTGATCGAGAACCTTCGACAAGGCCCGGAGCTTGTTGAGCGACCGAGCGTCGAGATGGTCTGAAATGACGTCGGGCTGAGCGCCGTTGTCGACGAGGATGGCTGCCATGCGCAGGGTATGGCCCGTCGTGTTGTTGAACTTGAAGAAGCCGCAGTCCGTGGCGATGGCCGTATAGAGGGCATCGGCGATGGGCCGGGGGACCACGTGATGTGCCACTGGTCAAAGAGGCAGGTCAGGATTTCTCCCGTCGCCGCATAGTCGGACTTAAATATTCCCGACTGGGCAAAATGCTCGTTCGAAACGTGATGATCGAGATTCAAGACCTTGCCGCAGACGAGGTCGGCTGTCTTACCGATCCGTCCTAAACCTGTCGCATCGAGGACGACCGTCAGCCACGAGGCATCGGTTTTGACCTGGTCGGGCCGGCAAATAGCCGACAAGCCGTCGAGGAAGTTATAGCGGTCGTCAATGTCATCGTCGATGACCATGACGGCATCCTTCCCTTCTGCTTTCAGCCAATGCCACAAAGCCAAGACGCTCCCTAAGGCATCGCCGTCAGGACTGACATGCGCCGTCACCAAAATGTGGTCATAGTGGTGAAGGAGGGTATAGATTTCCTGGGCGGAACAATTCATGTCATCAGTCCTTCTTTTCAATGTCGTGCATGAATCTTATCGATTTTCATCCCATAGTCAAGGGACGTATCTTCTTTAAATACAATGGACGGCGAATAGCGGATGCCGAGGCGTTTTCCGACTTCCGTCCGAATATATCCGGTGGCGCGTTTCAAGGCCTCTAAGGTCTTTTTTTTCGCTTCATCGTCGCCAAAGAGGCTGACGTAAATCGTCGCGTCGCGCAAGTCGCCGGTGATGCGGGCATCGGTAACGGTGACGAAACCGATGCGCGGATCTTTTAATTCATTCAGGAGCATCTTCGATACTTCCTGTTTAATAAATTCCTGGATTTTTCGTACTCGTAATTCTCCCATCGAATGTCCCCTCCTTTATTCGGGTTCGACTTCGACCATTTCGTAGGCTTCGATTTCGTCGCCTTCCTTGATGTCGCGGTACTTTTCAAGGGTAACGCCGCATTCGTAGCCCGAAGCGACTTCCTTGACGTCATCTTTAAAGCGGCGCAGGCCGTCGATTTCGCCTTCGTGAACGACGATGCCGTTACGGATCAGGCGGATCTTAGACGTGCTGGTGATCTTCCCTTCCTTGACATAGGAGCCGCCGACGATGACCTTCGGCGTCGTAATGACTTTACGGACTTCGGCACGGCCGATAATCTTTTCTTCGTATTTCTTTTCGAGCATGCCCTTGATAGCCGCTTCGACGTCGTTAATGGCGTCGTAAATGACGCGGTACATCCGCATGTCGACCTTTTCGTGTTCGGCCATTTTACGGGCAGCCGCATCGGGACGGACGTTAAAGCCGATGATGAGGGCGTTCGAAGCCGAAGCCAGCATGATATCCGATTCGTTGATGGCGCCGACGCCGGAGTGGACGATGGCAATGCGGACTTCGTCGCTCTTGATGCCCATTAAGGACTGGCTGAGCGCTTCGACGGAACCTTGGACGTCGCCTTTGATGATAAGCGGCAGTTCCTTCAATTCCCCTTGCTGGATCTGGTTGAACAAGTCGTCGAGGGTAACCTTGGCATTGACGTGGAGTTCGGACGAACGTTTCTTTTCCATTCGTTTTTCGGCAACGGAACGAGCCGTCTTTTCGTCGGTCACGTTCAAGATGTCGCCGGCTTCCGGTACGTCATTGAGGCCGAGGATTTCGACAGGCAGGGACGGTTCGGCTTTCTTGACCCGTTCGCCCCGTTCGTTGTTCATGGCACGAACTTTCCCGAAGGCCGTGCCGACGATGATCGTATCGCCGACGCGAAGGGTCCCTTTCTGGATGAGGACGGATGCGACAGGACCGCGGCCCTTATCGAGTTTGGCTTCGATGACGACGCCTTGGGCCGGACGATTCGGGTTCGCTTTGAGATCCTGTACTTCTGCCAAGACGAGGATGTTTTCGAGGAGTTCGTCGAGACCGATTTTCTTATGGGCCGAAACGGGAACCATGATGGTATCGCCGCCCCAGTCTTCACTGATGAGGCCGTATTCGGTCAGCTGCTGCATGACGTGTTCCGGGTTGGCACTTTCTTTATCGATTTTATTGATGGCGACGATGACCGGTACGCCTGCCGATTTGGCATGGTTGATGGATTCAATCGTCTGAGGCATGACGCCGTCGTCTGCAGCGACGACGAGGACGGCAATATCCGTAACCTGAGCGCCGCGGGCACGCATAGCCGTAAAGGCTTCGTGGCCCGGCGTATCCATGAAGGTGATCTTCTTGCCTTCGTAACGGACCTGGTAAGCCCCGATGTGCTGGGTAATGCCGCCGGCTTCGTGGCTGGTGACATTGGTCTGACGGATGGCGTCGAGAAGGCTCGTTTTACCGTGGTCGACGTGACCCATGATGGTGACGACAGGCGGACGGGTTTTCAGGGTTTCCGGGGCATCGATGATTTCTTCGATTTCCGTCGGATCTTCCGGCGGAGCTTCCATGGTAACGGTGACGCCGAATTCATCGGCAATCAAAGAGGCCGTATCAAAGTCGAGTTCCTGGTTGATAGTCGCCATGATACCTCCCATGAGGAGCTTCTTCATGACTTCACCGACATCGCGGCCCAGCCGTTCTGCGAAATCTTTAACGATGATCGTTTCCGGCAGTTCAACCGACGTCGGATAGTTCTTCTTCGGCATTTCAGCCGCGACAGGAGCCTGATTTTTCTGATTCCGCTTATTTTTATGCTTGCCCTTGTTTAATACGTTGGACAAGAGCGTATGCGGACGGCTGCCGCCTGTATTGCGGTTGTTGCGGTTCTGCTGGCCGCCGCGGCGATTGTTGTTCTTATTGTTGCCGCCGCTGCGATTAGCGCCTTCGTTTCCGCCCTGCTGGGAGTTGCCGAAGTAGCGGGTACGTTTCGTATCGCCGCCCTGACGGTTCTGCTGGCCGCCCTTATTACCGCTCTGATGCTGGCGGGAAGTACCCTGCTTTTGACCGGCCTGGGCATTTTTAGCGTTATGGCCCTGTTGACCTTGCTGCCCCTGTTGGCGTTTGGCATTCTGGTTCTGGGTATTCTGCGTTCCCTGATTGTTCTGGCTGTTCTGTCTGCGCGGGTTGCTCTGTTTTCTGTTTTTATTCTGTCGGCTCGTTTCGTTCACTGTTCGGCTATTTCCTTCCCCTGTCGTTTTATGTTCCTGTTTCTTTTCCGTTTTTCTTTCCGGTTTGCTTTCCGGCTTCCTTTCCGGTTTGCGGTCTGCCTTGGCATCACCCTTGGGCCCCTTTTTAAAGGCTGCGTCGAGGATGCCCTTCATTTTTATCATCGATGCTGGTAAAATTACCGGCTTTAATCTGATGATCTTCTAACGTCTTTCTAACGATTGTCGTAGAAACGCCGTATTCTTTCGCGACTTCGTATAATCGTTTCGTCATCTAGTTACCCCCTTCTATATATCACGCTTCGCTTTCTCTATGGCTGCCGCAAATCCTTTATCGTCGACCAGAACGATGACGTTCTGGGCTTTGCCGACAGCGCTTCCTAATTCATCTTTTGTATATGTATCAATGACGGCGATCCCCTTTCTTTCGGCCAGGCGGCGGTATTTGGTGACGTTGTCATTGCCGCCGTCGGCTGCGAGAAACAGTAAAGGGACGCTCTTTTTTTTCAATGTTTTCTGCGCGGCTCCATCACCGCAGACGGTCTTACCGGCCCGGCAGGCAAGGCCTAAGAGATTGAGGATTTTGTCGCTCACAACAGGTCCTTTCTCAATGCTTCATAAATATCATTCGATACCTTGGTCTTTAACGACCGCTCCAGGCGATGCTCTTTATACGCTTTTTCGAGGCATTCGCTGTCCGGGCAAAGATAGACGCCGCGGCCGGACTTCTTGCCGGTCTTGTCGATTTCGACCGTACCTTCCGGCGTGCGGACGACGCGGATCATCTCTTTCTTGCTCTTGAGTTCCTGACAGCCGGCACAGACGCGCATCGGAGTTTTTCGGGTCTTCATCGTTTATTCTCCTTCCGTCGGTACGGTCGTATCGTCATCTGAAGGCAGGGCCATTTCGCTGAGGACGTCCAAGTCGTCGGCTTCTGCCGTTTCCGGAGCCTCTTCGTCGAAAGATTCAGCTGCCTGGCTTTCGCTCTTGATGTCGATTTTCCAGTTAGTCAATTTCGCTGCCAAACGGGCATTCTGGCCGGCTTTGCCGATAGCCAGGGACAGTTGATAGTCGGGAACGACGACGCCCGAAGATTTTTCAGCTTCGTCGACGGTAACCGAAATGACCTGAGCCGGGCTGAGGGCATTGGCAATATAGACGGCCGGGTCTTCATCCCATTTGACGATGTCAATCTTTTCGTTCTGCAGTTCCGAAACGATGTTCTGGACGCGAACGCCTTTCGGACCGACACAGGCGCCGACGGAATCGACGTTTTCATCACGGGAATAGACGGCGACTTTAGAACGGCGGCCCGGTTCGCGGGCTACGGATTTCAGTTCGACGACGCCTTCGTATATTTCCGGTACTTCCAATTCAAAGAGGCGCTTGAGCAGGCCCGGATGAGTCCGGGATACGAGGATCTGGGCGCCTTTCGTCGTCTTGCGAACTTCGACGACGTAGCATTTGATGCGCTGGCCTACGGTGTAGGTTTCCGTCGGAATCTGTTCCGACGCCGGCAGGATGGCTTCGGCTTTCCCGAGATCGACATAGACGCTCTTATTTTCGATACGCTGGATGATCCCCGTAATGATGTCATCCATGCGGTCGGAAAATTCATCATAGACGATATTGCGTTCGGCTTCACGCAGGCGCTGAATCATGACTTGTTTGGCAGCCTGGGCGGCGATGCGACCGAAGTTGGCCGGTGTGACATCGACGTTGACGATGTCGCCGACTTCATAGCCGGGATCGATGAGCCGTGCCTTATCGAGAGAAATTTCGATATTTTCATCTTCGACGTCATCGACGACGGTCTTGGCAGCCCGGATCTGGTAATCCCCGGTCGTGCGGTCCAAGGTAACTTCTGCCGTCGGATTGGCATCGGGCTCCTTTTTGTAAGCCGTAATCAAGACGGCTTCCAGAGAGTCGCAGATGACATCCGAAGATACGCCTTTCTCTTTGGATAAGTAAGCAATAGCATTGAGCAATTCTTTATTCACGGTAATAACCTCCACTAAAAATCAATATGCAAACGGACTTGCGATATTTCTTTCCTGTCTATCTCGTGTTCCTCCCCATCGATCAGAACGACGAGCTTATCGTCTGCCGTCTTTTTGACCAGTTCAGCCGTCACATCCTTGACGCCGTTCCAAGCTTTGAAAAAATGAATATCAACCGATCGGCCGGCATAGCGGATAAAGTCTTTATCCTTCCGCAAGATGCGGTCCAGTCCGGGCGACGATACTTCGAGGAGATAATTTTCGCGAATCGGATCCTTTTCATCGAGGACCCGGCTCAGTTTTTCACTGACAGCCTGGCAGTCTTCCAGGTCGACGCCGCCTTCTTTATCGATAAACACGCGCAAGTACCAGTCCCGCTCACGCACGTATTCGACATCGACTAACTCGATATCAGATCCCGCAATAATCGTTTCTACTTCTTTAGCAATCAAATCTTCAATGTGTCCACGTCTCATCGTATTCACCAGCCTGTCCTCAAAAAATTTCTGTTAGGTAAAAGTTAA
>ENA-OQAB01000817-OQAB01000817.1-human-gut-metagenome-genome-assembly--contig:-NODE-817-length-15729-cov-2.884053_pt1 | contig 15729 bp, 17 predicted proteins | sample MGYA00242490_ERZ504517 | MGnify/ENA primary metagenome ERZ504517 (study PRJEB26092, sample SAMD00036298) | human gut metagenome | host: Homo sapiens | study: EMG produced TPA metagenomics assembly of...
ATTCCGGAGCCAACTTGTCAAAAAACTGCTGATCGTAGTCTTTTGCACCATAAATAAAATTTTCATAATAGTGATCTCCTTTTCTCCCTGTATATGTACAGGGTTTGGTGAAATCGTACCGTGAGATTCTCTGCTGTCAATATAGAGTGTACAGTAGGGGGAAAAAAATATTCCTTTTCCTGTTACGGTGAACAGTAATCTCTGCATATAGAAGCTTCAGTTACCGGGACAGGAGCTTTTTGTAGCCTAGGTCCATCCCAATGGCTCCAAGTGGGGCAGTAATAAGAATTGCCAGCACCGCTACAGAAAGGACGATTTTTCCACAGGGTAATCCAAGAGTCAGGGGAATGGAGCCGATGGCTGCCTGCACAGTGGCCTTTGGAAGATAGGCTATGATGCAGAAAAGCCGTTCCTTTGGATTCAGGCTGGTTCCTGCCATGCAGAGTGCAACGCCAAGGCAGCGAAACAGAAGGGAAAGAAAGATCATTGCCACAGCAGGAAGTCCTGCATCCAGGGTGTAGCGTATATCCACTGCAGCGCCTACCAGAACAAAAAGTATCACCTCAGCACCAAGCCACAGCTTACCGAATTTTTCAGAAAGACCTTTAGATACAGAGACGGGACTCTTCTGTCTGAGAATGCAGGCCATACTGACAACTGCCAGAAGGCCGGACAGGGCAACTGTGTTTTTCAGCCAGGTTTCCACAGCTGTCATAAGGAAGGCAAAGCCAAGGACAAGGATGAGCTTTGTGCTGCTGCGGATATAGTGGTAACGTCTGTAAAAAGTCTCAAAAAACAGACTGAGAAGACAGCCGGTTACAGCTCCAAGTGCAGCTCCCAGGATAATTGAAACCGGGACAGCAGCAAAATCTGATACACTGGCATGTCCTCCCTGGACCATACTCACAAAGGTAGAAAACAGCACGATCACAAAAATATCATCACAGGAGGATCCTGCAAGGATCAGCTGAGGAATGCTTTTTTTTGTTCCATACCCAGTGTCAATAAGCTGTACCATCCGTGGAACCACAACTGCCGGAGAAACAGCTCCCAGGACTGCACCCATTACAGCTGCTTCCATTCCGGTAATGCCCAGAATATGAGGGGCAAAAAGAAAAAATGCCAGAATTTCAAAGGCAGCCGGGACACAGGACATCATAACAGCAGGCCGTCCTACTTTTTTCAGATCCGAAAGATCCAGTGAAAGCCCGGCCTTCAGCAGGATAATAAGCAGAGCAATCTGGCGCAATTCTGATGAAATGGACAGGATGGAAGGATCCAGAAGATCCAGTACATGGGGCCCCAGAATGATTCCGCAGGCAAGCATGCCGATGATACGGGGAAGCTTCAGCATCTGGCAGAAGGCGGCCATAGCAAGGCCTGCCAGAAAAATAAAGGCAAGTGACGTTAACATAAATTTCCTCCTAGTTTTTATCGCAGAAAAAAAGCTGGTGCTTCTGCGATATGATAATCTCAGAAGTACATCAGCTTAATAAGCAGTTCAGGTTTCCCTTGGGAGAACTTCATTCCCAAATTCATTGTACCCTATAAAAAGAAAAATGTAAAAAGTTTTCTGCTTTGCACTCCATGATGTTGTCAACCATTTTGTCTGGGGTTTGATTGTGACTGCCTGATTTATTATAATAGGGACAGTTTTTTCAAAGGAGGAGAAAGGAAATGACAGAAAGCATACAGATAACAGAGCTTTCCATGAAAGATTATGAGTTTGTAAACAGAGCCTATCATGTGCTTCATAAAGAACATGTAAATGGAAGACCGGATATTTATGTGGATACGGAAGAGCTTTTAACCAGAGAGGAATATCAGGAAATTCTGGAAAGTGACGAATATGTGGCTGTGGGCGCAAAGGCAGGTGAAAAGCTTGTGGGAGCTGCGATTGCAAAAAGAAAGGAAACACCGGTAAACCCCATGCTGAAAAAGAATCATACACTTTATATTGATGCTGTTTACGTTATGGAGGATTACAGAAGAAGAGGTGTGGGAAAACAGCTTTACGCCTGTATGGAAACACTGGCAAAAAAAGAAAAGCTGAAAAGGATTGATCTTAAGGTATGGTCTTTTAACAGGGAAGCGTATGCCTTTTATAAAAGCCTTGGCCTTGAGATTCAGTGCTGCATTATGGAGAAAAGGTTTAAGGATTAAAGGAATTCAGAGGGAAAGCTGCTTTTTCAGAAACAATAATACAACAGGAAAAAGGAGAGTACAGCAATGACTTTTGTACAGCTCAGATACATATTGACCATAGCAGAAACAAAATCCATGAATAAGGCAGCAGAGCTTCTTTATGTATCTCAGCCGTCTCTTACCAATGCAGTCAAGGAAACTGGAAAAGGAAATAGGTATCACGATCTTTTTCCGCAGTGGCAGAGGTGTTGACACTTACCGATGACGGCGCAGAGTTTCTGCTTTATGCAAAAGAAATCTGTATGCAGTATGAACAGCTTCTTCAGAGATATGAAGGCAGTGGTATCCGCAAAGAGAAGTTTGGTGTATCCACTCAGCATTATTACTTTTGCAGTGAAGTCCTTTGTGGATGTGGCAAAAAACTGTGATATGTCAAAGTATGAATTTGCTATCCGGGAAACAAGAACAGAGGAGATTATCCATGATGTGAGAACAATGAGAAGTGAGATAGGAGTTCTGTATCTCAGCAGCTTTAATCGAAAAATCCATGGAAAAGCTTCTGAAGTCTGCTGATCTGGAATTTCATATGCTGATCAAATGCAGAGCTTATGTGTATCTGTGGAAGGGGCATCCTCTTGCTGATGAGAAAGTCATTCGTTTCAGCCAGCTAGAGCCATACCCCTGTCTTTCTTTTGAACAGGGAGATAACAGTGCTTTTTATCTGTCAGAGGAAATTCTGCCCACCAATGATTACAGCCGCCTTATCAGGGCAAATGATCGTGCCACTATGCTGAACCTGATGATTGGTCTGAACGGATACACTCTTTGTTCCGGAATTATCTGTGACGAGCTTAACGGCAGTAATTACCGGGCAGTACCTTTCCTGGATGAGGATGATTCAGAGGGAAATAGGATGGATATTGGATACATTACAAGGAAAAATCTTACTCTCAGCCGTCTGGGGGACAGATATGTATCTGCTCTGAAGAAATATCTGGATGAAAGCAGCAGAGAATATGAGGAGATATAGAGAATATACAGGCTGGTTATAGCTTAAAGCTATAGCTGGCTATTTTTTTTGTATTAGACAGGTGCTGTTGTTATATGGTAGTATCATCGACATGAAAAACATACTAAACGGATATGTAAATATGATTAATGATGGGAGGGAGAAAATGAGAGATGTGCTGATTATCGGAAGCGGACCAGCAGGCATTACTGCTGCAATTTATGCAAAAAGAGCAAATCTGGACGTTCTGCTTCTGGAAAAGGAATATGAGGGAACCGGGCAGATCGCAGAAAGTCCCTGTGTTGACAATTATCCGGGTCTGCCGGGAATCAGTGGATATGAGCTGGGAGAAAGATTTCTGAACCATGCGAAAAAGCTGGAGATTGAAATCCTGGAGGACGAAGCCAAAGGCATTACAAAAACGGAAAAATATTTTCAGGTGGAGCTGAAGTCCGGAAGCTGTCTGGAAGCAAAAACAGTGATTTATGCAGCAGGAGCTTCTCATCGGAGACTTATGATTCCAGGAAGTAAAAAGCTGGAGGGAAATGGAATTTCCTACTGCGTTTCCTGTGACGGTGCCTTTTATCAGGGAAAAGACGCAGCAGTGATTGGAGGCGGAAATACTGCACTGGATGATGCGCTGCTGCTGTCGGAAATCTGCAGGAAGGTTTTTCTTATACACCGGAGAGAAAGCTTCCGGGGAGCATATGGTACTCTGAAGCTTCTGGAGAAAAAGAAAAATGTGGAAATCATTCGGAGTACGGAAGTGAAAAAGCTGGAAAAGAGAGGCAGAGAGATACAGCTTTTCCTTGATTCTGGAAGAGAACTGACTGTTCATGGCATTTTTGCCGCAATCGGAATGCAGCCCCGGACAGAAATTCTCAAGGGGCTGGTAAACCTGGATAAAAATGGATATATCCAGACAGAAGAGAAAGGCCTCACATCAGCAGAAGGCTTTTATGGAGCCGGTGATGTAAGAGCCGGAAAGCTTCGGCAGGTGATTACTGCTGCGGCAGACGGGGCAGCAGCAGCTACTGCCGCAGCCCGGTATATTCTGGAGCATTACCAATAATTTTTTATAGAGAAAGGAACCGAAAAAATGGTAAAGGAACTGACAGCACAGAACTTTGAGGCAGCATTAAAAGAAAATAAAACAGCAGTCGTAGAATTTTATTCCAAAACCTGCAGACACTGCAAAAAACTGGAGGCAGGCATTCAGGAGCTTTCAGAGGAGCTTGGGGACAGCGTGTTTTTTGGAAAGGTGGAAATTCCTGCAGAAATATTTCTGGCAGAGGAATATGAGGTAGGTTCTGTACCTGCATTATTGTATTTTAAGGACGGGCAGCTCAGGGAACGGTCTTTGGGCTTTGTACATAAGCTGATTATTGCGGAAAACATCAAAAAAGTTATAAGGAGGTACAGATATATGGGATATCCAAGTATTTTTCCTACGGGAACAACAGTTTATGATAAAGAAAGGCATTTAACGGTTATACGGTTTTTCCTTCGGCAAAGGGAGCTTTGCTTATTGATATGAATGGAAGAGAGGTTCAGCTGTGGGCGGGGCTGGGAGGCTTTCCCAATAAAATTCTTCCCGGCGGCTATGTAATGGGTACAACAGGAACCCGTCCGGGAAAAAAAGCCTATCAGGATCAGATTGATCTGGTGCAGGTAGACTGGGAGGGAAATATTGTATGGAAATTTGACCATACAGAGCTGATTGGAGATGGAGATAAGGAACCGGTCTATATGGCAAGGCAGCATCATGATTTTCAGAGAGAGGGATCTACCGTAGGCTATTACTACCCGGGCGGAGAACCTCGTACAGACGGAGGGAACACGCTTCTTCTGGCTCACGAAAATCTTTACCAGCATGAGATTTCAGATAAGCGTCTGATTGATGACAAAATTATTGAGGTAGACTGGGAGGGAAATATTCTCTGGAGCTGGAGAGCTAGTGATCATTTTGAACAGTTTGGCTTTGATGAAGCTGCCAGAAATGCGCTGTTCCGCAATCCATGCCTTCAGGGTGAGGCCGGCGGAGACTGGATGCATATTAACAGCATGTCTGTGTTGGGCGAAAACAAATGGTATGATCAGGGGGATGAGCGTTTCCATCCGGAAAATATTATTATTGACGGACGAAATTCCAATATTCTTGCCATAATCAGCAAAAAAACAGGGGATATTGTCTGGAAGCTGGGACCAGATTTTAATGAAAGTGAAGCAACGAAAAAGCTGGGCTGGATTATCGGACAGCACCATCTGCACATGATTCCCAAGGGACTGCCGGGAGAGGGAGATCTTCTGGTGTTTGACAATGGAGGAGAAGGCGGCTACGGTGTGCCGAATCCAGGAGCTCTGACAGGAGTAAATAATGCAAGGCGGGATTATTCCAGAGTCCTTCAGTTCAATCCTGTGACACTGGAAATTACCTGGCAGTATACCCCTCAGGAAGCAGGACATCTTTTGTTTACCGATGCGTCCAAGTTTTACAGTTCCTATATCAGTTCTGCACAGAGGCTTCCAAATAGAAATACCCTGATTACAGAAGGCTCTGATGGAAGACTGATTGAGGTGACGCCGGACCATGAAATCGTGTGGGAATACATCAATCCGTATTTTAATACCATTCTTGGAAAATTTACCAATAATATGATTTACAGGGCTTACCGTGTACCCTATGAGTGGATTCCCCAGGTGGAGAAACCTCAGGAGATTTCAGTGGAAAAAATTAATGTGGAAACCTTCCGGGTGCCGGGCTCCCTGACAGGAAATCAGCTTGGTAAGATAACCGTTATTGAGGGCGTGGATCCTAATGCCAGACTAATGACAGGCGGCGGAGCCGGAGAAGATGAGGATGAAGAGATCAATTTCTGTGTTGCAACTGTCAGAAAAAGTGATCTAGTAAAGTAAACGCAGGATAAGGAAGAGGGAGTGATAAAATGAGAAACAGGAAACTTACAGCGGTATTTTTGGGAACAGTATTTGCACTTGGCCGATTGCAGGAGGATATGGAGCTTTTGGGGAAACGGTAAATGCCAAGGCGCAAAAAAAACAGAAAAAGGAGAATACAAGGAGGTGCAGATCGGATTTCCAAGTGCTGGCTCAGACTGGGCAGAGGGAACTCTTGCACTGGCCCAGGAAAAGGGGTATCTGGATGAATATCTTCATCCTCTTGGCTATGATGCGAAGCTGACTGCCTTTACAGGGGCAGCGCCGGCCATCCATGAGGCACTGGTATCCCAGGATCTGGATTATGCCTATTATGCAGGCTTTGCAGGAGTCATGGCGAAATCCAATGGCATTGATACAAAGCTTCTGACAGTTGCAGGATATGGCTCTGCATGGCAGCTTGCAGTGACTGTGGATTCTGGGATTTCCACTCTGAAGGATCTGAAGGGAAAGACGATTTCCTATCAGAGAGGCGCAGCTCCGCAAATGTATTTACTGAAAATCCTGGAAGAAGCTGGATTGGAAGAAGGAGATGTGAATTTGGTAAACAGTACAATTCCAGAGGGACTGTCCAGTCTTTCTGCAGGGGCAGTAGACGGAGCTGTTGTTACCTACGGACAGGCAGATACCCTTGTGGAACAGGGAAAAGCCAAAATCCTTCATAAAGGAGTGGAGGCGGATCTGGATACATATTTTGAGCCTACTGTACTTCTTGGAAGAACAGAATTCGTGGAGGAAAATCAGGAAGTAAATGTGGCGCTGCTCAAAGCACTTCTAAAGGCAAAGGATCAGATTGTCCAGGATCCGGAGAGCTTTTATGAGTTATCCTCCCAAAAAAGCGGAAGAACTCTGGAACAGGTAAAATCGGTAGCCGTGGAGGATCCAAAACTTGGCTATCCCGTAAGTCTGGATGACCAGTATATTGACTCCCTGAAAAAAATTGAGAAATTTGAGCTGAAAAATAATCTGATATCCGCAAAAGTGGATTTTGATTCCTGGATTGATGCTTCCTATCAGAAGCAGGCACTTGAGGAATATCAGAAAGATACAGAGGAGAACCAGTAAAATGAAAAGACAGCGTTATGGAATCTTGAAGACACCGGCAGTTCTCTTCAATTTTCTTATTCTGCCGGCACTTATTGCAGCGGCCTGGTATGTGGCAACAGCAACCGGCGCAATGTCAACACTGATCCTTCCAAGGCTTGGTACAGTGTTTCAGACTTTCATACAGCAGATTACCTCAGGAGTTCTTCCAGGGGACCTGGCAGTGAGTCTGAGCCGTATTGTAAAAGGTTATTCTCTGGCCGTTATTTTTGGAATTCTCCTGGGAGTAATCATGGGAATGAGTACAGTGGCAAACCGATTTTTCATTCTGACCTTTACGGCTATCCGCCAGATTCCCATGATCGCCTGGGTTCCGATTCTCATTATATGGTTTGGGATTGGTGAGGAATCCAAGGTGGCAGTTATCTTTCTTGCTTCTTTTTTTCCTGTACTGGTAAACACGATCAGCGGAATTGAAAGGACGGACAGGAAACTGGTTGAGGTAGGAAAAATGTACCACCTTAATGGCTGGCAGCAGTTTGTAAAAATCTATCTTCCTTCTGCACTTCCATCAATTTTTGTGGGACTGAAGCTGGGATTAAGCGTTTCCTGGATGGCTGTGGTAGGAGCAGAGATGATTGCAGCCACATCCGGAATTGGTTTCCGTATTAATGACGCAAGAAGCCTTATGCAGTATCCGGTGGTATTTTCGGGAATTATTGCTATTGCAGTGGTGGGAGTTGTAATGGATCAGATTATCTCACTGATTTCAAAACTGTGCACACCCTGGGAAAGAGAAAGGTGAATATATGGGACAGGAACTGACCATAAAAAATGTAAACAAAAGCTTTGAGGTAAATGGAGAAAAAATAAATGTTCTCAATGACATTAATCTGGATATTAAAGAGGGAGAATTTGTGGTTCTTGTAGGGCACAGTGGGTGCGGAAAAAGCACTCTTCTCAAGATTATTGCAGGACTTGAAAAAAATGATACCGGTCTGGTAGCGGCAGGCGGACAGGAGATTACGGAGCCTGCTGCAGATCGTGGAATGATTTTTCAGGAACACCGGCTGTTTCCATGGATGAGTATTGAGAGAAATGTCCAGCTTGGTTTAAAGGGATTGGCCAGGGAGGAAAAAAAGAAGCTTTCAGAATTCAAAAAAGCCTATCCCCGTCAGCTGTCCGGTGGAATGTCCCAGAGAGCAGCCATTGCAAGGGCACTGGCAACTCAGCCGAAAATACTGCTTCTGGATGAACCATTTGGAGCTCTGGATGCTCTTACAAAAATCGAGCTTCAGGAGGAGCTTCTGAAGATACGGAGCCGGTGCGGAAATACAATGATCATGGTAACCCATGACATTGAAGAGGCGATATTTCTTGCAGATCGCATTGTGGTTATGTCGGCGAGGCCGGGGCGTATCAGGGATGTAATCCAGGTAGAGCTTGGTAAATACCGTGATCGTGGCGGAAGTGATTTTGCACATTATAAAAAGAAAATTCTTGACTATTTCTTTGAAGAAAAAGCAGCAGAGCCGGAGTACAATATCTGATCCGGCTCTGCTGCTTTTTGACTAATGCAGGGAATAAAGATCCTTATAAAAATCAGGATAGGAGATATTAACGCATTCTCCGCCCCGGATATCCATAGTTCCCTCACAGATTGTTCCGGCTACTGCAAAGGACATGGCGATCCGGTGATCCAGATGGGAATCAATGACAGCTCCGTGAAGGGGCTTCCCGCCGTGAATGATCATTCCGTCATCTGTTCCCTCAATGTCTGCGCCCATTCGTTTCAGGTTATCCACCATAACCGCAATCCGGTCAGATTCCTTTACCTTCAGCTCCTGAGCGTCCCGGATCACGGTTGTTCCTTCTGCAAAGGCTGCCATAACTGCCAGCATGGGAATTTCATCGATCAGGGTCGGGATATCTGCTCCTTCAATGACGGTTCCTTTCAGACTGCTTGTACGGATCAGAAGGTCAGCCGTAGGCTCCCCGTCATGCTTTTCATTTAAAAGAGTAAGGTCAGCTCCCATGGCGCGGCAGATTTTAAGGATTCCTGCTCTGGTAGGATTAATGCCTACATTTTTAAGAAGAATCTCACTGTCTGGAGTCAGAAGACCTGCGGCAATAAAATAGGCGGCAGATGAAATATCTCCGGGAACAGTGATTTCTCTTGCCTCAAGAACAGGCTCCGGTTTAATGGAGGCTGTGGTATTTTCCGAAGTTATTTCAGCGCCGAAATAATTCAGCATAATCTCGGTATGGTTTCTGGAAAGGAAAGGTTCCGTTACACTGGTAATACCATCGCCGTACATACCTGCCAGAAGTACGCAGGATTTTACCTGAGCGGAAGCTACCGGAGAATCGTAGTGAATGGCATGAAGGTTTTTTCCATGAATCATAAGCGGAGCGCATCCGTTTCCCTTCTGGCTTGTGATGTCTGCTCCCATGAGGGTAAGAGGAGTAATGATCCGGTTCATGGGACGGGTACGGATAGAGTCGTCTCCGTCAAGTCTGGAAGAAAAATCCTGACCTGCCAGGATTCCGGAGATCAGTCTGGTGGTGGTTCCGCTGTTACCTACATCAAGAGTTTCTGTTGGGGAGATCAGTCCGTGGAGACCTTTTCCCCCGCACAAGGATTTCCTCTTTGGTGTGTTCAATTTCAATTCCCATTTTGCGGAAGCAGGAAATTGTAGAAAGGCAGTCGGCGCCTTCCAGAAAGTGAGAGATTTTTGTGGTTCCTTTTGCGAGAGCGCCGAACATGACTGCCCTGTGGGAAATGGATTTATCTCCGGGAACAGTAAGTGCTTCCCCGAAGACCTGTCTGTTTTTTGGATTTCCATATCATTACCTACCGTTCATATACAATATAATTTCTTTTTTTCAGAAGAGCGGCGCCGCGCTTCATAGCGTCCTCCTCATAAAATTCAATTTTCAGCACGCCCTGTTCAAATTCACGGTTGTGGATAATGCCGATATTTTTGATGCTGATATTATCCATGGCAAGAATTGTAGCAATAGTGGCAATTCCGCCTGCTTCATCCACAATATCAAGATAAAGAACATATGCTTTGGTGATCAGTCCGCAGGAGGTTACGTCAATAGAATCACGGTAATCTCTGGAAGCGGCAAAAAGCTGATAAAGCTGGTCTGCGTCTTTGTTGTCCACAGAGCAGCGGATCTGGATCAGCATACGGATATATTCATCCAGAACAGTGGAAATATTTTTTGTGTTTTCCAGACAGATCTGCTGCCACATGACAGGAGAGGAGGAGGCAATGCGGGTAATATCCCGGAAACCGCCTGCCGCAATGGTTTTCATATATTCTGCATCGTTGTCAAGGGAGCTGATCAGATTTACCAGAGAGGAGGCAATGATATGGGGAAGGTGGCTGACACCTGCCGTGATAAAATCATGCTCTTCTGCAGTGAGGACCATGGGTATTGCCCCCAGTGAATCTACAAGCTCTGAAAATTCAGTTAATTTATTTAAAGAAACCTGTCCTCCCGGTGTCAGGATATAGTAGGCGTTTTCCAGAAGATGATCGGAAGAGTTGGAAAAGCCTGACCGTTCGGAACCTGCCATGGGATGGCCGCCGATAAAGCAGTGATCCATTTCCAGCTTTTCTACAGCTTCATGGATCGGTCCTTTTACACTTCCGGCATCTGTGATGATGCAGCTGTCGGAAATGACAGTTTTCAGGTATTTCAGATATTCTATGTTATATTCAACAGGGGCGCACAGAAAAACATAGTCGCAGATTTTATAACGTTCGTCTTCCTTTTCCAGTACACCGTCAATAACACCGCTGTTTAAAGCGGCGGCAAGAGTTTCTTTATGTCTGGCGTATGCCAGGATATGGTAATCCGGATGAAATTTGCGGATTGCTTTTGCAATAGAGCCTCCGATCAGTCCAAGGCCGATAAAACCAATGGTTTTCATATGTTCAGGTATCCTTTCCCATGAAAAATATATTCATATTTTAAAAGATAAGGAGAAAAAAGTCAAATACTGTAGGGAAAAGTAAAAATTCGTGAAATTTTCACATTATTTCCGTAAAAAAAGTTGTTAAAATTATATAAAATACTTGAAAAAGCTGAGAAATTTTAGTAAAATATGAACATATCAGACAAACAGGGAGGTATTACATATGGACGTTTATAGAACTGACCGAATCAGAAATGTAGTCCTATTAGGTCACGGGGGCTCCGGCAAAACTACACTGGCAGAGGCAATGGCATATCTTGCGGGAATGACAAGCCGCCTGGGAAGAGTTGAGGATGGAAATACAGTCAGTGATTTTGATAAAGAGGAGATTAAGAGACACTTTTCTATTTCTGCATCATTGATTCCTGTTCCGTGGGATAAGGTGAAAATCAATGTTCTTGACACTCCTGGATATTTTGATTTTGTGGGAGAGGTAGAAGAAGCAGTCAGCGCAGCAGATGCAGCCATCATTGTTGTTTCCGGCAAGGCGGGGGTTCAGGTGGGAACACAGAAAGCATGGAATCTCTGTGAGAAATACAAGCTTCCGCGTATGTTCTTTGTAACAGATATGGATATGGATGATGTCAGCTATCGTAAGGTCGTGGAAGAGCTGACAGAGCTTTACGGCAAAAAGATCGCGCCTCTTCATTTCCCGATCCGTGAAGACGGAAAGTTTGTGGGCTATGTAAATGTTGTAAAACAGGCCGGAAGAAAATATATCGACAGAGGCGGCAAGCAGGAATGTGAGATTCCGGAATATCTGAATGAATATCTGGAAAAATATCATGACATTCTTATGGAATCTGTGGCAGAGACAAGCGAAGAATTTATGGATCGTTATTTTGAGGGCGATGAGTTCTCCGTAACAGAGGTTTCTGCAGCTCTTGCAACAAATGTACAGGACGGAAGCATTGTTCCGGTATGCATGGGCGCTCCCGTAAGCTTAAGAGGCGTATCCAACCTTCTGGATGATATCTGCGGATATTTCCCAAGCCCGGATAAACGTTCCTGCAACGGAATTTCCCAGAAGACAAATGAGATCTTTGAGGCAAATTATGATTTTGCCAAAGCGAAATCCGCATATGTATGGAAAACCATTGTTGACCCGTTTATCGGCAAATATTCCTTTATCAAGGTTGCTTCCGGTGTTATCAAATCCGATGATACACTTCTCAATGTAGAAAAAGGAGAGGAAGAGCGCCTGAATAAGCTGTATGTTCTGGAAGGCTCCAAGCCTTATGAGGTTCCGGAACTTCATGCAGGTGACATCGGTGCCATTGCCAAGCTGAACAGCGTACAGACAGGCGACAGCCTTGCTGCCAAGACTGCACCGGTTCTTTATCCGAAGGCTGTGATCTCTACTCCTTATACCTGCAAGAGATATAAAGCAGTTAAGAAGGGCGATGAGGATAAAATTTCTCAGGCTCTTGCAAAAATGACAAGTGAGGATAAGACTCTCCGTGCAGAAAATGATTCTGCCAACAGACAGACACTTCTTTACGGTATGGGCGATCAGCATCTTGATATTATTGTAAATAAACTGAAAGACCGTTATAAGGTTGACATTGAGCTTTCCAAACCAAAGGTTCCGTTCCGTGAGACAATCCGCAAGAATTCTGATGTGGAAGGAAAGCACAAAAAACAGTCCGGCGGACACGGACAGTATGGTCATGTTAAAATGCGTTTTGCACCTTCCGGTGATCTGGAAACACCATATGAGTTCGAGCAGGTAGTTGTAGGCGGAGCTGTTCCAAAGAACTACTTCCCGGCAGTGGAAAAAGGACTTCAGGAATGTGTTCTGAAAGGACCTCTTGCTTCCTATCCGGTTGTTGGTGTGAAAGCAACTCTTTATGACGGTTCCTATCATCCGGTTGACTCTTCAGAGATGGCATTTAAGATGGCTACGATCCTTGCGTTTAAGAAAGGATTTATGGATGCTTCTCCGGTTCTTCTTGAGCCCATCGTCAGCATGAAGGTAACGGTTCCGGATAAATACACCGGAGACGTTATGGGCGATCTGAACAAGCGCCGCGGCCGTGTTCTGGGAATGAATCCGGATCATGATGGAAATACTGTAATTGAGGCAGATATCCCAATGCTTGAGATTTACGGATATTCCACAGATCTTCGTTCCATGACAGGCGGAAGCGGAGACTTCTCCTATGAATTTGCCCGCTATGAGCAGGCACCCTCCGATATACAGGAGAAGGAAATTGAAGCAAGAGCCAGCCATCTGACAGATTCTGAAGATAACTAATGCAGGTTAAAAAGCTGTTTTAAAGAAAGAGCAAGAGAAGGCAGTCCGGCTTCTGTGAAGAGGATTGCCTTCTTTTTTTCGAAAACCGTTGATTTACCCCGAAGTGCTAGATACAATCAAAGTCATAAGAAGGAGACTATACTATGAGTACAAAAAAAAGTAAGATAATAGCTGTTCTGGCAGTTATCATTTTAGCGGGCATCTATTATTACGTCACACTGCCGGCAATCAAATATCCACGAGAGCGGATTCTGGTTTTTTCCTGGCAGTCGGTGGTAGCAGTGATCCTGGTGATTTACGGGCTCCGCAGAAGAAGCAGCTTTCACAGCGTCAAAGATATCAAAGAAAACAAGATTATTAAAGTTGGTCTTGGGGTAATCATTCTGATTGCAGTTGTTTACCTGATTGGCTCTGTTCTTTCTTCCCCCATTGTAAATGCCAAAAAGTATCAGAAATTAATCACCCAGACCGAAGGAGATTTTTACAGAGGATATTGAGCAGGCAGATTTCGACAGAATTCCTCTCCTGGACAAGGATTCTGCGGTTTTGCTGGGCAACCGTAAAATGGGGAGCATGGTAGATATGGTTTCTCAGTTCCAGGTGAGTGATCTGTATTCTCAGATCAATTATCAGGGAAAGCCTGTCCGTGTGACGCCTTTGGAATATGCCAGTCCCATTAAGTGGCTGACTAACCAAAAGGCCGGTATTCCAGCCTATATTACCATTGATATGACCACACAAAATACAGAACTGGTCAAGCTGAATGAAGGCATTAAATATTCTATGTCTGAGTATTTTTAACAGAAACATTTACAGACACCTGCGTTTCCGCTACCCCACGTACATGTTCGATCAGCTGAGTTTTGAGATCGACGAGACAGGGACGCCGTACTGGATCTGTCCGGTGAAAAAATTTAATATCGGCTTGTTTGGCGGCCAGACCATCGGCAGAGTGGTGCTGTGCAACGCAGTTACCGGGGAGACGGTGGACGTTCCCGTGGATGAGTGTCCGACTTGGGTAGACCGTGTCTATCCGGCTGAACTGCTGATCCAGCTGTATAATTATCACGGTACTTTGAAAAATGGTTTCCTGAACAGTGTATTAGGACAGAAGGGATGTCTGAAAACAACAGAAGGGTTTAATTATATTGCCATGGATGACGATGTATGGGTATATACCGGTATTACCTCTGTCACAGGAGATCGTTCTAACGTTGCTTTTGTGCTCATGAACCAGAGAACCATGGAAACCAGATATTATCCGGTAAGCGGCGCGGAAGAGTACTCAGCTATGGACTCTGCCCAGGGACAGGTACAGAATCTGGGATATAAAGCAACCTTCCCTCTTCTTTTAAACATCAGCAATGAGCCTACGTACTTTATGGCTCTGAAGGATGAGGCAGGACTGGTGAAAAAGTATGCTATGGTTAATATACAGAAGTATCAGAATGTTGCCATAGGGGATACTGTGGCCGAGTGTCAGAAACAATACACGAAGCTGCTGTCCGGGATGGGCATCTCCAATGCCGGAGGAAGTGATAATCTAAAGGTCAGCGGCGCCATAGAGAAGATGGCCCAGGCAGTTATTGACGGAAATTCCCATTTTTATATAACGCTTACCGGCAAAGATGGAATCTTTGATGTGCCGGTTGTAGATTTTCCGCAGATTATAGGGTATGATATTGGTGACACCATTTCTTTTGAATATTCTGAGGGCTCACCTGCCAATACAGTAATAGTGATAGAATAAGATAACCGGCGATATGCCTCTAAAAGAGAGCATATCGCCGGTTTTAAATTACCTAATTTATATTTTTGATTTCCTCAGAACAGACCTTATAGAATCTGGGTTCCAGCAATACATAAGCCGGTATATAGCCCCCAAAACGGCCCAGCTGTCCGATTCGCCTGTGAAGCTCTTCCCGTATATCTTCCTCTGTAGTAGATGGAACATTTAGTGCCTGGGCATTCAGCCCTCCGCTGAAGGAAAAGTGGTGTCCATGTTTTTCTACAAGACTGTCCAGATCATTGCACACCATACAGGGCTCCCAACCGTCAAAACCGCACTCTGCAAAATCATCCACCAAAGCATCCACTTTTCCGCAGCTGTGCATAATAGCAATGCATCCCTTCTCATGAATCGCATCTGCAATCCGTTTCAGTCGGGGTTTAAAAAGTTTGCGGAAGATCGCAGGGGAGATAAAAGTACTGATTTGTGTGCCAAAAATCATCGCTGTGTGCAATGACATCTGCGCCCATATGATCTATCAGCTTCTGGTATAGCTTGATTTTATAACAGGTAATGGCCTCCACAAGCGCTTCATAGGC
>ENA-OQAB01000818-OQAB01000818.1-human-gut-metagenome-genome-assembly--contig:-NODE-818-length-15726-cov-4.425989_pt1 | contig 15726 bp, 15 predicted proteins | sample MGYA00242490_ERZ504517 | MGnify/ENA primary metagenome ERZ504517 (study PRJEB26092, sample SAMD00036298) | human gut metagenome | host: Homo sapiens | study: EMG produced TPA metagenomics assembly of...
ATCTTCTAGGACAGGATTGCCTCTTACCTCTTATTTCCTTGGAAACGAAGACATAAATAAAATGCTAAGCCATAGGTTTTAATCCGTGGCTTAGCACTACTTTTTTAACTCAACTCCGAAAGACAGGTAATATACTTTCCAGAGAATGTCAATACTTTATTTTAAATTTTTTAATAGAAATTTTCTTAGATTTTTATTTCATATATGTTATAATATCGTCAGATATTATAGCGCGCCGGTTTGTACCAGCGAAGCGAGAAAATACAGAATCAAACCGTGCGCATCTGCCGGAGGCGCATGTCTGCAGAGACATGTTATAATATCGTCAGATATTCTGAACGGATAAAGAAATAGACGGAGGCTGTTATGTATTGTTTTATCATAAATCCCTGCTCCGGCTGCGGACGTGGTCTCAGGGTATGGAAAAAAATAGAACAGCAGCTTATGTGTGAAGGGGCAGAGTACCGGGCGTTTATGGCGGAGGGGCCCGGACAGGCGTCGAAAATAGCGGGGGAGCTGACAAAGGGAAGAGGAACAGGACAGACAATAGTAGTAGTGGGGGCGGACGATACCTTCGGAGAGGTGCTGGACGGCCTGAATCTGGGAGAGAACGTGACGTTAGGTTATATTCCGGCAGGCAGCAGGAAGGATCTGGCGAGGAGCCTGCGTCTTCCCCTGAATTCCAGGAGATGCCTGCGCAGAATTTTCTCTCCCAGACAGTATCGCTGCCTGGATTACGGGCTGCTCACCTATGGAGAGGATTCGATGCGCCACCGCCGGTTTGCAGTGAGCGCAGGCATGGGGCTGACTGCAGCGGCGTGTAAGAGCGCGCCGGAGGGCATAAGTGTTGCAGAGCCGGGGATTTTTAAAAACCGGTTTGGAGCTGCCCGCCGTCTGTTCAGGAGAGCTCAATATTTAGCGGGAGGAATCTGGCAGCTTATAAAGGCGAAGCCGTCTAAGGGATATATCCTGTTGGACAGAACGCGGAAGGTGGAGTTTAACCACATGTACTTTGTTTCCGCCCACATTCATCCATCAGAGGGCGGAGGCTTTTATTTTGCCCCTGAGGCGGATCCGGGGGACGGAAAACTGGAGATTTGCGTGGCAAGCCATTCGTCCAAGCTGCGTCTGATCCCTATGCTGATACGGAGCAGGCTTCCGCGCTTTGTCAAGAGAAAGGGAGTCCGCGTCTATGAGTGCAGGGAAGCCAGGATCCACATGGATCGCCCGGCGCCGATCCACACAGACGGGGAGATCTGCCGCTTCCAGAGCGATCTGGAGATTCAGTGTATTGAGAAAAAAATAAGAGTGATTGTATAAAACGCTTAAAATAAAGCGGATGTATCGGTATAGAAATCGGAGGAAACAGATATGAGAATCGGACAGGGATATGATGTCCACAAATTAACGGAGGGCCGCGACCTGATTTTAGGCGGCGTGAAGATTCCATATGAAAAGGGGCTTCTGGGCCATTCGGACGCGGACGTGCTGGTTCACGCGGTGATGGATGCCCTTTTGGGGGCCGCCGCGCTGGGAGATATCGGTCAGCATTTTCCCGATACGGATCCGGCCTATAAAGGCGCGTCCAGCATTGAACTGTTAAAGCAGGTGGGACGCATTCTGTCAGAGCATAATTATCTGATAGAGAATATCGACGCCACAGTGATTGCCCAGAGACCGAAGCTTCTGCCCTACAGGCCGCAGATGGCGGAGAATATCGCCCGCGCGCTGGGGCTTGATCCTGGCAGAGTCAGCGTAAAGGCCACCACGGAGGAGGGACTTGGATTTACCGGCACAGGCCAGGGAATTTCCGCTCAGGCCATTACACTGTTGACGGAAGTGGACAACTATTGTTATGATAGAGAAATGACGGCGCAGACCGGGTGCGGAGGCTGCTGCCCCGGCGGGGGCTGCGGACGTTAAATACCTTATCCGGCTGACGCACGGAAAAGCTGCGAATGAAACAAGAGATTTTGTAGAGGAGAAATGCTATGAAAATTTTTAATACGCTGTCCAGACGGAAGGAAGAGTTTGTTCCGTTGGAGGAAGGCAAGGTAAAGATGTATGTGTGCGGTCCGACCGTATACAATTTTATCCACATTGGAAATGCAAGACCTATGATTGTCTTTGATACAGTCAGACGGTATTTTGAGTACAAAGGCTATGACGTCAACTATGTTTCCAATTTCACAGATGTAGACGACAAGATTATCAAGAAGGCCATCGAGGAGGGCGTGGACGCCCAGACCATTTCCGAGCGCTATATTGCAGAGTGCAAAAAGGATATGGAAATGATGAACGTAAAGCCTGCTACCGTACATCCCAAGGCAACGGAGGAAATCTGCGGAATGCAGGAGATGATCGAGACTCTGATTGAGAAGGGGCATGCCTATACGGCGAAGGACGGAACCGTCTACTTCCGCACCAAGTCCTTCAAGGGATACGGAAAGCTGTCCCACAAGAATCTGGAGGATCTGCAGTCCGGCTTCCGCGAGATTAAGGTAACGGGAGAGGAGGACAAGGAGGATCCGACTGATTTCGTGCTCTGGAAAGCCGAAAAAAGGACGGAGAGCCATTCTGGGAGTCACCCTGGTGCCAGGGACGTCCGGGCTGGCATATCGAGTGCTCCGTTATGTCCAAGAAATATCTGGGAGAGTCCATTGATATCCATGCAGGCGGAGAAGATCTGGTATTCCCACACCACGAGAACGAGATCGCCCAGAGCGAGGCGGCCAATGGAAAGCCGTTTGCGACCTACTGGATGCACAACGCATTTTTAAATATTGACAATAAGAAGATGTCTAAATCCCTGGGCAACTTCCGCACAGTCCGGGAGATTTCCGAGCAGTATGATTTACAGGTGCTTCGCTTCTTCATGCTGAGCGCCCACTACAGAAGCCCGTTAAACTTCAGCGCGGAGCTGATGGAGGCTTCCAGAAACGGTCTGGAGAGAATTCTCACAGGCGTGGAGCGCTTAAACGATCTGTTATCCGGCGCGTCTGAGAAGGAGCTGTCCGGGGAAGAGAAGAAGAACCTGGAGACAAAGGAGGAGCTGGTGAAGAAGTTCGAGGCCGCCATGGACGACGATTTCAATACAGCCGACGCTATTTCCGCTGTGTTTGAGCTGGTGAAGCTGAGCAACTCTACCATTTCAGAGGAGAGCGCAAAGGCTTATCTGTCAGAGCTCAAGAAAGAGATCGAAACTCTCTGCGGCGTTCTGGGAATTATCACAGAGAAGAAGAAAGAGGCCCTGGACAGCGAGATCGAGGCCATGATTGAAGCCAGACAGCAGGCCAGAAAGTCTAAGAATTTCGCGCTGGCAGACGAGATCCGCGGAAAGCTTCTTGATATGGGAATCGTCCTGGAGGACACCAGAGAGGGCGTTAAATGGAAGAGAGTTTAGGCTGTTTTAAGGAGGCTCTGAGGCTCAAGGAGGCGGATCCCGCCTCCTATTCTCCTCTTGTGCTGGCATATCTGGGAGACGCGGTATATGAGCTGGCGATCCGCACGCTGGTGGTCAACGAGGGAAACCGCCAGGTGAATAAGATGCACAAAGAGAGCGCTTCTCTGGTGAAGGCGGGGACCCAGATGGAGTTTCTGCTTGCCATAGAGGACGAGCTGACGGAGGAAGAGAAGTCCGTCTACCGCCGGGGCAGAAACGCCAAGTCTGTGACCATGGCCAAGCATGCCACCATGAAGGAATACAGGACGGCTACAGGCTTCGAGGCGCTGATCGGCTATCTGTATCTGCAGGGAAGGCTGGAGCGGCTGGCGAAGCTTCTGGGGCTGGGCCTGGACCGCCTGGGAAAATGGAAAGACGGGGAAGGCGCGAAGCCTTTGAAAAACGCTGAAGACAGCCGGGCACAGGAGCCGGAAAACACAGAACAGGCAGGAGAATAAGAAAATGAGATACGAGGAACTTACCATAGAGGGACGAAACGCCGTGCTGGAGGCTTTCCGCTCCGGAAAGACTATCGACAAGCTGTACGTGCTGGACGGCTGTCAGGACGGCCCGGTGAAGAGCATCACCAGAGAGGCCAGAAAGCAGGACACGATCATTAACTATGTGACGAAGGAGCGCCTGGATCAGCTGTCTGAGACCGGAAAACATCAGGGAGTCATCGCCCATGCCGCCGCCTATAAGTACGCGGAGGTGGAGGATATGCTGAAGGCCGCCCAGGAGAAGGGAGAGCCGCCGTTTCTGTTTATTCTGGACGGCATTGAGGATCCCCACAATCTGGGGGCGATTATAAGAACTGCCAATCTGGCGGGCGCCCACGGCGTGATCATTCCAAAGAGAAGGGCAGTGGGTCTGACTGCCGTAGTGGCGAAAACCTCTGCCGGAGCTTTGAATTATACGCCGGTGGCCAAGGTGACGAACCTTGCCGCCACTATCGAGGAACTGAAGGAAAAGGGGCTTTGGTTTGTGTGCGCCGATATGGGCGGCGAGAGCATGTACAGACTGAACTTAAAAGGCCCTATCGGCCTTGTCATCGGAAACGAGGGCGAGGGCGTCAGCCGTCTGGTGAGGGAAAAATGCGATATGATCGCGTCCATTCCCATGAAGGGAGACATCGACTCCCTGAACGCTTCTGTGGCAGCCGGGATCCTGGCCTACGAGATCGTGCGCCAGAGAGTGATGGGATAATACGAATATATAATAGAGAAGAGGCGGATTTTCCAGGCTTGAGAAAGCCAGGGAGAATCCGCCTTTTTAGCTGAAATTTTTAGAAGCTGCAGCGCCATTTCCTATCATAAGGATAATGGTTTTAATATGCGGGTAACAGGACTTGAACCTGCACGGTCTCCCACCAGAACCTAAATCTGGCGCGTCTGCCAATTCCGCCATACCCGCAGGACTATTTTATTATACGGGAAGCAGCGGGAAATGTCAATTCCCATGCAGAGAGTGAGGAAGGAAAAATTTACGCTCCCGGTCCTCTTATACAGTCTGCTCTTACATATTTATAAAAAATCCGTGAATAAATTTGCGAAAACCCCATGACTTTTTTCTGCTTCTGTGTTAGAATACTCCGGGATTATCTGTAAACAGGCTCCTGCCTCTGGCTTTTGAGGCTGGAACCTTTCATACAGGGAGGAAAAAAATGAAGATTTTTGGTGACGGATTTGAACCTTTGGTTCCCACCACTCCAATCCGTCCTGGGACGCAGTGGAAGCCCTGCCGGAGGAGATAGAAGGAGTTCAGATTGTAAAGCGTAATCTTCCCGTCTCGTTTCGGCGTTTTTCAGCTCCTCTTGAGGCTGCCATAGAGGAAGAAAGACCGGATGGCCTGATCTGCGTGGGGCTGGCCGGCGGGGAGAACAAGGTGAGCGTGGAAAGGGTAGGGATTAATCTGATGGAGGCGAGAATCCCGGACAACGATGGTTTTCAGCCCTTCGATACGCCGATTTGCCCTGACGGCGATACGGCCTATTTTTCCACGCTTCCTGTCAAGCGCATGGCGAAGGCGGTGGAGAGCCGCGGGATTGCCTGCTGTGTGTCCTACTCGGCGGGAACCTTCGTGTGCAACGCGGCGCTGTATACGGGACTTTATCTGTCCTCGCGCAGATACCATTTCATGAAATGCTGCTTTATCCACGTGCCCTACGACGAGACCATGGAGGAAGCGCTGGCAGGACAGCCTTTTATGAAGAGAGAGACTTTGACGGAGGCTCTGACTGCGGCGGCAGGGGAGGCGGCCCGGGCGCTGAAGGCAGGGAAGGAAAGCGGCGATCTCCAGGAGGCCGCAGGCACGATTTTTTAACACATGAAAACTGGCGCCTGCATTTGGAGGCATATGGCCTCTCCATGGAACGCTGACAGGATGGTTCAGATTCAAAAACAGAAAGGAAACTGCCATATGATTTTGATAAAAGGAGTTCACATGTTTGCTCCGCAGGATATGGGAATAAAAGACGTGCTGGTGGGCGGCACGAAGATTTTAAAAATCGGAGATAACCTTCCGGCAGAGGAGGCTTACGGGGTAGAGGTAATTGACGGAACGGGGAAAATTCTGATGCCTGGCCTGATTGACGCCCACGTTCATATCCTGGGCGGAGGAGGAGAGGGCGGCTACAGAACCAGGACGCCGGAGCTGATGCTTTCCGACGCTCTGGAAGGAGGCGTGACCACCATTGTGGGGTGTCTCGGCACAGACGGCACCACCAGAACCATGACGAATCTTATCGCCAAGGCCAGGGGACTGGAGGAGGAGGGAATCTCCACGTATATTTATACGGGTTCCTACCAGGTTCCTGTACGGACGCTGACAGGAAATGTCATGGATGATCTGATTCTGATTGACAAGGCGGTGGGCACAGGGGAAATTGCCATTTCGGATCACCGCTCCTCCCAGCCGTCCAGAGAAGAGTTTGCAAAGATTGTGGCCGATACCAGAGTAGGCGGCATTCTGTCGGGAAAGGCAGGGCTTGTGAACATTCACCTGGGAGACGGGAAGGAACAGCTTTCCTATCTGCGGTATGTGCTCACAGAGACGCAGATTCCGGCCTCCAATATGCTTCCGACGCACATTAACAGGAGCAGAAGGCTGATGGAGGACGGCATTGACTATGCGAAAAACATGGGAGGCTACATTGACCTGACTACCAGCTCGGATCCGGATTTCCTGGACCCGGAGGAGGTGAAGGCCAGCACAGGGCTTAAAATGGCTCTGGATGCAGGTGTGCCTGCGGATCATGTGACCTTTTCCTCTGACGGCCAGGGAAGTCTTCCAGTTTTTGACAAGAAGGGAAACTTCCTGCATCTGGGAGTAGGGAAGGTTTCTTCTATTTACAGGGAGATGCGGGATGCGGTTCAGAAGGACGGCGTCTCCCTCACGGACGCTCTGCAGGCTGTCACGGAAAATCCGGCCTTCCTGCTGAAGCTTCCTGATAAGGGGAGAATTGCCGAGAACGCAGATGCGGATCTGGTGCTGGCCGACTCTGAGACGCTGAAAATTGACAGCGTTATGGCCCGGGGCCAGCTGATGGTTTCAGGCAGGCGGGTGTTAAAGCGGGGAACCTTTGAATATTAAAAACAGGAAAAAACAGGAGAGTATGAGATGGAAAAACAGAAGAAGAAATTTCAGATGCCTCACACGTATATTATCATTTTTCTGGTAATCTGCGCGGCGGCTCTGATGACGCTCTTTATTCCTCTGGGAACCTACCAGGAAAAAGAGATTACGTATATGCAGGACGGCGAGGAGAAGACGAAGACCGTTCTGGATCCGGACAGCTTTGAGTATGTTCTGGACGAAAACGGAAACAAGGTGACGAAGGCGGCTCCTCTCTGGGGAACCGAGGACTTCGGCGGCCAGGGTATCTTAAATTTCGTGTTTGAGGGAATGACCGTGGGCGATAAGAACGGCACTGCAGTGGGCATCATCGCCTTTATTCTGGTAGTAGGAGGATCCTTTGGAATCGTCCTCGGACGGGAGCCGTGGACGCTGGAATTATGAGGGTAATCGCCATCACAAAAGGGCGGGAAATTCTGCTGATTCCCGATTCTGATCACACTGTTCTCCCTGGGAGGAGCGGTGTTCGGCATGGGCGAGGAGGCCCTTCCCTTTGTCATGATTCTGGCTCCCATGTTTGTGGCCATGGGATACGACGCGGTGGTAGGCATCGTCTGCTCCTATGTGGCCACGCAGATTGGCTTTGGAACCTCCTGGATGAACCCGTTCAGCCTGGCAGTGGCTCAGGGAATCGCCGGAATTCCGGTTATGTCGGGAGCAGCGTTTCGAATCGCCCTCTGGGTGTTCTTCACAGGGTTGACCATTGTATTCACCATGCGCTATGCGTCTAAAATCAAGAAAAACCCAAGGCTGTCAGTAGCCTACGAATCGGATGCCTACTATAGAAATGAGTTCAGCGCAGAGGGCAGAGAGGAGCTTCCCTTCACCCTGGGCCATAAGCTGGTGCTTTTGACGCTGCTTGCCACGATTGTATGGACCATCTGGGGCGTGCTTGTGAAGGGCTATTACATTCCGGAGATTGCGTCTCAGTTCTTTGTGATGGGCTTTGTGGCCGGAATTATCGGCGTGGTCTTCAAGCTGAACGGGATGGAGTTAAACGACATAGCAAAATCCTTTGACAAGGGAGCGGCAGATCTGCTGGGGGCGGCTCTCTGCGTCGGCATGGCTCAGGGAATTATTCTGGTGTTAGGCGGCACCAGCGCCACCGACGGAACCGTTTTAAACACGATTCTTCACACCATCGGAGAGAGCATGAAGGGACTGCCGCCAATGATTTCCGCATGGCTTATGTACGTGTTCCAGTCTGTCTTCAACTTCTTTGTGGTTTCCGGATCCGGCCAGGCGGCTCTTACCATGCCGATTATGGCTCCGTTAGCTGACATTGTAGGCGTTTCCAGACAGACTGCAGTTCTGGCCTTCCAGCTGGGCGACGCGTTCACCAACTTTATCGTGCCGACCTCAGGATGCCTTTTGGGCGCGCTGGCAGCTGCCAGAATGGAGTGGGGACAGTGGGCCAGGTTCCAGATTAAATTCCAGGCTCTGTTATTTGTTTGCGCTTCCGCGGCTGTGATCATTGCGGTTATGATTGGCTTTGCCTAAATTGCCTAAAATTCCTGATTTACAGGCTTGACTTTCCTATGGAAACCACGTACAATGAGGAAGTACAATCTGATAGATGGCAGTGACGGGAAAAAGTAGCTGTTTTACACCCCAGACAGAGAGCAGCCGGACGGTGAGAGGCGCCTGGAGGAAGAATCTGCGAATACATCCCAGAGCCCTGCACCGAAGGAGAGACTTTTCGCAAGACAGATTTCTGAATGGGAACGCTGCACGGAAGACTTTTTCTGCGTAGGCTGCAGCGGGATTGCCGCACGTTACAGCGGCAGGAGTATAGGAAACTGTACTCGTTGAGGAAGAGAGGCGCGAGCGTCTTTTCAAACTAAGGTGGTACCACGGAAATTTAACTCCGTCCTTTGGATCAAGCGATTCAGGGGATGGAGTTTTTTTATTTCATAGGAAAAGCGTCCTATGAAATCAATGAAATTAAGAAAACAGCTGCAGGAAAGGAGAAAAAACATGCAGATTTATGAAGAACTGGTTGCCCGCGGCCTGATTGCCCAGGTGACGAACGAGGAAGAGATTAAAAAGATGGTAAACGAGGGAAAGGCTACCTTCTACATTGGCTTTGACCCAACGGCCGACAGTCTTCACGTAGGCCATTTCATGGCTCTGTGCCTGATGAAGAGACTTCAGATGGCCGGAAACAAGCCTATCGCCCTGATTGGCGGAGGAACCGGATACATCGGCGATCCGTCCGGAAGAACAGACATGAGATCCATGATGACTCCAGAGATGATCCAGCACAACTGCGACTGTTTTAAGAAGCAGATGAGCCGTTTCATCGACTTCTCCGACGGAAAGGCCCTGATGGTAAACAACGCAGACTGGCTTCTGGGCTTAAATTACGTAGAGCTTTTAAGAGAGGTGGGACCGCATTTCTCCGTAAACCGTATGCTGACAGCCGAGTGCTATAAGCAGAGAATGGAGAAGGGATTAAGCTTCCTGGAGTTTAACTACATGATCATGCAGAGCTACGACTTCTACATGCTGTTCCAGAAATACGGCTGCAACATGCAGTTCGGAGGAGACGATCAGTGGAGCAACATGTTAGGCGGAACCGAGCTGATCAGAAGAAAGCTTGGCAAGGATGCCCACGCCATGACCATCACCCTTCTGTTAAACTCTGAGGGCAAGAAGATGGGCAAGACTCAGTCCGGAGCCGTATGGCTGGATCCGAACAAGACTTCCCCGTTCGAGTTCTACCAGTACTGGAGAAACGTAGCGGACGCCGACGTATTAAAATGCCTGCGTATGCTTACCTTCCTGCCGCTGGAGCAGATCGACGAGATGGACAAGTGGGAAGGCAGCCAGTTAAACGAGGCGAAGGAGATTCTGGCTTACGAGCTGACTGCTCTTGTCCACGGCGGGGAGGAGGCCCAGAAGGCAAAGGAAGCTTCCAAGGCCCTGTTCAGCAGCGGAAATGCAGCTAACATGCCTACAGCAGAGCTTTCCGAGGAAGATTTCACAGACGGAGCCATTGATATTCTCTCTGTCCTCCAGAAATCAGGACTGGCTCCATCCCGCTCTGAGGCCAGAAGAAACGTAGAGCAGGGCGGAGTGGCTGTAGACGGAACACAGGTAAAGGATACGAAGGCATCCTTTACGAAGGATCAGTTTGCAGGCGACGGAATCGTGGTAAAACGCGGTAAGAAAAACTTCAAGAGAGTAGTTCTGAAGTAGGAATCAGAAAGCAGAACGCTGCATGGGAGAAAGATAAGACAGAACGGCTGGAAACGGCTTTTCTGTCTTATTTTTACTTATCTGAGGATTGAAGTTTTAAGCCCTCTGTGCTACTGTTAAAAAAGCGCTAACGGAACGAGAGGGATTGAGAATGAGAAAGAAGACAACAGCAGGAAAAGAGAGAACGCGGAGGCAGCTGGAACAGACGATTGCAGCTTATCAGAAGCTGGCGGAGGAGGACTGGCTGACAGGTCTCTATAATGGCAGAGCTATGGAGGAGAAGGCGGGCGAATACCTGAAACGGAACAGAGCGGGGTCAATGATTCTCATGGATATCGACCAGTTTAAAAAGATCAACGACACATACGGCCACATTATCGGGGATCAGCTGCTCCAGGATATTGCGTCGGTGCTGAAGAAAATGTTTCCCTCCGGCTGCCTGATCGGAAGGTGCGGAGGCGACGAATTTGCAATTTTTATGCCTCAGACACTGGAAGAGGAGGATATCCAGAGACGGTGCAGGCAGATTCGAGAGCGGTTCGTGAGAGTGGAGGTGAACGGCACGGTGATTCTCCGGCTTTCCATGACCATCTGCGGAGGAAGCTATCATCCGGGCTTTGAGTACAAGGATCTGTTTGATCTGGCGGATCAGAAAATTGTGAAGGAAAAGAGGAGCAGAACCGGAGAGACGCTGGAGAGGGCGGCTGTGGCCGACGTAAACGGCGACGAGATACGCATTGACATGAAGATTCTGGCCAAGGAGATGCGGGAGGAGGATCCTCTTCCAGGCGCCTACTGCCAGGACTATGAGACGTTTAAGAGTATTTACCGGTTTGTAGAGAGAAAAATGATACGAAAGGACATGGGAGCCTTCCTGATCCTGTTCACGCTCACAGACATGGCCAATGAATTTCCCACCCTGGAACAGCGCGATTACCAGCTGGAGCTGTTAGGCCAGGCGATTCAGAATAACCTTCGTATGGGGGATCTTTACGCTCAGTACAGCAGCTGCCAGTTTTTAGTCATGCTGTCCGACACGACGGAGGAGAATGTGGAGATGATCGCCGGGCGTATCTGCCAGGCGTTTTACAAGGAGAATAAGATGGAGGATGAATTGATTCTCCACCACACCTATCCGTTAAAGCCGGCAGGAAAATAAGCTCCTGCCGGGCGGAAGAAGATTACAAAAACAGGTGCTCGATCAGAATTTTAAGCCCAATGAGAATCAGGATCACTCCCCCGCAGAATTCTGCCTTGGATTTGTACCGGGTTCCAAATACATGGCCGGCCTTGACTCCGGCTGCCGAGAAAAGAAAAGTAATAATTCCGATAAACGAGACAGCAGGCACAATTTCAACGCTTAAAAAGGACAGGGTGACGCCTACGGCGAGAGCGTCGATGCTGGTGGCCAGGGCCAGAACGCTCATGGTTTTAAAGCCCAGAGAGCTGTCCAGCTCATCCTCTTCCTTGGAACAGGCCTCCCGGATCATACTGAAGCCGATGGCTGCCAGAAGAAGGAAGGCAATCCAGTGATCGAAAGAAGCGATGGCGTCCTTGAAGTGGGATCCTAACAGGTATCCGATCAGCGGCATGGCCGCCTGGAAGCCTCCGAAATAGAGTCCTACTAAAACGGCGTGGCGCCAGCTTAAACGCCTGATAGACAGCCCTTTGCAGACGGCGACGGCGAACGCGTCCATAGACACTCCCACGGCGAGAATAAAAAGCTCTGTCAGTGACATGGTGAATTTCCTCCTGAGATTTGAGATAAATTAAAACACGGAGCCTTATTATACCATTGTCCCTTTAAGGAGGCAATCTTTTGTCGGGAATTGCAGGAAGAGCGCAAAAAATGTCTTGTCAATGAAATCATGTTTTGATATGATAAATTCGGTGAAATAATCAGTTATAAGAATAAATGGCTGGGAAAGCCTGATAACAAGGAGGATTTTGAGGGAATGAAGCCTTACAGCGAACTTACAAAAGAAGAATTAGTTGCGCTCAGCCACGAGCTGAATGCACAGTACCGTGCGTTTCAGGCCAAGGATTTAAAGCTTGACATGTCCAGAGGAAAGCCGTCTGCAGAGCAGTTAGACCTTTCCATGGGTATGATGGACGTGCTTAACAGCTCTACGGATCTGACCTGCGAGGACGGTACGGACTGCCGCAATTATGGCGTGCTGGACGGAATCAGCGAGGCGAAGGAACTGGTTGGAGATATGATCGAGGTTCCGGCGGCCAATCTGATTATCTATGGAAACTCCAGCTTAAATGTAATGTATGATACCATTTCCCGCGCCATGACACACGGTATTATGGGAAGCACTCCCTGGTGCAAGCTTGACAAGGTGAAGTTCCTCTGTCCTGTTCCGGGATATGACAGACATTTTGCAATTACAGAATACTTTAACATTGAGATGATCAATGTTCCTATGAACGAGGAAGGCCCGGATATGGAGCTGGTGGAGAAGCTGGTTGCAGAGGACGAGGCCATCAAGGGAATCTGGTGTGTTCCCAAGTACTCCAACCCAAGCGGAATTTCCTACTCCGATCAGACGGTGCGCCGTCTGGCCAGACTGAGACCGGCTGCCAAGGATTTCAGAATTTTCTGGGATAATGCCTATGGCATCCACCATTTGTACGAGGACAAGCAGGATCAGGTGACGGAGATTCTGGCAGAGTGCAAGAGAGCGGGAAATCCGGATCTTGTTTACAAATTTGCCTCCACTTCCAAAATCTGCTTCCCGGGATCCGGCATCGCAGCGTTAGCTACCTCCCACAACAATCTGGAGGACATCAAGAAGCAGTTAAAGATTCAGACCATCGGACACGACAAGGTAAACCAGCTGCGCCACGTGAGATTCTTTAAGGATATCCACGGAATGGTGGAGCACATGAAGAAGCATGCCGATATTCTCCGTCCGAAGTTCGAGGCAGTTGAGGAGATTCTTGACAGAGAGTTAAGCGGACTGGGAATCGGAACCTGGACAAAGCCGAGAGGCGGCTACTTTATCTGTTTTGACTCTATGGAGGGATGCGCGAAGGCTATCGTAGCCAAGTGCAAGAAGGCCGGCGTTGTGATGACAAACGCAGGAGCGACATATCCTTACGGAAAGGATCCGTACGACAGCAATATCCGTATTGCTCCTTCCTATCCGCCGCTTCAGGACCTGATTACAGCCACAGAGCTGTTTGCTCTCTGCGTAAAGTTAGTCAGTGTAAAGAAGCTGTTAGAGGATAAGTAGCCTGAGCGCATACCGGCGCTGAAATTTTCAAATATAAAAGGGCGGGGACATGTGATTTGCAGGCTCCCGCCCTTGCTTTTTGCAGAAAAACACATTACAATAGCAAAAGAAAAGCAAAAGAACGATCAATAGCTAAAAAAGAAGTTGAGGAAGTAAGTGCATATGATTAGAAAGATATGGAATCAGCTGGCGGCAAAATGCGTCAACCGCGAGACAGTATCCTATTTTATTTTCGGCGTCCTGACGACGGCTGTGGACTGGGTGGGATATTTCGCCCTCTACAACATGGGATATTCCGTAGTGTTTTCCCAGACCATGTCCTGGGCGGCGGCGGTTTTGTTTGCGTTTATCACCAACAAGCTGTTTGTATTTCAGAGCACTTCCCTGAAGCTGTCAAGGCTCTTTAGCGAGCTGGTTTCCTTTGTGGCCTGCAGGCTGTTTACAGGGATTTTGACGATTGCGGGAATGGAGCTTATGGTAAACGGCCTGGGATGGTCCAATCTGTTTGGAAAGATTGCAGTTTCTGTCCTGTCTCTGGTATTGAACTATATACTCAGCAAGCTGTTTATTTTCCGCGGCAGAGAGGCGGTTTCTGAAAAACAGGGAAAATAAAGAGGGCGGCGAAAGCTTTGCGGAGGTTGTATGAGAGAAGACGATATAACAGGGATTTCACAGGAATTTGATCTGGTGTTAAGCCGGGTCATGCCGCCCAGAAGGAAGGGAGCGCAGGAGAGAGACATGGAGATGGCGAATCATCATAAAATGCGGCCGGAGGCGGAAGTGGAAGAACGGCTGGAGGAAAAAGACGTTCAGACAGAAGAAAAACGGATCCGCATAGAAAAAACATCCAGGCCGGCCGGCGGTCTTTTAAAGCCCAGAGACGGTTATATTGCGGCTTTTTTTGTGCCGGTTGTTATTATGATTATTATTTTTGCCCAGAGAGGAATTTTTCCTTTTGGGGAGGAGAGCTTTCTGAGAACGGACATGTATCACCAGTACGCGCCGTTCTTCTCAGAGTTCCGCCACAAGCTGGCGGAGGGAGGAAGCCTTCTGTACAGCTGGGACATCGGTCTGGGCGTCAATTTTGCAGCTCTTTACGCCTACTACCTGGCCAGCCCTTTAAACTGGCTTCTTATTTTATGTCCGGGCAAATATGTCATTGAGTTTATGACTGCCGCTATTGTGCTCAAAATCGGACTGGCAGGTCTTTCTTTTACCTGGTACCTGAGAAAGAGAAGCGGCGTCCCGGATTTCGGCGCCTGCTTTTTCGGGATTTTTTACGCCCTGTCAGGCTATATGGCGGCCTACAGCTGGAATATTATGTGGCTGGACTGCATTGTCCTGTTTCCGCTGATCCTTTTGGGGCTGGAACAGCTGGTGAGAGAGAAAAAGGGACTTCTCTACTGTATTTCTCTGGCGCTCTCCATCCTGTCCAACTACTATATCTCCATTATGATCTGTATGTTCATGGTGATCTATTTTGCCGTGCTTATGGTGCTGGACTGGGAGAATTTTAAGGACGGATGGGGGAAATGCATCGGCTTGTTTGCCGGATGTTCGCTTCTGGCAGGGGGATTGGCGGCTGTGGTGCTGCTGCCGGAAATTTTCGCCCTTCAGAGCACTGCTTCCGGGGAGATGAGCTTTCCCCAGACAGTTGAGAGCTATTTTTCCATTGTCGACATGCTGGCCCGCCACATTGGAAACGTACAGGTGGAGATTGGTCTGGAGCACTGGCCCAATATTTACTGCGGAACGGCGGTGCTGATGCTGTTTCTGCTCTATCTGGTCTGCAGAAATATTTCCCTTCGGGAAAAGGCGGTGTACTGCTCCCTGCTTCTGTTTTTTCTGGCCAGCTTTTCAGTCAATGTGCTGAACTTTATATGGCACGGCTTCCACTATCCAAACAGTCTGCCGGCCAGACAGTCCTTTATCTACATCGCTTTGATGCTGACGGTCTGCTTTCAGGCCTACAGGAACCTGGATCGGTTTTCCGACAGAAGCATTCTGGCAGCCTTTCTGGGGGCCGTCTCTTTTGTGCTCCTGTCCCAGAAATTCAGGGAGGGAGACGAGGCCTACCATTTCGCCGTATTTTACGGCGCGGTTTTCTTCCTTGCCGTGTATGCAGGGCTGATGATTCTGTACAGGAGGAGAGGGCAGGGAGAAAGGGGCAGAAAACGGGCGGCTCTGGCAGCTCTTCTGACTCTGTTT
>ENA-OQAB01000819-OQAB01000819.1-human-gut-metagenome-genome-assembly--contig:-NODE-819-length-15719-cov-3.165405_pt1 | contig 15719 bp, 19 predicted proteins | sample MGYA00242490_ERZ504517 | MGnify/ENA primary metagenome ERZ504517 (study PRJEB26092, sample SAMD00036298) | human gut metagenome | host: Homo sapiens | study: EMG produced TPA metagenomics assembly of...
GTCCCGCAGAGTCCGGGCCAACAGCAGCGCCTGTACATAGGGGACTAGGCCCCAGGGGATCTTCTCTCCCAGATAGGGGTGCTTCAGTTCAGTTTTCTTCCGCTCCTGCCAGTGGGTCAAAAAGACCTTGCGGCCGGAGTCCGTCAGATAGACCGCTCCATTTTCCCGGAACTGGAAGTCGTCCCTGTGCACGACACGATTGTTGATTAGAGTCAGGACGAAGCGGTCCGCAAGGCAGGGACGCAGTTCCTCCATCAAGTCCAGGGCAAAAGAGGTTCGCCCGGGGCGGTCCCGGTGGAGAAATCCCACATAGGCGTCCAGCCCCACGCTCTCCAGAGCGGAGGCACAGTCGTGCGTCAGCAGGCTGTATGCAAAGGACAGCAGGGCGTTGACCGGGTCCAGCGGCGGCCGGCGGTTTCGGTTCGAAAAGGCAAACAGCGGTTTCTCCCCTAAGATCATCTGGTCAAACACGCTGAAGTAGATCGTGGCCCCGTCGCCCTCCAGGCCCCGCAGCTGCTCCAGGGAGGTTTTCGGCGGCGATCTGGGGCCAGCAGCGCCCGCAGCTGGGAGGAGGCGTTGGAAAACGCGCTTTCATCTATCCGGAGGCCGTGGTCCCGCCGGGTACGCTCAACGCTCCACCGAGTGTTGTGCACCTTGCCAAAGATCATGTTCCGGGCGATCCGGGCAGCAGGGGCCGGGATCATCTGCTGTCCGGTACTGTGTCCGCCGCAGCAGTACATTCCCGGAGGATTCCCCGGATACCCGGGCGAGAAACCGCCCCCGGGGCGTGCAGAACGCCAGAGACACATCCCTCTGGACACAGGCCCCCATCAGCGCCGGAGAGGCGCCGGCGTAGGAAAAGGAGACGATACCGGAGAGAATGTGGAGGGGATAGCGAGCCATCTCCTGCTTGCCGCGGCTGGCCACCACATTCTCCCCGTCCAGAGACAGGTAGATGTCCTCACCGTTGACAAACAGCGTATTCAGAAGATGTCTCATGGCGATTCCTCCATGGCGCGGCGCAGATACGTCTGGACGCTCTCCCACCGGACCAGCTGGGCAGGCACAGCTCCTTGAGAGAGCAGGCGTTGCAGGATTTGGAGGGCTTGGCCTTGGGCGTATGGCCTCGATGGTACAGCTGGTGCATTTCGTCGGAGTCCCTGCGCACCGTCTCCCGTAGCTCCGGGGTGAAGAACACCACCGTGCGGGCGGCGTGGCTCCCCATAGAACAGAGCGCCTTCTGGAATAGCAGCAGCAGAGCATCTCCTCCAGGCACATAGCCTTGGCAACAGAGCTGTAGCCTGATCCGCATCGGTTTACTTTGGGGCTGCCGCGTTTGTACTCCACGGGAATGGGAAGCCACTTGCCTCCCCGGCCAAAAATTGGAACACCATCCGGCGAAGCGTGTAGCTCCACCACATCGCATACGCCATTGACGCCGAGCGTGCGGGATTGAACCGCCATGCCGCGGGAGATTAGCACAGTTCCCCGCTTTTCAGTGAAAAAGGCGTCGTGTGCATTCTCGTGTAAGATATGCCCTTCCACCGTGCGCAGATTTTCCTGCCACTGCTGTTCAATATGGATCAGCGCCCATTGCCTTCGGCAGAAGGCAAAATGCTGGAGCCCCGAGATGGCGAGAAAGTCTTCTTCATGATACATTGTTAAATCATCCGCTCACAGGTAACGCCCGCGGGCAGAGAAGCCGTGTCTACCTGTACGTTATAATCGTGATAACCTCTCGGCGGGCAGGAAAAATCCTTATTTTTGACGGTTACGGTTTCAAACAGCTTGTAGGCTGGCGCGTTGCCCAATTCGCTATCGTGCCGGAAGACGATCAGCTCCCGCACTGCCATTTTGCCGCGTGCAGCGGAGCGGTCGGTTTCAAACATATTGATGATCGCTTTCCAGAGAAGTTGAAGGTCCTCCTCGGAAAATCCGGTCACCTTGCGGGCCAGATTGGCGGATATAAAGCCTTCTGCCCGATAGAGCGCATAGGGGACAATAAATTTGCGGCCCATCTCCGTGCCTTTGCGTTCTGCATCGGCCTCTGTGGTGATGGCTACGCGAGTAATGGTGACTTCCTGCTGGACGATCGGATCAATGCTGCGGGCAAAGCCGAGCTGGACGGGGCCGCGCACTTGGCCGCAGTTGAGCGCGGCTTTGACGAAAGTGGTCATCACCGCGCCAAAGGTGCGGATATCAAAAAATTCGCGGCACATAAAATCACGAATTTTACCGTCCAGATCCGGATGATCCTTTTTATTGAGCTTCTTCTCATCCACATTGAGGGCTGTGAAAGCTTCTCGGTCACTCTTATTGAGCGGCACGTTATCTTTGATGTAGATCCGGTAGCCGGGCTGGTCTTCGCAGGCTGTCTCTACAAAGTTGCGGATTTTGCGCTTAAGGCAGACGTCCGTGACAATGCCATGGTTGGTTTCCGGATCGATGCGCGGCATATTGCCTGCATCCGGGTCTCCATTGGGGTTGCCGTTTTCCACGTCGAAAAGAATCACAAAATCATACCTGTTCTTGATCGGCTCTGACATTTATGCTTCCTCCTTCACATCGCTGTCGCTTTTTTTCATATACCGTTTTTTGCGTTTGCTGGTAATATCCCAACACAAAACTCCCCTGATCCTCTAGTGAAAAATGGGCGGGGAAAGGCGTGTCGGCAACATCCAGCTTATCGATCAGATCTTTGATCTGGTTGTCGAGATAGCACTTCAGCTTTATATCCTTAATCACCCGAATATGATGCCGTGATAATTTGATCAACGTGGGAAAAACGCTTCCCGGTGTTGCGCAGGCCGAGGTGAAATAGCGATCCTTGATGGTGGTATTGATGTTTGGGGATAGGCCTCCAACTGCACTTTTTCCAAAATTGCGAACAGTCGGCCGAGCACATAAGCCTTGTTTTTGCTCTCCTCATTGATCGACACTTGCAAAACCTCCTTATATTCTTCCTCCCCGCGGTGTCGGCGGATGAGATAGCCCTTGATGATGGCGGCTCGGCCGCGTGTGATTTTTTTGATATGCCGCTCGGAATCATCCTGCTCGGCATGGATGCGGAGCATCACCGCATTCATCAATGCCTGCGGATAGGGGGCGCCGGTTAGGATGGAGCGCATGACCGCACCGCTAAGCAGATGGGAGCCGGATTTATCTTTGGCGTTGGGATTCACAGTTTCTCGCAGCAGCCAATAGGGGGAGAGATAAGGGAATTCATAGGGCGCCTTCTCAATTTCCATATCGCTGTAGTGTTGTTGAATATGTTTCAAAAAGTTCCCGAAAGAATCCTGTAGGAAAAAACGCACGGAGAGGCGAGCGGCATTCGGCGCAAGGCCAAGGATGTAGAAGGGCGTTTCGGGATTGACGCCCTCCTTGGGCGGAAGGCCCCGGCTGATTTTTTCAAGGATGGCGCACAGCATCTTTTGATTGTCTTCCTTGGGGTTCATTGCGGCGTTGAATAAAATCTGGAAATCCGGGTTTGCACTCTCCGCCCAGAACACAACGGTTGTGTCGCTGATGATCAGCCGGTGCTCCGAATTGGCCAGGAGCGCGTTGAGTGCTGTGACGTAAGCAAAAGCGGCATATTTTCCAACTGGTGCATTGAGCCCCTGCGCCTTGTCCCTGCCATAAGATTCATAGGCGCTGGAATTGAAGCTAACGAGATTGGCCCCCACGCTCTGCGCATCCTTTACGCCCCGGATTTTGCCGTGCAGGATGGCGATGGGCTGGCGCGCCCCCGTGACTAGGCAGGGCAGCTCAACGCCCTGCTCCTGCGCTGCACAGTAAGCTTCCCAGGCCTCCCGTAGGGCGGGAATACCCTGCGCATACTGATCATCCGCTTGAAAAATCAGGTTTCCTCCGGCGGTAAGCCCGGCCAGATGGTCCTTCACATAGCGGTTTTCAGCAGCCGCAGCCGGATCCCAGCGGTCGAAAAAGGCAAGAATTGCGCGCGCGGCAGGATGATCGACGCCGGATAGAATTTCCCGGTGCAGTTTTTTGGAAGCCTCAAAGCATTGAAGGGCACGCTTCGGATTTCCCTTAGTATCTAGGCCCAGCAGGTAAATGGCGTTGTCACACAGGAAGAAGGGGAGGATATTGACGGAGCGGGACTCTTGCTCCGGAACCTCCAGCAATTGTGCTGCATCGCCTTTTTTCTTCCCGTGTTCAACGGGTAGCCTTAGGGTCGTGATGCCGCAGAGCTCCCCCTCCCCAGAGAGTTCCAGCGCATAAGAGACTTTCCCGGTGCAGTAGCCTTGTTTTGGAAGCTTGTCCTCCGCAGCCATCATTTCATAGTATTTGACAAGCGCTTGCAGGATCATCGGATCACCTCGCAGGCGCCAACATCGATCACACCGTTTTTCATTACGGCGCGGAAAAAGGTGGGGTAGATATTTTCCGGGTCGGAAATAGTCCATATCATAAAGCATAAACCCGGAGATCCTTTTCCGGCTCGTTTTGATAATAGGTGGCAACAAATTCGCCTTCAAACAGCCGGAAATGCGCGGGAAACTCCCGACAGCCAAAGCAAGGCTGGTGATAGCACTGGCCCTCGCGCAGGCGGCGGCAGGCAATTGCATAATGCTTTTCCTTCGTATCCGTTGGGCCTACCTTGTCAGTCAGCTCAAAATGCGCGTCGATCACATAGCGAACGTCGTAAAGCACCATAGAGGCGCGCTGCTGAATCTCCGCCGAGGTGTTCAAATACGGCATGTCGCCGTTGTTTATCGCGCTGCGCACGCTGCTGGCGGAGATTTTTGAGGCGACCTCATTGCGCCGGATGTTGGTAAAGCGGATGGGGTTACACACTTGAATTCGATCAATTTTCCAGCGAATGGCTGGCTTCCAGTAGACTGCCTCGATCAATCCTCGCGCAGCGGATGGCGTGATCACATCGTAAGAAACGCGTTCCGCCTTCATCTCCGGGCGGGAAAAGAGAGCATAAGGCCCCCAGACCTCCACCCGAATGCCATATCCCATATGGCTCACTCCTTTCCAAAATGAATGAGTATATCAACTGAAGAGCCCGATCCCTCCTTTGCCGGACTGCATGGAGAGCCCGGTTTTTTCATCGTAGAGCGAAAGGTCGGTCAGAATGGCGATCTCATCGTCCAAAACCTCCAGTGCGCTGATGGCGTCCAGCGCCTCATAATGATTTTCATAAACCGAAACGCAATACGGCCCAATTTCCCGCATGAGCCTTTGATTGCGTTCCCCGCGCCGAAGCCGCTTGGCCAACTCCGCGACCGTTTTTTCCACAGGGATGAGAATGGTCCTCGTCTGTTCGTCAATCAGGTGGAATTCCTTTGCAACCGTTTCGAATGGGAAGAGAAACGCATTCTGAGCGCCTTCTTCGAAGCGGTTTACAATGTTTTTTTGATCCAACCCGTTCCCAGAATTTTTGTATAGCTTTTCAAAATAGCTGTGGATTGCCTCTGCGGAGGCGATGTCGGCATAGCGCTGGATCACAGAGAGTGCAACGTCTCTCGGCATTGCAAAAGAGGCCTGGCTGTTTTGATAGGCCTCCTCCGGCTGGAAAACAGAGACAATGCTCTCCTCCGCCGGGCGTTTTCCTTCCCGGTTGCAGCGGCCCGCCGCCTGAATGATCGAATCCAGCCCCGCTTCCGCACGATATACGGTGGGAAAAATCGAAATCTACGCCCGCTTCGACCAGGCTGGTAGCGATCACGCGGCAGGGCAGGCCGTCTTTCAGCCGCCCTTTAATATCCGATAGGGCGGTAGTGCGGTGCAGCGGATACATCAGCGTGGTCAGGCAGAAGGTGTTTTCATCTTTGAGCGCCTCGTAAAGATCGCTGGCGTGCTTTTTGGTGTTGACGATGCAGAGCACCTGCTCTAATTCTCCCAGCCGCTCAATGAGCGCCTCGTTGGAGAGCGGGCCGATTGGCTGGAGCTCTGTGCGTTTGAAGAAGGAATAGAGGGCGGGCACATCCTCCATGATTTCTGTTGCCCGGATTTCCGGCGGGAACAGCTTTTGCAGAGCGGGCTGCGTGGCGGTGCACAGCACGGCGGTACAGCCGTAATTCTGGACGAGCTCGGAGATCGCACGGACGCAGGGGCTCAGGTATTCCCGCGGCAGCATCTGCGCCTCGTCGAAGATGATGACACTGCCCGCGATATTGTGGAGCTTGCGGCAGCGGGAGGATTTGTTTGCGAAGAGGGATTCAAAAACTGGACGTTGGTGGTGACGATAACGGGTTTGTCCCAATTTTCGGCGGCGAGGCGGCGCGGGTCGATTCGGTCGTCGTCATAATCGTATTGAAAATTGTGCTGGTGCTCCAGCACGTTCCGATCGCCCAAAACCGTGCGGAATTCCTCTGCCGTCTGCTCGATGATCGAGGTGTAGGGGATCACATAAATCACGCGGCGCTGCTCATTGTGCTTGGCGTGTTCAAGCGCAAAGGCCAGGGAGGAGAGCGTTTTGCCGCCGCCGGTCGGCACGGTGAGGGTAAACAGGCCGCGGCCGTTTTCCGCCATTTGCAGGCAGCGGTTTAGAATGTTGCAGCGCATCCGGTTGAGATCATTTTGCGGATGATCGAATTTTTTTAAATATTGTGCCAGTTTGCCACGCAATATGGGAAGCGGTTCCCCCGGGTCGCGCGCGACGCTGCCGTTGGACATGAAGCGCTCCGTGTCGAGAAAATCGGCGTCCACCAGGCAGGAGTAAAGCATTCGAGTAAAGAAAGAAATGGTAAAGCCCGCTTTTCCCAACAGGCGCAGGGGAGGCTCCTGGGTTGGAAGCAGAGTGCTCGGATCGATTTCCTGGCGGAAAGCCTGATAATCCTCCACAGGGCGCTGTAACCGGGCGGATAGGGTTGATTCCGCTTCATGGTCGGCCGCGCTGCCCCCATCCGGCAGGCCGGTATGATGCCCCGCAACACAATAGGAGGCGATTCGCGCGTTGAGGGTGTTTGACAGCTCCCATACGAGCTGCGCGCCTGCTGTGGAATGGTCCACCTTGCCGCCTCCGTTTAAGATCCGCTCTCGAAACCCTTCGGAATACTTCCCGATATCGTGCAGCATGCCGAGGCAGCGGCCATATTCGCCGCAGCCAAAAGGATTCGCAAATTCTTGCGCGCGGTTCGCTGTGCCCTTCAGGTGTTCAAGAATGCTTTGTTCCCGTTGCCCATCTTCGTTTTTATGTGCAATCCACATAGATTTTTTTCTTCCTTTTTACGTTATTATATTAGTTATCGTATCATAATATTGGCATAAAAGCAATATTTTTGATGGAAATAATCGGTTAACTGGTGTAATCTAGAAATTTAAAAGGAATAATGTAAAATATAATCCAGCAGTTTTTGGATTGGTTTACACAAAAAAGGGGATTATGAGAGTTTACGTTAGGCAAAGGAAACATAGCAACAGGCCGCCAGAGGCTCCTGGCGGCCTGTTGTGTTTTTTTATTTTGGCTTAGGGAACTTAGGAAGCTAGGTGTTCGATCAAAATTTTGAACCCAATACCAAGCAGGATTACCCCGCCGAGAAGCTTTGCCCACTGGCCGAGGAACGCGCCGCATTTTTGACCGATTGCGGCGCCGATCACGCATAAAGCGCAGGTGATGATGCCGATGATTGCCGCGGCTGCCGCAATGTTCGTATCAACGACGGCAAAGCTCACGCCAACAGCGAGCGCATCAATGCTTGTGGCAACGGCCTGTACGAGTAAAATCCGCAGAGTAAAGGGGCGCTTCTCTGTGCAGGCCTCCGGGTGCCGGATTTCCCTGATCGCTTCCAGAAGCATGTGCCCGCCAATCAGCCCGAGCAGGATAAAAGCGATCCAGTGATCAACAGAGGAAATGGCCTCGCTGAAGAAGCGGCCCGCAAAATAGCCGATCACCGGCATGATGGCCTGAAATATGCCAAAGGTGACGGCGGAGAGCGCTGCTTGGCTTCGCCGAAAATTGTGATAGCATAAACCGTTGGAGAGGGAAACGGCAAAGGCATCCATTGCGAGCCCGCAAGCAAGAAGGAACAGGGTGACAGAATCCATCCGTAGTACAGTCCTTTCCATTTTCAATTTCATACGCTGGCTTTTACAAAATAAAAAACTCATGTACAGCCCAATCAGAGCTGTACATGAGTCTTGTTCATTAAGGCAAGCCAGGCCTATGGCCAGTATGTTGACTTGACACGCGATTTCCGCGTGAACTACTCCCTCACGAAGCTGCTACAGTATACTGCAAACAACGGCAGCCTGTCAAGGGAAAAACTGGATGGAAAGCTTGGCCGCCCCTTCTTGCCTTCCGTGCCTGTGCTTACTCGACGATCACGTTGAGCTTGCGCACGCAATCCGGACATACGCGGTGGCCCTTGTACTCGACCGCATTCTCTACGTCGCCGCAGAAGATGCATGCAGGCGCATACTTTTTGAGAATGATTTTGTCGCCGTCTACAAAGACTTCAACAGAATCTTCACCATCCTCAATGTTGAACTGCCTGCGCAGCTCTTTGGGAAGGACAATCCTGCCCATTTCATCGACGGGCCTTACCATACCGATTGACTTCATAGTACCACACTCCCTTTTTTTTGCGAATCGACCGACGGATAACGGTTCCTTTCGGGGACATTCGCGGGGTACAAAGTACCTTGTATATAATTTAACACTTACTGACATTAAAGTCAATCTAAAGTTCAACAAACTTTGACACGAATTTTGGGATAAAATGACCAAAAATTCAATACAATTGTAGAGGAAAGGCAAATATACAAAAATTGGATTACAAAAGGGGACTAACCAATTATGATGAATTATATTTGGGCAGGCATGATGCTCTTGGCTTTTCTATCGGCTGCATGGCAGGGGAATATGCAGGCGCTCTCCAATGCCGTTATGGCGGGCGCGTCGGATGCGGTTACCCTATGCATTAAGCTCCTGGGCGCGCTTTGTCTATGGGGCGGGCTGATGGAAATCGCCAAGGCCTCCGGTTTGACTGCCACAGTTAGCCGGATGCTGTCGCCCCTGCTTCGGCTTTTATTTCCAAACTTCAAAAAGGATGATCCGGCAATGAATGCCGTATCCATGAATATAACGGCGAATTTGCTGGGCCTTGGCAATGCCGCCACGCCGCTCGGCCTGGAAGCGATGCGGGGCCTACAGGCGAACAACCCAACCCCAGAAATCGCAAGTGATGAAATGGTGAATTTTGTGGTGCTCAATACAGCGGCGCTGCATTTGATCCCAACAACGGTTGCGCTTCTGCGGCAGGAATACGGCGCAGCTGTGCCGATGGATATTATGCCGGCGGCCTGGCTGACTTCCGCCGCCGCGCTATGCGTCGGCCTGGCGATGGCGTGGCTTCTCCGGGTCAGGCGGAGAAAAAGGGGCGGATAACGTTGCCTGCATTTTAAAAGGAGGCGGCAGATATGGCGAATTTTAGCGCATGGATTTTGCCGGTGATCGTTATTTTTATCATCCTACATGGCTTAGCGCATGGCGATTAAGGTGTTACGATTGTTTTTTTGGAGGGGGACAAAAACGGGATTTCGACACGTTTCGTTCTCTGCTTGCCCCACTGGTAGGGCTTGTGATGGCGGTTGGGATGCTGCGGGAGTCAGGAGGGCTAGCGGTGCTCATGGGGCTGATGGAGCCTCTCTCACGCATCACGGGGCTCCCGCGGGAAGTGATGCCGTTGACCATCCTCAGCCCCACTCTCCGGCAGCGGATCTCTGACGATGTTCCAGCAGATTTTGCGCAGCTGCGGCCCGGATTCCTTTGCGGGCAGGGTCGCAAGCGTGATGATGGGCTCGTCAGAAACCACTTTTTATGCGGTTACGGTATATTATGGCGCGGTGGGCGTGAAAAAAACGCGGCATACGATCCCCGCGGCCCTCTGTGCTGATTTGACCTGCTTTTTGCTTTCTGCACTAACAGTTCGCCTGCTAATGGGGGGATAGTCCGCCGCCGCGCAACTGCGTATCGCAATACATAAAATGATGAATTTTTATGCAAAATAGGTCTTTGTTTATACAAATTCACTATTGCCAATTCAAAAAGGCATGTTATAATAAATTTAATCCGAAAAAGAGGAAGGAACTGTTTGGAAAGGATGGTCATGAAAATGAAGAAGGTTATGAAAGCGCTGTCCCTGCTGGTGGCGGGCGTTCTGGTGCTCGCGTGCTTTGCTGGCTGTGCAGGGCAGAGCGGTCTTGCCCAGATCAAGGAAAAGGGCGAGCTGGTCATGCTGACGAATGCGGCGTTTCCGCCGTTTGAGTATGTCGAAAACGATGAGGTCGTTGGCGTAGACGTCGATATTGCGAACGAAATCGCAAAAGAGCTCGGCGTTAAGCTCACGGTTCAGGATATGGAATTCGATTTGATTATCGACTACATCAAAGCTGGCAAGGGCGATATCGGAGCCGCTGGTATCACGGCTGACGATGAGCGCAGAAAGCAGGTTGATTTCTCTGTTGAGTATATTACATCAACGCAGTATGTGATTGTTCCGGCCGGAACGGATACCAAAACGTTTAAGCTGGATGGTAAGGTGATCGGCGTGCAGGAAGGCACGACCGGCGACGTTTACTATGCAAGCGATGCGGAGGTTATCAAAGCAAAAGAGGTCAAAAAGTATAAGTCCGCAATCGACGCGGCGGCAGATATGCTGCTCGGCCGTGTGGACTGCGTGATTATCGATGAGCTTCCGGCGAAAAAGATTACGGAAAAGAACGCTGGTAAAATGATCTGCTATGATGCCGGCTATGAACCGGAATCCTATGCGATCGCTGTCAAGAAGGATAATGAGGAGCTGCTCGACGCCATCAATACGGTTCTGAAGCGGCTGATGGACGAGGGCAAAATTCAGGAATATGTTGTCAAACATTCCTGATAGCAGTTGGTTGAATTGACTTTTTGTCAATAACAGCAGGCGATTTGCAAGAGGGTCGTCTGCTGTTATTTTCACTGTGAGTCAGGGAGGCGTTTTATGGAATGGCTTCAGTCCGTGGGGGATTATTTTTATAACTTGCTGATTTATCAGGATCGCTATATGACGATTCTCAAGGGCCTGGGGAATACGCTGGTGATTGCCGCTGCCGCTGCTGTGATTGGCATTAGCTTGGGCATGCTGGTTGCAATGATCAAGTATTTCTGCAAGGATAAAAAAGCGTTGCGCCCGTTGGAATGGATCTGCAATATGTATGTCACGGCAATCCGCGGCACTCCGGTGATGGTACAGCTTTTCATCTGGTCCCTTGTCATTCTGGCGTCCTGGAAAAATGCTTTGCCGATTGCGTGTATTGGCTTTGGGTTTAATTCGGGGGCTTATGTAGCGGAAATTATCCGTGCGGGCATTGCGGCCGTCGATCCAGGGCAGGAGGAGGCAAGCCGTTCTCTCGGGTTGTCTAAGGGCGCTACGATGCGTTATATCATCATGCCGCAGGCAATCAAAAACATTCTGCCGGCGCTTGGAAATGAATTCATTGTTTTGCTGAAAGAGACGTCTGTCGCAGGATACATAGCCGTCAATGATCTGACCCGTGCGGGTTCGATTATCAAAACGGTAACATATGATGGCAATATTTATTTTGTCATTGCATTAATTTATCTGGTTATGGTAATGGGGCTGACAAAGCTGCTGCGGCTGCTTGAAAGGAGGCTGGCGAAGAGTGATAAGGGTTAAGGGCCTGAAAAAGGCATTTGGAGATCACCTGGTACTAAAAGGCATTGACTATGAAATCAAAAAAGGTGAGAAGATCGTCGTCGTCGGCCCGTCCGGCTCCGGCAAAAGCACCTTTCTGCGCTGCCTGAACCTCCTAGAAAAGCCGACGGAAGGGGAAATCTGGTTTGAAGATCAGCTCATCACTGATCCGAAGGTGAAGCTTGATGAAATCCGCGAGCAGATGGGCATGGTGTTTCAACAGTTTAACCTTTTTAATAACCTGACAATCCTGAAAAATATTACGCTCGCTCCAGTTAAGCTCAAGCTCATGAGCAAGGAGGAGGCCGATGAAAAGGCCTTTCAACTGCTTAACCGCATCGGACTGAGGGACAAGGCCGATGCGTATCCCTCCCAGCTTTCCGGCGGGCAGAAGCAGCGTATCGCGATCATCCGCGCGCTGGCGATGAACCCGAAGATGATGCTCTTCGACGAGCCGACGAGCGCACTCGATCCGGAGATGGTCGGCGAGGTGCTGGCCGTTATGAAGGAGCTTGCCGACAGCGGCATGACGATGTTTGTCGTCACGCATGAGATGGGCTTTGCCCGTGAGGTGGGCACGCGGGTCGTTTTCATGGACGATGGGCAGATTTTGGAGGAAAACACGCCGCAGGAGTTCTTTGCGCACCCGCAAAATCCACGCTTGCAGGATTTTCTTTCCAAGGTGTTGTAAGACAAATCGCAAATCAAAAAACATGCGCGAGCGGTGCAAATCAGCTCGCGCATGTTTTTTTAGTCCTCTGAAGAAAAAATGTATTTCTGTCAATAAGAATTTATATTTGCTGTTTTTCATAGTAGCCCATCCCTGGGCGGAATGTATCGGACGCAGTAAATCCGTGTTTTTCCAAAACAGGTATCCGTGCCTTCGTGTGCCCGGCTTTTGTATAAAGAATAGAAATTGTAAAGTCCGGCATCCAGCGATTGGCTGCGAGTGAAACAATTTCATTGAGTAGGGGGCGGTCTCGTAGGGCAGGGCGAGGTCGATCCGCAGCACGCCGAATCCGCTGAGGCCGCCGCCCAATGTGCCGCCGAAAATTTCAGCCGTGCCAACCGCTTTTTTTACCGTTTTATCAATGATTGCAAAGCGGATATACGCTTGCTGCTGATATTCGCGCAGCCAGAATCGGATGCATTCCTGCATTTGTGTGAGCGTTTCATAATAAAAATCGCTCGTGCAGCAGTCCGCGTTCATGTTGGCGACTGCCCGCCGGTCGGAATAGCAGGCCAGCAGGTCCTTCGCATCGTCCAGTTGTACCAGCCGGAGTAAAAAAGAGGAGGTTTCATAAACCGGACATTTTTGATACGGGTTGCTCAAGTGCACCACATCCTTTCGGCTTTCCAGTATATCGGTCAAAAGCTGACAACAAGCCGTCATATTTAAAAAATGGGATTGCATTTTAAAACATGCCTTGTTATACTCAGTTTCATCATGAAAAGGGGGGAGCGCATGGAGCTGCAACAGGAGCTTCTGTGGAAAATTGTCGAACGTGAGCTGGGGATGGGCCTTATCTCCTGCGAGCCGCTGAATGCCGGGGGCTCGGCGGATGTTTACCGGGCAACGGTAAAGGGGGAGCCGCATACTGCCTGTATCAAACTGTTTCGCTCGGAAGGCGCGGCGGGGATGGCACGGCAGGAGGCGGAGCAGATCGCACTTCTGGCGCAATACTCAATTATCCCGTTTCCGCGCCTCTATTTTGTGCACGATGCAACGCCGGAGGAACCGCTCGAAGCGCTTGGGATGGAATTGATGCCCGGCGTATCGGCGCTCAACAAAACATTTTACTGGAAGTCACCCGCCAAGCGCAGGCGGATGAGCGATCTGTCGGTGGACAGCCTGATCCGTATCCATTCTGCCGAAAATGACCGCTTTGGCCCGTTGGACACGCCGGACTGCCCCACATGGAACGATTTTTTATTACCCGCTGGCAAAGGAGATTCTGGAGAAGGCGCAAAAGGCAGTGCAGGATGGGCGTTTTCGCGCGGAAACCTGCGAGACGATGGAAAAGGCGTTTCGCCGCTATGAAGATATCTTTGGGGAAGAAATCCGGCAGGCGGTGCTCATCCATGGGGACTACTGGCCGGCAAACATCCTGATCGACCCCAAGAGTCTCCTCCCGCAGGCGGTCATTGACCCTTACAACAGCATGTGGGCGGATCGAGAATATGAGCTCTTTGCGCTGAACAATGTGATGGGGAGCTGTTTTAGGCTTTATGAGAACTATAAAAGCAAGGTGGAGCTGAGCCGGCTGTGCGACCTCAAATGTGCATTTTACGCCCTTTACAGCGAGGTGAGGTGGTTTCACCAGCTCGGCGAAGGATCGCATCCGTTTATGTGGACGCTGGCGAAGCGGCTGAAACGGCAGATGAAGCGGTTTTCCCTAGGATGATAAGAGGCTCTCTCGGCTAATCTCTGTGGCATTCAGAGAGGAGGGGAGCCTATGGATTTTACAGCGGTCACTGCGGCAAACAGGCCGCAAGTCAATCGGTTTATCCGGGAGCGCTGGTTTTCAACAGACATGATCCTCCGCGGAGCAATCGTAGACATGACGAAGGCGGATGGGATTCTTACCCTGGATGATGGGCAGATTTTGGAGGAAAACACGCCGCGGGAGTTCTTCGGGCATCCGCAGAACCCTCGGCTGCGGGATTTCCTCTCCAAGGCGCTGTAGGATCTGATTGCCGCTCGAACAAAAGGGCGGGCGGATCAATAGCAAATGGCGGCCGCATAAAACGCAAAAAGAAGGCGTTCCTCAAAGGCATAAAGCCGTCAGCGAACACCCTCTTTCTGCGTATCCTTTTGCGCAGAACTGCTACGAGTTTATTTGAATGTTGTGAAGTTTGACGATCCTTTAAAGATAAACAGCGTTATCAGCCCACAACTGCCATCCTTTGGTTGAAGCCCCAAATGTCATCTTAAACCCGTAGGTATAGGTCAATCCCAGAGACGCCTCTCCGCTGCTTGACAAAGAGGAGGACGGTGCAAAGGAATAACTGGCTTCTCCATTAAGCAGAATGACTGTTGTATAATTGTGTACATATTTCGATCCAAATTCCAACCACACATTTGATTGCTTTGGCGTTACCTGAACAATACAGGTTGCGAATTCACCTTTCTTTAGTTTTTTATCCTCAATATTAAACAGGACAATTCCTGTTTTGCGGTCGGCTACACTGGAGATGTTGCTATCTCCATTCGAAACATAATAATCCGCATACTTGGTATCCCATTCAATACTAATTTTATCCAATGGACCAGGAGCGATTTCTGTTTTTTTTGCTTCTATGCAGGCATCCAAATAATAATTTCGAGAATTGCCACGTCTAAATGAATGTACAGTTAATTCATAGTCCGTTGGGGAAGCGCCATATGGAACGATATCGCCGTTCGAGGAATAGGAAACTTTTTTTCGGCGCGCACAGCAATTGCGTATCCAATTGGCTCAGCTTGCGCAAGGCAAGCGCAGGATCCTGCTCATATTGCAGCATAATTTTGTTGACGGCTTTTATATACGCTTCCTCAGAGAGGGGCTCGCTTGATGTATATGCCAATGTGCTTAGCGTATACCCGAGCAGTAGCACGACAACTAGCAGAGAGGAAAGAATTTTTTTATTTTAATTTTTCTCCTTTTTAAAATATTCAATGATTAATAATACGGAGCCTAAAGTCATAAATACAATTGATAGAGGGATCAAAAAAGCGATTAGTCCATCGTCAAACAGCATATCTGTACCTGCTACAAAGAAACTAACTAAACCACTCAGAAAAAAAACAATGCCAATGATCAAGTGCTTCAACGGATCACCTCCTCTTTATATAAGTTAGTATATATATGCATTATATATGTAAATAAATAGAGAGTCAACCACTAATGAAATTTTATATTATTTATTGCGTCCAAATCTGTTTTTTGCGTTCAGAGCATTGTGAAAGCTCGGCTGGATCAGCCGATGATAGCCCTCAAAAATCTGATACGGCTTGCCAGTGCTCCAGCAATGCAAAATACTGATTGGCATTTGATAATGCCATATATAAAAATA
>ENA-OQAB01000821-OQAB01000821.1-human-gut-metagenome-genome-assembly--contig:-NODE-821-length-15701-cov-2.963914_pt1 | contig 15701 bp, 14 predicted proteins | sample MGYA00242490_ERZ504517 | MGnify/ENA primary metagenome ERZ504517 (study PRJEB26092, sample SAMD00036298) | human gut metagenome | host: Homo sapiens | study: EMG produced TPA metagenomics assembly of...
CGGGACAGCCTTCCTCCTCGTCCAAATCGTCGGCATCGACGTGGACGTGGCGGCGGCGCTGGCTGACAGCTTCGGGCTGAAGCTCGAGGTCGTCAACGTGGGATCGGATGCCGAATCGGCTCTCAAAGAGGGAACGGTCGACATCGTCATGGGCATCGACAAGTCCGACAGCAGCACCTCGTTCTGGAAGTCTGACGCGTACCTGCCTACGGCCGTGGCGTTGTTCTCCGCGCCGTCCAACACGCAGGTTCCCACGAACGTCGTCGAGACGAAGATCGCCGCGCAGGTGTCGTCGAAGAGCGCTTGGGCGGTGACGAACGAATTCGACAAGGCAACCTTCTCCACGACCGACGACCTCAAGAGCGCGTTCGCCGAGCTGGCCTCGGGCCAGGTGCAGTACGTGGCGGCCGATGCCATCATCGGGACGTACGCGGCGCACAGCGCGGGCGACGACGTGCATATCGTGGCGCTCATGCAGCAGGCGGGCGGCTACGGCGTGGGCGTGTCGGATGCGAACACCGATCTCAAGCAAGCGGTCTCCGAAGCCCTCGCCACGCTGACCGGCAACGGCACCATCGGCGTCATCGAGACGAAGTGGCTGGGTACCGCGCTCGACCTTTCGTCCACGCCGCTGACTGCCGGCGCCACCAAGTCCACGGACGCGGGCGCGACCGTTGCTTCGAAGGAGCCGAAAGACGAGAGCGAAGGCGAGAACGCTGACGGGGACGCTGCTCCTGCCGACGAAGGCACGGGCGCCGGCGACGAGGTGAACGCGGGCGAGAACGCCGTGCAGCCTGGAGACGTCGCTGCTTAGAGCCGAGATCCTCCCGAACGTTCGAAAGCCCTGGAACGCCGACACCGCGCGTCCGGGGCTTTCTTTATGGCGGGGAAGGAAAGGCGCTTGACTTGGAGTGCGCTCCAAGTGGTTCAATGGTCGACGATCGGTATCATGACGGAGGTTGAACATGGAGCAACGACAACTGCGCGAGCTGCTCGAGCGCGTCGCGGCGGGCGAGACCGCCGTCGACGAGGCCGAGCAGGCGCTGCGCATCGCTCCGTTCACGGAGCTGGGCTACGCGACGGTGGACAACCATCGCGGCATGCGCCAGGGCGTGTCGGAGGTGGTGTACGGTGCGGGCAAGACGGCCGAGCAGATAGCGGGCGTGTGCCGCGCGCTCGTGGAGAACGGGCAGGAGCGCGTGCTGGTCACCCGGCTCGACGCCGAGAAGGCCGCCGCGGTCGAACGTGCCCTGGAAGGCGCGTGCCCTCTCGCGTTCGCCTACCGCCAAGGCCCGCGTCTCGGCATCCTGGGCGAGGCGCCCGAGCCCGACGGCAACGGGCCTATCGTGATAGCCGCCGCCGGCACGAGCGACCTTTCGGTGGCGGAGGAAGCCGCCGTGACGGCCGAGATGCTGGGCAACGACGTGGTGCGCCTGTACGACGTGGGCGTGGCCGGCATCCATCGCTTGCTGGCGCATGCCGACGACATCGCGCGGGCCAGCGTCGTGGTGGCGGTGGCGGGCATGGAGGGCGCGCTGGCCAGCGTGGTGGGCGGTCTCGCGTCGTGTCCGGTGATCGCCGTGCCCACGAGCGTGGGCTACGGCGCCAGCTTCGGCGGCGTCGCGGCCCTGCTGGCCATGCTGAACTCGTGCGCCTCGGGCGTGTCCGTCGTCAACATCGACAACGGCTTCGGCGCGGGCTACCAGGCCCATATGATCAACCATGTGAAAGCGAGGACGGCATGACGACGTTGGTTTGGAACTTGGAAGAGAACGCCACGAGGCGCCACCTGCTGGCCGTGGCGTTGCTGCAGCTGCCCGAAGAGCGGCGCGCGCAGGTGCTCGAGGCCGCCGAGGCGGCCGGCGTTTCCGACGGGCATCATCACGACCTGGGCGAGGTGAACGCCGCCATCGACGCGCTCGCCGCGAGCGAGCGGGCGAAGGGCGACATGCGCGCCGTCTACCGCATCCTCGCCGAGGCTGAGGCCGCGGCGCACGGCTGCACGGTGGAGGAGACGCACTTCCACGAAGTGGGCAACGGCGAGGCGCTGCGCAACGTGCTCGCCATCTGCCTGGCCGTGGAGGCGCTCGACCCGGACGAGATCGCGGCCACCCGCGTGCAGACCGGCAGCGGCACCGTGCGATGCGCCCACGGCGAGCTGCCCATCCCCGCGCCGGCCACCGCCGCCATCATCGCCCGCGGCATCCCCACGTGCGAGCGCAAGCTGGAAGGCGAGCGCTGTACCCCCACGAGCGCCGCCGTCATCCTCCACTTCGTGCAGCGCTACGACGCGTAGCAACCCGCTCCGCCGCTCCGCGTCGTAGCGCTTCGTCAGAGTGTTTCACGTGAAACACTCGTTCGAGCAAACAAATGTTTCACGTGAAACATCCGCGCGGCATTTGGAGGGAGAACAACGCCTCGCGGGTTGGCGTAGTGAGGCAGCGAGAAGGCCCCCGGCGTTCGGAGTTGTCCCGCTGCGCTGCCAAGCGTACTTCGGTACGCGCCGAGCGGCGCACAAGGGGCAACTCCGAACGCCGGGGGCCTTCGCAGTGTCGAGTCGTTCCGCCGGCCGTGAGGCCGACGGAACCGGCTAGTTCAGGAAGTCTTCGAGGATCTCCTGCTCGGCTTCCTCTTCGGTCAGACCCAGGGTCATGAGCTTCGTGATCTGGTCGCCGGCGATCTTGCCGATGGCGGCCTCGTGCACCAGCAGGGCGTCCTCGTGGGCGGCCTCGATGCCGGGGATGGCGGTCACCTTCGCCGTGCCCATGAGGATTGCGTCGCACTGCACGTGGCCGCGGCACTGCGCCTCGCCGATGACCAGCGGGTTGAAGATCTGCTTGGAGTTGTCCTGCGCCACCGAGCGCGAGATTACCTGCACGCTGGAATCGTCGCCCTTGAGCTCCACCTTCATGTTCGAGGTGGCCACCTGGTCGTCGTGGGTCAGCAGCTTCTCGGTCAGCACCAGCTTCGCGCCCGCGCCCAGCTCGGCGTTCGTGTCGCGCACGGTGGACGACACGCCGCGCAGCTGCGTGAGCTCCATCTCGCAGCTGGAATTCTCGTCCATGATCACGTTGGTCACGGGGTTGAGGATGCGCTCGCCGGTGCCGGTGCCTTCACCGTAGTGCTTCTCCACGTACTTCACGTGGCTGTTCTTGCCGCAGTAGAACGTGTGGATGCCGTCGTGCTCGGAGGCCTGGTGGCTCTCGTTGTGGATGCCGCAGCCGGCGATGATGGTCACGTCGCAGTCGTCGTGGATGGGGTTGCAGGGCGATGCCGTCATGGCGGCGTTCATCCAGGTGGCCATCGGGTGCGGCATCGTCGCTGCGGGGCTTATCGCCCTGCTCGTCGTGAAGCGCGTTTGGAACCGCAGCTTCATCCTGGTGTACGAGCTGTTCGTGCTTCCCGTGACGTTCGTGTCGTTCTACACGTCGCAGGCCTCGGGGGATCTGTGGTTCTTGCACATGCTCATCGTGGATTCCACGTACAAGGTGACGTTGTTCTACGTCATGATGACGCCGTTTCTGTTCCGAAGGGCGCGCGTAAGGGGAACTCGTCCACGCCTTTGCTGTGCTCGTTCGCCTTCATGATAGCCATCAGGGCCTTGTTCGTCGGGCTTCATGCGTCCCTGTCCGCGTCGCTGTACGCGAGCTTGACGGTGGTGGTCGTGCTGGCGACGTTCGCGGCGGGAGGGGCTTTGTCGTTTTTGATCATGCAGCGGCAGGCGACGCGGCGGGAAGCGGGCGAGGCCGCCGCGGCCGAAGCGGTTCGCGCGGGGCTCGAAGAGCGTTGCGCCGCCGTCGCCGCCCGCTTCGACCTGACGCCGCGCGAGCGCGAGATACTCGTGCTGCTGGCGCAGAACTACCGTGCGCCCTACATCGCCGAGAAGCTGGTGGTGAGCCAGTCCACGGTGAAGACGCACATGCGCAACCTGTACGGCAAGCTGGACGTCCACTCGCAAGCCGAGCTGCTTCTCGGGCTGGACGAGGAAGCCCAGAGCATCACGACCGACTAGCGTCGGCGGGCGAAGGCTTCCAGCACGAGTTGGGCGCGGGTGCCGATGGGGTTTCGTTCTCCGCGAGGAAACGGGGGACGTCGCGATGGGCAGCAAGAACGGCTCGATGAACTCCGCCGGCTCAGGCTGCGCGTCGGCCACCTTCTCCACCTGGGCGAACACGACGTGCACGGTTTCGTCGGTGAGACCGGTGGACGAGTAGCCCGCTTGCGGCAGCGGGTCGAGCGCGGGCGCGTCGGCATCGGCGCGCAGGGCGTAGCCCGTTTCCTCGCGGAGTTCGCGGTCGACGCAGGTTGCGAGGTCCTCGCCCGGCTCCATGAGGCCGGCCGGGAACGCGATGCACCAGCTGTTCAGCGGATAGCGAAACTCGCGGATGAGCAGCAGCTCTCCCGTCGCGGTTTGTGGCACGATGCACACGGCGTCGGCCGCGCACGCCCGACCTGCGGCATTGCCTTCCAGCTCGGCGCGGTAGGCTTCGAGGCTCTTGCGCGACGCGCTTTCGTACTCGTACGTCGAGCCGTCGGGCATAGTGTAGGCCAGCACGTACTTCTTGATCCATCCGTCGGAAACCTGGCGGATGTTGGAAAGCTGGGGAACGGCTTGCATGGGAAAGCTCCTGTTCTTGGGTGCGGTTGTGTTACGGCATGGTTCTGGCTGCCGTGCGTTCGGATCGAGCGCACATCTCAAGCGCGCGTCATGCCTTGCGTTTCATGATACTGCCAGTTGCTGTTGTTGTCGGAAGAGGATACGTCTTCTTCTGACGTTGGTGGAGGTTGAGAAGCCCAAAGGAAAAGCTTCTCGGGAGGAAGTCGCTGAACTTGCCATCCGGGCGTTTTCGCGATGCTCAAAGAATGGGACCGAGCGCGAAGCCTCATTGCCGACCGTCGGTCGAATCTATTCAGCATTTGAGGCTGTTGGTGAGGGGGGCAACCATCGAACGGTTATTTTAAGGATGCTACACTGTGCTTCATATCGTTCCGCGACAAAGGGGAGTGTCATGGACATTGAAATTCTAAAAGAGTTCGTTTTCCTATCGAAGGGGCTTAACGTTACGAAGGCTTCTCGCGAGCTCAATATGGCGCAGTCGACTTTGAGCAGCCATATCATAAAGCTTGAAAGGGACCTAGGATGTTCTTTGGTGGAAAGGGATGGCAGTCCTCGCTTGACGCTTGCGGGTCGTGAGTTCTTGGAAGTGGCCTCCGAGATCGTGTGCCTCTACGACGGTTTCAAGGAGAGGGGCGTGGTGCAAAGGGGTCGGGAAGATGCCGTGATCACGGTATGGGCTCCGCAGCGCAGAGAAGGTTTCGTTATAGCATTGTTGGATGCGGTTATAGGGTTTAAGGGGAAGTATCCGCAGGCGATAGTTGACGTGCAGGATACGCATGGAGGAGATACGCTTGACGAGCTGAGGAAGGGTGTTCTCGACTGCGGGTATTATTGCAATGCGGTTGCAGATCCTAGCTTGGAAGAGGATTTTCAGCTGGTTCCATTGCTGGATGAAGAGTTCATCATATGGATGGATAAGGATTCGCCGCTTCGCGATTGTGATTCGCTGACTCCGTGCGATTTGGAAGGCTACCAGCTTCCAGTTCCGGTCGGTATGGGGACCCACAGCGTTCATTTGCAAACGATGTACGAAGAACTGTTCTCTCTTTATGGGGCAAAGGCAAATGTAAAACCTCGTTATTGCCGCTCTGTAGATGATTTTTTCCTTTCGAAGATCAACAGGGACGATTTGATCATCCTCAATCGCGGGTCGCAGATCATTGAAGCGATGAATGAGGCGAACGGGAAAGTTATGGGCCGATTCAATCCTCCTATCTACTCTACGGGATATCTGGTCTTTCGGAGCGAAGACAACAGCGATATGGTCGAGTGTTTTAAAAGCCACGTGCTCGCCTTTTACGAAGAGGCCAAGATTTCTTCTCTGTCAAATGAGGCGTTCAAGGATTAGCAGGCATTTTGTCGTCTTGGAGCTAGATAGCTATCCAGGTGGAATAGGTACTACAACCTGCAATGGCGGGTATCGTAAAATGCGATTGCATCGGACGTGTTTCTTGCGAAAAGCAACCTGAAAACCTCGTTTTTACCATTGAGCTTCAACCAGGTATTCTCGATATGCAGGAGGAAGGCCTGCTTACGTCAAGGAAGGTGTCAGGTGCGTTTTGCGCCTTTCGCTTCCGGAAAGCGAGGGGATCATGGAGCTAGATCGTCGTAGTTTTTTGAAAGGTGCAGCCATAACAGGCGGTGCCGCAGCTTTGTTTGGGGTGGCAGGGTGCGGTCCTGTGGCTACGGAAGCCGTCGACTCGAACGGCGAAGCGCGGAGTGAAGCCGATCCTATCCTGCCGCTGGATCCGCCGGCTTCATGGGATCGCGAAGTGGATCTGGTTGTGGTGGGAACGGGCGGTGGTGGCCTTGCCGCAACTACTTTGGCGGCCGAAAGCGGCTCGAGCGTGATCGCAGTCGAAAAGGAGGGAACAGTCGGCGGTGCCACGCGTCATGCGTTGGGCTATGTGATTTTTGCCGGAGGATCGAAGCTTCAAAACGAATTGGGAGCCGCTTGGCCTGGGCCGGAATTTGATCCCGTTGCATCCGTAAACGAGCTCGGGCCTTATTATCAGTACTCCCTCAACGTTCCTATGTATGCGAATGTCCTTGTAGCAGGAGCTGAGTGCATTGATTGGATGATGGAGCATAAAGACGTTCCGTTAGTTGGGGTTCCTCGCGTGTATTTCGATAAAGAGGTTGCCGAGGGTAGGCAAAATGCCGTCTTGGGCATGAACGGTACCGTTAACGCTATGGAAGCGGCCGCTCTGGCCGCTGGTGCAGAAATTATGCTCAATACCAAATGCGAAACTTTGGTCGTTGAGGATGGCGTCGTTGTGGGCATCATGGCAAAGGACGCCGATGGAAACGAGATCTACGCCAAAGGTGCGAAAGGCGTTGTGCTGTGCGGGGGCGGCTTTGGCATGAACAGGGATCTTTTGAAACGCTATATTCCGTCTTGCTATGAGCAAGCGCTGCAGGGCGGTCCCATGCCGTTCCATACGGGAGATACATTCCGCATGGGGTTGGGTGCGGGGGCCGATTATGCGGGATTGAATTCGTTTAGCTGCTGGGAAGGGGGATTGGATGAGTACTACGGAGATGGAGACGGTTCCTACTGGCATTATTTCTGGAATGGGCCTCGCCAATTGTTGACCAACCCCTGGCTCATGTTGGATAAGCAGTGCAACCGCGCGCCATACTTCGGAGGCTATGACTTCCAGGAAGAATATATCAATCAAGGTTTCAGCAACGGTGAAGTGACGAATGCTTCGGCGTGGATGTCCCTTGTGGGACATGGAGCCTATGCCGTTCTTGATGATAACTATGAAGAGACTCTCAAGATCATTTGCAACAAAAAGGCGACCGATAAGTCTAGGGTTCCTATCGAAAAGGATGGAACGCTTATAGAGAACAACCTTGTGTCGGACGACTGGAGGCAGGAGGTTCTTGATGCGATCGATCGCGGGGCTATTAAGAAAGCTGATACGCTCGAAGAACTTGCTGAGAAGGTCGGACTGGATCCCGACAGGTTCGTAGCGGCGGTTAAGCGATGGAATGAGGTTTGCGAAACGGGGGAGGATACCGACCTTGCCGTTCCTTACAATTCCGAGTGGCTTGTTCCTTTGGAAAAAGCCGCCTTATTATTGTGCGAAGATCGGAGCCATGATCGGGAAAACGCTATGCGGATTGCGTGTCGACGAGAACATGCATGTTCTCGATGCCGACGGAAATCAGATCCCAGGCCTCTATGCAAACTTTCTTACCGCTGGCGGTATCGCGGGCGAAAATAGCTATGGTTCCCAGTGGACCAACACCAGTCTTATGGGAGCAAATGGTTTGAGCTGGTGCAGCGGTTATCTTGCTGCCAAATCTGCCCTTGCGGGTAAATAGATTCTTGGGATGGTGGCCAAGCGATGTTGTTTCGCTTGGCCACCACTATAGTCGGGACAAATGAGGATGAGCGTTTTACCGAAGAGACTGCTGGCTTTGCGAACGAGGAGGTTCCGTCATGGAGTTTCGGAACGATTGCGACGTGTATCGAGACCGATCTGTGCGTGCTTCCTGGAAGGTTCCAGCGTTTTGCTGTAACGATTGGGGCGCTCTGAAGCTTTTGGAGATATGCTCGGCTTTTGGCTTCGAGCGACCTTTTGATCTCGTGTACGGGGCTCCCCATTGTTCTTGGTCTGGTGGGCGCCCTTCGGCAGTGAGGTCTCCTTTGGACGGAGGTCTGATAGACGCGTATTTCTCCGCTTATGCCCAATTCGGTGTACGATGCGCCTTGACTTTTTCAAAATTAGCTGTGGATGAGAAAGATTACGATAACGAGTACAATAACATGCTTCTCGATTACGTTGAAAAGTACGATGGCCAGGTCATCCTTTTCGATGATGGCCTTGCTCGCTACATAAAGCGCTCGCGACCTCGCATTGCGATTGTCGCGTCGCTCAATAAAGCGATGTGCAATTTACAAGATAGCCGTGAATCGGAGTCGGATTACTACAGAGATCTTTTTCGCCTTTACGATGAAGTTGTGGTTAGAAGCGAGTATGTGCTTCGCGATGGCTGGCTGGACGATCTGCGCGATAGACGCGATTCGGTAGAAATTATTGTGAACCAGTTTTGCGTTCCTGATTGCAAACATGCTTTCAGTCATATCAGCGAGCTCGAGGAGTGGAGTCATCGAGGTTGTTGTGGCGAGGGGCGCCCTTGCTATCATTTGGAAACCGCATCCTGCATCGAGAGTCGTCTTTCCGAGAATCTTTTCATTTCCAATAGGAGGATTTCTGAATTATGCTCTGCCGGCTTTACGCATATGAAAATCGCAGGGCGAAATTCTCCTCTGCCGCTCTTCCTGGACACTCTGGCAGAGTATATTTTTGAACCGACGGGTGTTATTTCTCATATTAAACGGGCTATCGTTCGCGATTTCAAGAAGGAATCCATGATGGGTTTCGAGGCTCTCTTTCCCTTCAGCATTCCAAAAAGCGTCCTGAAAGGCTTATGATCGGAGGTCTTGTTTTTTTTGGGGTATCGCGATGATGGCCAACGAACTCCTTTGCTGCCGCCGGCTGAGGCAAGAGGCAGGGCGCTTTGCATGCATTTAAGGTGCTGTTCGCGAACGAATTGATGCGTGATAGCGCGCGAGCGCTTAGAAGCCGAAGACCTCGCCGACGTTGGCGGCGATGCAGAGGTCGGCTTGGCGGTCGCGCGGGGTGGGGGTGTGGTTGACGATGACGAGGCGGCGCCCTGTGAAGAAGTCGATGAGGCCGGCCGCCGGGTACACGGCCAGCGACGTTCCCGCCACCACCAGCAGGTCGGCCTGCGCGATGGCATTCACGGCGCCGTGCACCGTGCGTTCGTTCAGGGGCTCCTCGTACAGCACGACGTCGGGTTTGACGATGCCGCCGCAGGCGGGGCATCGCGGCACGCTGTCGTCGGACTGCGCGCGAAGGGCCAGCAGGTTGTCTACCGAGTAGGCTGCGCCGCACGCCATGCAGAAGTTGCGCAGCACGCTGCCGTGCAGTTCGAGCACGTTCTTGCTGCCCGCTTTTTGATGGAGGCCGTCGATGTTCTGCGTCACCACGGCGGCCAGCGTGCCCGCTTGCTCGAGTTCGGCCAGCTTGCGATGCGCGCGGTTCGGCTGCGCGTCGAGCGCCAGCATGCGGTCGCAGTAGAAGTCGAAGAACGCGCTGGGGTTGGCGTCGAAGAAGCTGCGGCTGACCATCTGCTCGGGAGGATAGGGGTACTTCTGCGCGTACAGGCCGTCCGGGCTGCGGAAATCGGGGATGCCGCTCTCGGTGGACACGCCTGCGCCGCCGAAGAACACCAGGCCGCCCGGCGGCGTGTCGGCCACCCAGCTGCGGAACGTTTCGATAGCGCGCACGGTTTCGTCCATAGCTCCTCCTGTCGGTTTCGACCCATGATACCACGCTTCTTGCGTCCGGATGTTTCACGTGAAACATGCGTTCTGATCGGCCTGTTTTGCTCTTGAACGCCTGTCATCCCGAGCGCAGGCGACGAAGCGTGCCTTTGGGTGAAAACAAGGAAGGCGGTCACGGTGGCCGCCTTCCAGTGCGCTTGCGTTTCGCGAAGGATTAACCCTCGATGGAGATGGTCTTCTTCTCCTCGAGCTTGGGCTGCTCCTGCTTCTTCGGCACGGCGATCTTCAGCACGCCGTCCTCGAACTTCGCCTTGATGTCGTCTTCCTCGATGTCGTCGCCCACGTAGAACGTGCGGCTGCACTTGCCGCTGAAGCGCTCCTTGCGGACGTACGTGCCCTCTTCGTCCTTGTCCTCGGACTCGGACTGGGTCTGCGCCGTGATGGTGAGGTAGCCGTCCTTCAGCTCGGCCTGGACGTCGTCCTTCTTGAAGCCCGGCAGGTCGATGGTCAGCTCGAATCCTGCGTCGGTCTCCTTGATGTCGGTGCGCATGAGCGTGGGCGACATCTTCTGCATGGGAGCCGAGGCGGCGTTGAAGAACGCGTCGAAGGGGTCGGTCATCAGCTCGCTCAACAGGTTGCGGTTCCTGCGCATGGGTACCATCATTGCCATGTTCGATCATCTCCTCTAGTCGTGCGGGGAGGCGGTGGTTCCGGGTGCGCCGAAACGCCGCCTTGCTTGGTATGCCTGGTATTCTACGACGCGTTTTAGCACTCTACAACCGAGAGTGCTAAATGGTTACTTTTTCGTTATGTAGGAGCGGGGGCTTGCCGCGCGGCCGTCCTCTTCGGTGGCGCCTAAGACGAGGTCCATCATCTCCTGACGATTGCCGATGCCGAGTTTCGCGTAGATGTGGGCGATGTGCGTTTTCACCGTGTTCTCGGCAAGCACCAGTTCTTCCTGGATGAGGGTTCGCGTTCTTCCCTGAGCGAGGAGGATGAATATCTCCGTTTCGCGGGGCGAAAGCTTGTTCGCGACTGCGATGTCTTCGCATCGAACCGCGATGGCGCGTGATACGTGCTCTCCCGTGAGATCGCCGCTTGAAGGGTGCGCAGTCGTGGGTTCGGGATTGCCCGCTGCGCTTTCCTTCTCCGTCGACTCCAGGCGCCTTGCCCCGATCCATTCGCTGAGAATGGCGGCGATCGTGAGGGAGTACGCGGCGCCCAGCATGATCATGCTGCTGAAAGCCACTCCGCTGCCCAGCAAGGCGACCCACAGCACGGAGCTGAGCGCGTAGACGGCTGCTGCAACGCCCATCACTCGGTACGAGGGCATGGTGAGCGCATCGATGGCGGTGACCACGACGATCCAGAACAGCACGTGCGCACACGAGTCGTCCAGCCGCATGAGGGCGTCCAGCAGAGCGGCGGGTATGCCCAGGGGCGGCGTTTTGGGACACCACGAGAAACAGACCGCCGATGACGATGATGAACGCTGGCTGAAACCTCAAATCGAGGCGCCATCCGGTTGTCTTCACCAGTGTGGCGAGTGCGAAGAGGGCAAGAAACGCTGTTGAGACGAGGGAGAAGACGACCTCTGCCGCGATCCCTTGCGCTGCGACGGCCTCGCTGCCCCATAATCCGATCGAACTGAACGACCGTACGGTCGCAAGTAGCAGCGCAGCTGCAGCGATAAGCACCAGCAGGCTTCTTCGACCCTCTCTTCCCGCCGGCAGCACGGCGCGCCGAGGTTGAGCCGCGAGCGCTTCCATCCTTGCTCCGGGGAGGTCGGCGCGCCGGGTTATATTCTGGGCGGATTCGGTAGGCGCAGAGCTCCGGGCGGCTTTGAATAGCGCGGCGGAAACGAGCGGCAGCGCGATGGTGACGGCGATCTGCCAGACGGGAGGCACCGCATAGCGGGCGATGGGAAGCACGAGCGTTTCCATACCCAATGCCGCCACGATGCACCAAGCGGTGCAGGCGAAAGTCTGCGTTCTGGCTAGCAGCAAATAGAATCGCGAGGCGATCCAGAAATAGCCCGCGCCGAACATGATCAGGCCGGCGATGGCAAGGAAAATAGGGTCGAAGAGGCTTTGATTGGAGGCGAGGGCGAAACTCGCGGTGCCTATCGAGGATGCAAGCGGTAGAACGTAGGAGAAAGGTTGGTCGCGTTCGCGGAGCCATCGGGGGCCTACTGCGAACGCAACTCCCACGATGAGTATGCCCAGCAGGAAGAAGATACGCGGATTGACGGCGGGATCGAGGTCGTGCAGGGAGGAGGGGAACCCTCCGGTATGCCCGGCCAGCGTGCACCAGAGCAGGTTCGTGCTTAGTCCCAAGGAGGCAAGAACTGCGCTGCGGTTGACGCGCACGCCGGCGGGTGTTTCCATGATCGATCCCCCTGTTTCTCTTCCCGGCGCGGTTGCGAGCAGATATTCGAAAGTCCTCTGAACAGCTGGCCATTATATACGATTCTCACGATAGGCGAAAACCCGGCGCGCCTCTATCAACCAAACCGGGGGATACCCGTTCGAGCCCTTCGTCATATTCACCCGGATACGTCGATGGCGGTGGACATCCCGTGCTTCTACCATCTTCCGGGTGTGCGGCGTGCGCGCCTGTTCCAGGTTGGAAGGAGGGGCAAGCGATAAGGCGGAACTGCCGCACGCACGACAAGAGAGGATGGAGGAGAGATCATGAGAAACATGCGACTGAAGGCCGCGCTTGGAATGGCGGGGGTGTTGGCGATGACTGCAGCTTGCTGCGTGGTTGGTCCGGCGCTTGCGGCCGATTCTGCGTCGACTGCAGACGAAATAGTGCGCGGAGGGGAGCCGGACGGCGATGTTCAGTATCCCGGCAAAGAGTACATCGTCGAGAATTACGACAAGTGGGACAAGATCGCCGAGGAGTACGCGCCCGAGATCATCCGATATTCGAACGGGCAGCTGGTTCAGCGTACCCCGACCGAGTACGAGTGCCCCCATTGGATGCAGCAAAGCTGGACCATTTCGTACAACACGTACTACCTCGACGCGGACAACCGAGGGTGCAATTCGTGCCATGCTGATATGAATGCGATGATCGAGAACATGGAGTACAAGCATGCCACGATCGACAACAAAGCGCTCGAGACGTACAGCGACGTGAACCAGTGCATCTCGTGCCATCGTGACAACGGCGACGATTTCGGCCGCCTCATACATGCCATCCACTACAACGAGCGCAGCGGGAACAAGTTCGCCGAGGGCTCGAACGGCACGTGTCAATCGTGTCACGACGCGACTGCGGATGGCAACGGCATGCAGCTGTGGGACAACGTGAAGCATGAGGCGCTGCAAGGCATCAACAAGGTTGAAAACGTGCAGGGCGAGTTCGCATCCACCCAGGACAAGGTGCAGACGCAAGACGAGCTGTACAGCTACGACTTCGTTCACGGCTATTACGACCATATGCGTTACGCATGCGGGCCTAACGGGCTTGACATCGACCTGCCCCAGAGCATGTTCGACGAGTGGGAGTTCACGGTCGACGGGAACGTGAACGCGCCCTACACGAAGAAGCTGCCCGAGCTGGTGGCCGAAGCTGAAGCCGCTGGCGTGGTGGTCACGAAGCCCTCGAAGATGGTGTGCGAGCTGAATCCGATCGGCGGCGGCGGAATCGGCCAGGCCGAGATCACCGGTATCCCGGTCAGCTGGCTCATCGAGAAGGCTGGCGGCTACACCGAAGACACCAACAGCGTGCGCGTCATTCGCGCAGACGGGTCTTCGCGCAGCGGGTTCGACCTCTCGGTCTTGGACAAAGGGTATCTGGTGTACAAGATCGATGGCGAATACCTCAGCGCACGTCACGGCTTCCCGGTCATGCATTGGCAGGAGACCTACGATGCCCAGATCTTCTCGAAGCAGATCAACGGCTACCACGTGTCGTCCGATGTCATGAAAGAGCGTGTGTGCGGCCAGGTCAACCAAGAGGATGCCCATGTGAACCGTCCCAACGTGACGGTGTGCGGCGTGCCCGAAGGTCTCATCATCCAGAACGGCAAGCCGTTCACGTTCAACGGCTATGCCGACGCGTTCGACCATCCCATGAAGACGGTGGAATTCTCCATGGACGGCGGCGAGACGTGGACGTCGTTCGACGTGGGAGACGTCGATCCGGCGAAATGGCTGTGGTGGAGCTTCACGTTCACGCCCGAGAAAGAAGGAGCGTACGTGCTGAGCGTGCGCGGCACGGACATCGACGGCGAAGTGAGCTACCGCAACCACGAGGTGCTGGTGAACGCGAAGGACGAGATGCCGTCCGAAGACGAGATCACCGAGATAGGGAAGATCGTCGATCCGGCCATGGCCAACGGCGATGCTTCCGGCGATCAGCAGTAAGCGAGGATGATAGACATGACGCAACGAAATACCCGAATGTTCGCCGGTGTTGCCGGAGCTGCGCTGCTGCTCACCGGGTCGGGCTTGGCGCTGAACGCTTTGAATCCGAACAGCGCCGATGCATCCGATGCGGCGAGCGGGACGACGCACTCGTTCAACGAGAACGTGGTTGAGGCTTCGTGGGTGAACGTCGACGACGGCTCGTACGTACGGGTGCCGAACGTGCAGGGAAGCTTTGTATTTAACCAATTGGGAACGACCCCGAACGACGAGCTGTTCAACGTATTCGGTGCTGCTTTGACCTCGATGTGCTCTAAGCCTGCGGTCGAGTTCGAAGCGCAGACGGGCGGCGTGGCCAATTTCTACGTGAACGTAGGGGGCCATATCAAGAAGAACTTCACGGTGGATGTAAGCGAGTTGTCCGAAGATGCCAGCGAGGAGGCGCTCATGGCGTGCTCGTGCGCTACCGGCTCTCCGTTCGGACAGGCTGCGGTGCTCGGCGTGCCGCTGGCGTCCATCGTGGAAATGGCCGATTTGGAGGAAGGCGTGAACACCGTGACGGCGTATGGCGCCGACGGGTTCGGCCAGCCTTTGCCGCTGCGCTACGCTTTGGAGCATGATGCGATGCTCGTCTACCAGGTGAACGGCCAGGAGCTTACGTCGGCGACGGACGGTTCCAGCATGCAGCTGTGGATGCCCGAGACGGTAGCGCGGTACTTCACGCGCAACATCACCGACATCGAGCTGACGCGCGAAGACGCCGAACCCGATGTGCAGCAGGTTGATCCGTGCTACCGCAACAAGATCAACATCATGAACTACGCCGACGGATGCACGTTCGTCGCAGGCGACGAGATCACGTTCGAGGGCGTTGCCGACGATCTAGGAAGCCCGATCGAGGCTATCGAGTTTTCGTTCGACGGCGGCGCTACTTGGACGTCGTGCGCGACCGAGGGAGCAACCGCGGACAAATGGGTGAATTGGCAGTTCTCCACTTCGTTCGAAGATGCAGGAGACTATCGTATGACGGTGCGTGCCAAAACTGCAGACGGCATGGTTTCGCCGCTTGCGGCGACGCTGTTGTTCCAGGTCTCGTAAGAGGGCTTATCGGAGGGCGCGCAATCCGGGCGCGCCCTCTTTTTCGGGCGTCCGCTTGCAGTTTGGCAATGGTTTAATGGGTCGCGTGAAGGCCGGCGTATGATCTATACTTGCCATTCGATCGGTTGATGCAAAGAAGGAGCTCGTCATGACCGTTATCGGCCTCATATCCGACACGCATGGACAGTTGCCCGACGAGGCGCTCGCGGCCATGGCGGACGTCGACCATATCATCCATGCGGGCGACATCGGCGGCCCCGAGATTCTGCATGCGCTCGAGGCGTTG
>ENA-OQAB01000822-OQAB01000822.1-human-gut-metagenome-genome-assembly--contig:-NODE-822-length-15660-cov-2.938582_pt1 | contig 15660 bp, 18 predicted proteins | sample MGYA00242490_ERZ504517 | MGnify/ENA primary metagenome ERZ504517 (study PRJEB26092, sample SAMD00036298) | human gut metagenome | host: Homo sapiens | study: EMG produced TPA metagenomics assembly of...
AGAGCTCCACCTCCTCGGTGGGTACGTAGACCCGCTTGCCCGTCAGGATGGCCTGGGCGGCCAGGCGGGTATAGGGGGTGTCGCACAGGCCCAGGGCCAGCTTGGCAAGGGCCTCGTTGGTGAGCCCGGTGAGCACAACCACGCCATAGGAATCCAACTCGGCCGGCTCACTCTGGAGGGAAGCGCAGTCCACACGGAACCGCGCCTTCAGCTTCTCGCACTTCAGCATGGCCCGGCAGGTGTCGTTCATCTCCTGGCTGAGCAGCAGCAGGCCCTCCCGGTCATCCCGGTCTGCGGCGGCCGGGGCGGCCTCGCCCCCCTCCGCCTCCGCCAGCTTGGCGGCCACGCGGGCTACAATTTCATTGAGCAGCGTTTGTTCCATGGCTTCCCCTCCTTTCTGTTCATGAATTTAAGGGGTTTATTCCAGGGTACAGTTCATGGCAATGCCTGTGGGGGTCACGAGGAAGGGGTTGGCCGGCTTAATGGTCCGGATTCCCGTCACCTTCTGGAAGATGTCCTCGATGCCCGTCAGGCAGCAGGTGCCGCCGCAGAGGTAAATGGTGTCCGTGTGGGCCTTATCCACATAGCGGCTCACGATCGTGGCCATCTTTTCCACCACGGGGCGCACCACGGGGAGGATCTCCCGGTGGCGCTTGTAGTCCTGCTTGATGGCCTCCGCCTCCTCGAAGGAGACGTGATAGTTGCCCGACAGAACCAGGGTCAGATGGGTGCCGCCGGTGGGCTCATCCTCGATCTGCACCACCTTGCCCTCCTTTAAAATAGCAAGGCCGGTGGTGCCGCCGCCGATGTCCACCACCACGCCGTCCTCAATCTGATAGATGGCGTTGGCAGCGCTGGGCTCGTCCAGGATGTTGGTCACCTCCAGGCCGGCGCCCTCCGCCACATACTGGTGGGTCTTGACACTGGATTCGGTGCCCGCGGGCATGGCGATGGCGCAGTTGACCAGCTCCGTGCCCAGGCGGGCCTCCAGTTTTTCCTTGAGCGACCGTACAATGCGCAGCGCGCCGGTGTAGTCCACCACCACGCCGTCCCGCAGAACCTGGGCCGCCTGCTTCTCGCAGGCCACGGGGTTGTTTTCCTCGTCCAGCACCACCAGCACAATGTAGGCGGTGCCCAGATCCACGCCCACCTTGAGCCGGCTTCCCACCGGCTTGAAGGTGGTTTTTTCGGATTCCTCCACACGGGCGAGGTAGTTGTTTACGCGGTCCAAGTCCATCATGTCGCTGGCGCTCCTTCTGTTGATTATCGGATGATCTTGCCGAGGGTAAAGCCGCTCACCAGAGCCGCGTTGGCCTCGTCCACGTCAATGTGCATCTTACAGCTAAATTCCGTGCTCACCCGGATGATGACATCCTGGAAAATCACGGGCCGCTCGCTCATCACGGCCACGGACACCCGCTGCTTGTCTTTCAGATCCAGCAGCTTGGAGTCCGGCGCGGTGACGTGGATGTGGTTGTGGGCGATGATCACGCCCTCCTTCAGCTCCAGCGTGCCGCAGGGGCCCTCAATGGTGATGGCCCCGGAGCCGGCCACGTCGCCGGACTCCCGGACGGGGGCCTTGACCCCCAGCTCCATGCAGTCGCTCTTGGACAGCTCCACCTGGGTGGCCTTGCGGGCCGGGCCAAGGACCGCCACGCGCTCCTTCCGGCCCTTGGGGGCCCACCAGTGTGAGCCCGCTGCTCAGACAGGAACTGGCCCGGCTGAGAGAGCGGCCGCTTGGGCTCCAGCCTGGCGCCGGGCCCGAACAGCACCTCCACATCGGCCTGTGACAGATGCACATGCCGCGCGGAGACCTCCACCTCGACCAGTCCCGCCCGGTGGACCGCATCCATCACTGCGGATACGATTTGTTCCATATGCCTGTTCCTCCTCAGCGGTACTGGCCCGCCAGGTACATGCACATCATGATATGAATGGCGCTGGACAGGCGGTTGAGTTCCTCGATGATATCTTTCCGGGTGTATTTGTTGCCCACCCGGAAGGCCTCGGTCGCCGCTACCTCCGTCTCACGGACGGCGGCGCGGAGCTGGTTGAGCAGCGCATAATCCCTGCCCATGGTGTAATCGGGCAGCTGCATGTACTGCACGCCGAAGAACTTCTGCGGATTGTGGGAACGCTCCCGCAGCTCGCGTGGGTGAGACCAATGATGGTCTCGTTCTTGAACGCCTCGTCCAGCACGTCGCAGCGCATCATCTCCCGGAGAACGCCCCAGGATGTTCCCCAGGTCGTCCACCAGCTTCTGGCAGCCGCCCTCGGCGATCTGAACCTGATCCAGCACCACCAGGGCCTGGAGGCTGTCCAGCTTGCCGCGGAAATGGATGCGGGGGTGATCCTTGGCCACCAGCACGTTGCCGAACAGCTGGGTCATATGCTCCGGCTTTTCCATGTAGTAGGCGCCGGTCTCATAGTCCACGTACTTGGGCTTGGGCGGCTCCGGGCGCACATCACGTCGGGACGGACCGGCTGGGCGGCCGGGGCGGCCGCGGGGCCGGCTGCCGCCGGCGTGCCCCCCTGCGGCCACCTTTGATTTGCGCTGCTGAAGATATTCCCGCGCCGCGGGCGTCAGTATTTTCCCCTCCGGGATGTAGTAGACCTCGGGCTGGGTGTTCCGCAGCTCCACCCGGAGGAAATCTTCTGTAATTGCCTTCACGCGCTCCACCCTTCCTATGGTTGATGGGACACGGGCTACGCCCGTATCTTACTTGCTCCAGGGAGGGCAGGATGGACTCCACCTCGTTGTGGGGCGGGGAATGACGTGCACGGAGATCAGCTCGCCCACGCGCTCGGCCGCCGCCGCGCCCGCGTCGGTGGCCGCCTTGACCGCGCCCACGTCGCCGCGGACCATCACGGTCACCAGGCCGCCGCCCACGTGCTCCTTGCCGATCAGGGTGACGTTGGCCGCCTTGACCATGGCATCGGCCGCCTCGATGGAGGCCACGAGACCCTTGGTCTCGATCATACCCAGAGCTTGCATCATATTCGCCATTTGTGATCCTTCCTTTCACAGGTAAACCGCGCTGTACGCGGATGAGATTGGGTTACAGCTTCTGGAGCTTACCGATGATCTGGCGGACGATGTCGTCCACATCGATGTTCTCCAGAGAGGGAGCCGTGCGGCAGACGCCGTCGGAGCAGTCCGGCACGGAGGCGCGGATCTCGTCCAGCTCCTTGAGGCCGTAGGCCACATACCGCAGGTTGAGCAGGTGCATGGGGCCCACGTTCTCCGAGGTGGCGGAGCCGCCCACGGCGCCGCAGCCCAGGGTCAGGGCGGGCTGGAGGGCGGTGGTGCCGCCGATGCCGCCCAGGGCGCTGGGGGTGTTCACCATCACGCGGGAGGCGGGCACCCGGCGGGCGAAGTAGTCCACCATCTTATCGTCGTTGGTGTGCATAGAGAAGGTGTGGCCCGCGCCTTCGTAGTGGAGGATCTCACAGACCTTCTCGCACACCTTCTCGTAGTTCTCGGCGGTGTAGAAGGCCAGGATGGGTCCCAGCTTCTCGTTGGAATAGGGATGGCCGCGGCCCACGCCGGTCTCCTTGGCCACCAGCACGCGGGCGGTGGCGGGAACCTTCTCCAGGCCGGCCAGATTGGCGATGGTCTTCACGCTGCGGCCCACGATCTCGGGGTTCATGGTGCCATTGGCCCGCAGAATGAAGCGGCCCAGCTTCTCCCGCTCCTCGTCGTCCAGGAAGTAAGCCCCCTGGCGCTCCATCTCGGCCTTGACGGCGGGCACCATGTCATCGTCGCAGATGATGGACTGCTCGCTGGCGCAGATGGTGCCGTTGTCAAAGGTCTTGGAGTCCAGGATGCGCTTCACTGCCAGGGGCAGGTCGCAGGTCTTCTCCAGGTAGGCGGGGCCGTTGCCGGGGCCCACGCCGATGGCGGGGGTACCGGAGGAGTAGGCCGCCCGCACCATGGCGGAGCCGCCGGTGGCCAGGATCATGGCCACGTCGCGGTGGCGCATGAGGTTGTCGGTGGCCTCCATGGTGGGGATGGTGATGCAGGAGACCAGGTTCTCATTGCCGCCCGCCTCGGCCACCGCCTGCCGGATGACCTTGACGGTCTCCAGGATGCAGCGCAGGGCCGTGGGGTGGGGGGAGAACACGATGGCGTTGCCCGCCTTGATGGCGATCTCCGCCTTGTAAAGTGCGGTGGAAGTGGGGTTGGTGGAGGGGATCAGGCCGGCGATCACGCCCACGGGCACCGCGATGGTGCGCAGGCGCTTGGCGTCGTCCCGGCTGATCTCTCCGATGGTTTTCATATCCTTGATGTGCTCGTAGACACCGCGGCTGGCAAAGATGTTCTTGATCACCTTGTCGTCCACGATGCCAAAGCCGGTATCCTCGTTGGCCATCTGGGCCAGCCGGCGGGCGTTGCGCACACCCGCGTCGGCAATGGCACGCACAATGCGGTCCACCTGGGCCTGGTCCATCCGGGCCAGCTCCTGCTGGGCCTCCTTGGCCGCCTCTACCAGCTCCCGAACCTCCTGCATGGACAGGAGATCTTTATCGATTAGCTGCATACAGTTCCATTCCTTTCGCTGAACTTCATGCCGGGGGCAGTCTCAAACCGCGAAGCATGCTCAGTTGTTTTGCTCCGCCAGGAACGCCGTGATTGCCGCGAGAAGCTCTTCCTTCTTGGCAAACCGGATCTCCTTGCGCGTCATGCTGGTCAGGCCGATCTGTCTGGCCACGGCCCGCAGTTTTACCACCGCCATATGCTCCAGCTCCTCCGTGGTCAGGCTGGCGGGCTCCATCACCGCGCCATCGCTCTCCTGCTCCTCCGGCTCCAGCGGCTCACCCTCCTCCGGCTCCGGCTCAGGGGCCGGGGCGGGAGGCGTGGGGGGAACCGGCTGGTCTGGTTCGGCGGGGATGTGTCCCAGGATTTCTTCCAGCTCCTCATGGGGTCTGGGGATCACGTGGACGGAAATCAGGGTTCCCACCCGTTCCGCCGCTGCGGCACCGGCGTCTGTGGCCGCCTTGACGGCGCCCACATCCCCTCGGACCATGATGGTCACCAGGCCGCCGCCCACATGCTCCTTGCACTGGAGGGTGACGTTGGCAGCCTTGACCATGGCATCGGCCGCCTCAATGGAGGCGACCAGGCCGCGGGTTTCAATCATACCCAATGCCTTCATATGTACCTCCGTTCATGGGCCCGTGCGGGCCCGGTCGCTCTGCCGGTCAGACCTTGGGCTGGTCGGCGACGGACTCGACGGCGGCGGCGAAGGCGTCACAGGCGGACTTGCAGGCGGACTGGCTGCCGGTCAGCAGGGCGCCGCCAAAGTTGGTCTCAGACGGGGGGGCGTACAGCACGCACATCCGCACGTCGGCGGCCTTCAGCGCGGCATCCACGCCGTACATGGCCTCCAGGGGAGGCGCAATCAGGTAGGCAATGGCCTCGCCTTCGGCAATGCCGCAGCCCTCGGACAGGTAGGAGCCGGTGCGGGAGATGCAGTGGGCATAGTAGCAGATGCTGTCGTCGTCATTGGCGGAGACAAAGTGGCACACATTCTCGATCATGTCCACGCAGGCCTCCAGGCCGGCCTTGGCCTCGGCGGGGTTGGGCGCGGCCAGGATGCCGATGATCTCGCCGGCCAGCTTGGTGTTGGCGTTGGCGGCGCCGGCGTAGAAGCTCTTGGCGTAGACAACCTTGCAGTCGGCCTTCTTGGTGGCCTCGTCCAGGGCGGTGTAGGTCACATCGTCGCTGTCGGCAGTAACGATGGCCAGGGACTTCTGGTCAGGGGTCAGGCCCAGCTCCTTCGCCATGTCGGGAGCCACGTTGGGGATAATGCGAGTCGCCAGTACATGTGCGGGCAACGGATCGCGTTTCATATTGATTTTCCTCCCTGCTCTTACAGTTTCAGATCGGTACCGCTGGCCTTCTTATCCAGCATGATCTTGATGATTTCCGCGATGTGGGCGCCGGCCTCGGCGGGGATGGTGCCGGCCCGGTGGATGTTGGACACCACGGTGCGGCGGGCCTCAGGCATGCCCACGGTGGCCTTGTAGGCGATGTAAGCGGACATGGACTCGGCGGTGATCAGGCCGGGACGCTCGCCGATCAGGGTGCAGGTGACGGTGGCGCCGGTCAGCTCGGAGATCTCATCCATGACGCCCACGCGGCCATACTTCACGAAGAAGGGGGTGCCCACGTCGATCTTGTAGCTCTCCAGGCCCTGCAGGATGGCGGGCAGCAGATCGCCGATGTTGGCAGCCACGGCGGCGGAGGACAGGCCGTCCGCCACGTAGATCTGAACGGTGGGGTTCTTCTTGCACTTGGCCTTGATGGTTTCCACGGCCTCGGGGCTGAGCTTGCGGCCCAGATCGGGGCGGGTCAGATAGGTGTCCTTGCTGTCGCACTGGGTCTGCACCGTCCACAGGCCCATCTTCTCCACGAACTCGGCGTCCACGTCGTTAAACACGGCGTCCTGGGCGGCGGAGTGGGCGGCGCGGAACTCCAGCTGGGGCAGGGTGTTGTAGCGGGCGCCGGCCTTGCCGATGCCCAGACGGCAGGGAGCGTTCATCTTCAGCTCGGCATACTCCTCGCCGTTCTCAGGGTTCTTTACCAGATACTGCTTGCGAATGTCGATCTCCGTGATGTCGGGGATGCAGCCGTCCTCAACCTCCGGCGCAGACTCACACGCACAAGCGGCAGCGGCCTTCTCGGCGGGCTTGGCGCCGGACACATTCATTTCCGTCAGCACCTGCTCAATGATGCTTCTCAGATCTTTCTCGTCCATTCTTCGCTCCTCCTTACTTCTTCAGGAACACGGAAGCGTCGCCGGCCTTGGGCGTCAGCTTGCCATTCTCAGAGAAGCCCATCTTCTCCAGCCACATGTCGAACTCGTGGATGGGGCGCAGGCCAAAGACCTCGCGCAGGGCAGCAGCCTCATGGTAGCCGGTGCACTGGTACATCAGCATGCAGTCGTCGGCCCTCGGGCACGCCCATGATGTAGTTGCAGCCGGCGGCCACCAGCAGGGTCGCCAGGTTCTCGATGTCGTTCTGGTCGGCCTTCATGTGGTTGGTGTAGCAGGCGTCGCAGCCCATGGGGATGCCGGTGAGCTTGCCCATGAAGTGGTCCTCCAGGCCCGCCCGGATCACCTGCTTGGAGTTATACAAATACTCCGGCCCGATGAAGCCCACTACCGTATTGACCAGGAAGGGCTGGAACCGCTTGGCGAAGCCGTAGCACCGGGCCTCCATCACCACCTGGTCGGCCCCGTGGTGGGCCTCGGAGGACAGCTCGGAGCCCTGGCCGGTCTCGAAGTACATGACGTTGGGGCCGGTGGCGGTGCCCTCCCGCAGGGCGAGCTGGCGGGCCTCCTCGCATGAGCTTGCCGTCCAGGCCGAAGGCCTCGTTGCCCTTCTGAGAGCCGGCGATGGACTGGAACATCAGGTCGAGGGGAGCTCCGAACTTGTTGGCGGCCTCGGTCTGGGTGGTCACGTGGGCCAGCACACAGATCTGGGTGGGAACCTCCCACTTGCGCTTGAACTCGTCGAACATCTTCAGGATGCGGGCCACGCTCTCCACGGAGTCGTCCACGGGGTTCAGGCCGATGACGGCGTCGCCGCAGCCCAGGGACAGGCCCTCCATCACGGACGCGATGATGCCATTGGGATCATCGGTGGTGTGGTTGGGCTGCAGACGGGAGGAGAAGGTGCCGGGCAGACCGATGGTGGTGTTGCAGTGGGCGGTCACGCGCATCTTCTTGGCGGCGTAGATGAGGTCCAGGTTGCTCATCAGCTTACACACGCCGGCAACGATCTCAGAGGTCAGGCCGCGGGAGGCCCGGCGGATCATGTCGGGGGTGGTCTGGGTATCCAGCAGCCACTCGCGGAACTCGGCCACCGTCATATTCTTATACTCGTTAAAGATGGTCTCGTTGACAGAATCCTGGATGATCCGGGTCACCTCGTCCTCCTCATAGGGGACGGCGGGGCAGTTGCGCAGATCGTTCAGGGTCAGATTGGAGAGCACCACCTTGGCGGCCACTCTCTCCTCTGCGGTTTCGGCGGCAATGCCTGCCAGCTTGTCGCCGGATTTTTCCTCGTTTGCCTTCGCCATGACTTCCCGAATCGATTTGAACTCGTACACATGGCCGAACAGCTTTGTCTTCAGGATCATGCTAGTTCACCTCTCATAAGTCCTAACATTAAGAATTGAAAATCAAGGTCTTGATCACTACGGGCAGCACCTGCCCGCCTGCAATGGGCTCGCCGATATCGATGTAGTCGCCGCTCAGGGTGCGGATACCGTCAATGCAGATGACGTCCTTCTCCCGCTTGAGCAGTACGTTCAGCGCGTTTCCGAGCACCTTTCCGATATCGTTCTCCACCACCACGACCAAGGGATACCTGCTGCTGATCACCTCCTTCGTGCTCTCAATGATAGCTGCCGCCAATGCCTGAATGTCCGCAAAGCTGGTGCGCTTTTCTCCGGTAAAAGCGATCGCAAGCTGCTCCGCTTTTCCCTCAGGCATATACAGCGGCATCTGATTCAAAATGGAAGCCTTCAGCGTTTCCAGCGACGCCTCGTCTTCCTCGGACACCTTAAGAATGGGGACATTTTTCAGGGGGAGCGTGCCCTGCTCATAGTGGATGGTGCTCCCGCTGACCTCGGTGGTATGGGTTCCCGCCCCTACCACGGTGGCCCGGATGGTCTCGATGGAGGTAAAGCGCTCCACCCGGCTCAGATCCGGGTCGGCCCGAATGGCCTTTCCCAGGAGGACGCCGATGTCGCCGAAGCGAAACACGTCGCCCTCCATCTCCTGATAGATGCAGTCCGCCACGCCGCCGGAGTAGGTCACCGCGGCGATGGCCGGCTGCTCCGGCAGAGGCTTGCCGTTGTTGGTATAAAGGCCGGCGTGGTGGCTGTCCGCCCCCGCCAGGCGGAGGGCCTGGGCCAGTTGGGCCGCCATGAGGCGGCACACGCCGTAGAGCTGCTCGGGATAGGCCCGGTCGCCCACCGCCAGCGAGATTCCGTTGGCGGCGGCCAGGGCCTGGATCTTGGGGAAAATGTAGCTGATGCGGCCGTTTTCCACCTTGATGAGCCGCCCGCCGATGTCGAGGCAGCAGGTCCCCCGCAGCACGCCCTTCTCATAGACGGCGATGTTGCTGGTCCCGCCGCCGATGTCCACATTGGCGATGGCCGTGCGCTTTTCCTTGGACAGGGCGTCGGTGCCCGCCCCCCGGGCGGAGAGTACCGACTCCAGATCCGGTCCGGCGGTGGCCACCACGAAGTCTCCGGCCAGGTCGGACAGAGCCTCCAGCACCTCGTTGGCGTTCTCCTTCCGGGCGGTTTCGCCGGTGATGATCACCGCACCCGTGCGGAGCATCTCCGGCGTCATGCCGGCCGCCTGGTACTCCTCCCGCACAATCCGTTTGACCGCCTCCGCGTCGATCTCCGTGGCCGAACGCAGGGGCGTAAAGTAGATCTTGCTGCGGTAGATCACCTCTTTATCCACAATGTCGATGCGCGGCACGGTGTAGCTGCTGGCCCGGTTTTCGATGGTCAGCCGGCTGAAAATGAGCTGGGTCGTCGAGGTGCCGATATCGATGCCCACGCTGAGGATCACTTCATGCAACTTGCTTCACCCGCTTCCTGAGAGTTCAATGCAAAACGGAGCCCGGGTACAGAGAATCCCTCTGTATCCGAGCTCCGTCGCTCGTCTGTTCCAGCCGTCGTTACGTCACGTCGGCCGTTCCGATGATCTGATTTTTAAAGTCGAATCTGGCGCAGGTTCCCTCGGGGCCCGACTCGATCTCCAGGTTGCCCCGCAGCTTGTCCTTCACCAACGTCTGCACGATGGACAGCCCCAGGCGGTTGCCCTCCGTGTTGGCCACATCGAATCCGCCTCCGTTGTCGCTGACCTGGATGCTGGAGTACAGCTTCCCCTGCTCCACGACGATCCGAATCTCTCCGGAAGAGCGGTCCTGGAAGGCGTACTTCAGGGAGTTCTGAAGCAGTTCGTTGATGATGATGGCCACCGACGTGGCGATGTCGGAGTCCACCTGAAAGTCCCCGCCCTCCATGGTAATGGTGACATAGCATTTGGGGTTGGAAAAATACCGCATGGTATTGTTCTTTATGTTCAGGATGACCTCCCCCAGCATGACCTCGTCCACACCGCTCTGGGCCAGCAGCTCGTGGGTGCTGGCAATGGAGAGGATCCGGTTCATGCTCTCCCCCAGCACCTGCCGCGTCTCCTCGCTGTCGGTGCGGCGCGTCTGCAGGCGCAGGAGGCTGGCAATGGTCTGGAGGTTGTTCTTCACCCGGTGGTGGATCTCCTTGATGGCCACAGACTTGAGAATCAGCGCCTGCTCCTGCTCCCGCCGCCAGGTCACATCCTGAATGATCACGGCGAAGGCCGCCCCCGCCGAGTTGAGCTGGATGTGCTTGATGTCCAGCACCAGGTTGCTCACCGTAGTCTCCACATAGGAGTAGCCGCTGCACTCCTCGCTGTTGCCGTCCTGTTCCACCAGGCGGACGTTCTCATAGGGCTGTCCCAGGATGTCCTCAATGTAGCCCAGCCTCCGGTACAGATCCTGGGCCAGGGAGTTGCGGAAGGTCACGATGCCGCTGCGGTCCACCATGAGGAGTGCCTCGTCGATACACTCGGTGAGCCAGTTGTTCTCCGGCACCATCTGAGCCAGGGCGTGGGCGATGGTCTCAAAGCTCTGCTGCGAGAAATGAATCCGCTCACTGACCTGCCTCTGCTCGTCCACCCGCTTCTCCAGGATCAGCACGCCGATGATATGGGAGCCGTTGCGGATGGGCTCTACCGACTGGATCGTGCTCCCATTCTCCTGGGTCACGGCCTTCATCTGCTTGGTTCCTACCCCCAGGCGGAAGGTGCGGGCCACCGCCGGCTCGTTCTCCGGCTTGGCCAGCAGTCCCACAACCGTGTTCTTGTAGGACGACGGCACACATTCCGGCTTGGCCTCCGCCACCACGATGGCGTTCCCGTCCCGTCCGGGGCAGTCGATGAAGATGTCCGCACCCTCCAGATTGGCCAGAGGCTGCAGCGTCTCTGACATGTGCTCAATGATGCGGATCTCTTCATCGGACAGATCGGTATACTTTCTGCAGAGGGACCAAATCACATTCACCTGTCAACCCCCGCCTTTCACGAGGATCATCTCTGCCACCCGGCGCATGGAAAGGCCCTTGAGCTGACTGAGCTTGCGTATATAGTGGTACGCCTCCTGCTCCGACAGGTTCTGCTCCTGCATCACCTGTCCCTTGGCTTTTTCAATGATGCTGCGGTTGGCCAGCCGCTCGGAAACCTTGGCCATGTCCTTGCGCAGCCGTTTCATCTCCTTGCTCTGGGCCACAACCAGCTCGATGTTGGGAATCAGCGACTTCTCGTCGATGGGCTTGACCAGATAGCCGCTGACGCCGTAATCCTTGGCCTGCTCCACGAACTCCCGCTCACTATACGCCGTGAGCATAATGATCGTGTCCGCCAGCTCCTCCTCATAGATGATCTTGGCCGCGGCCAGTCCGTCCAGAAACGGCATCTTGATGTCGAGCAGAACGAGATCCGGATGGTAGAGCTTGCAGTTCTCCACGGCATCAAACCCGTCGGAGACCTCTGCAACAACCGTATACCCGCCTTCCGTAAGCAGTTCTTTCAAATCCATTCTGCTGATCGGCTCATCGTCTGCAATGACGACACGGATCGCATCCTTTTCCATGCGGCTCCTCCTGACTTCAAAGGAAATCCAGATGCCTTACCAAGGCTTCCACGCCCTCGCCCGTCACGCTGCTGACGACAAAGATCTCACCCGCGCCGGCTGCCTTCAAATACTGCCTCGCATTTGAAATCTCATGCTCAGACGCCAGATCCGACTTTGTCACAACCCCCACGCAGGGCTTTGCAAACATGCTGCTGTAGGCGGGCGGGAACATGCTCCCCTTCTCGGTGGCGTCCTGGACCAGCACAATCGTGTCCGCGTCGGCGGCCGTCACCATGAGGGCCCCGCGAAAATAGCGCCGCTCCAGATACTCGCCCGGTGTGTCAATCATACTCTGGTTGACAATCTGTACGGTCTGGGTCTTGTGGTACTGCAGTTCCTCGTGGTTGATCCGCTGGCAAAGCGTTGTTTTGCCGGCCGTGGAGCGGCCGATCAGGATAATGCGTCTTTTTCTCTCCATTGCATCACGTCTTGGTGATGGGGGCCGATGCAAAGCCCATCATACCGCACAGGGTATTCATAACCTCCGTCAGCGCCGACTGTACCGCCGCCACATCGCCGGTGATGACCAACGAGCCGTTGAAGCGGTCCACAAAGCCGATGGACACGTTGGCCGACTTGGTGGCCACATCGGCGGCGATCATGGCCGCCTCACTGGGGGTGATGGTAAAGATCCCAATGGCGCCGGAGGCGTCGATCAGTCCCAGCTTCAGGTACAGATCCTCGGTGGGGTTGGCGATCACATGGGCCAGGGTGACCTGCTTGCCGGGTACAAATTCCTGTATAATCCGCTTTTTCTCATCAAGCTCAATCAAATCGGCACGCTCCTCCTAAAAACCGCTGGAAACAGCGGGCTGTCCCCCCTATCATGCCACAGGGCCGGGCAGCCTATCCTGCGTAAACGCGCTGCGGTGTTTTCCGCAACACCGGCAGGGGGTTCACAGGCGTACGGGGCGAAAAAACAAAAAAAGCCCCCAGAATTTCAAGTCAAAATTCTTGGGAGCTACATCGCTCTTGATCGTTTACCAGGCGAGCCGTACTAACGCCGCACGAATCCGCCCTTCCACTATACGCATCTCTATCATTTTTTCTGGCTCATTTTACAGAAATTTGCGGAGTTGGTCAATCCGAAATATCATTTTACGCCAAATTCCTCCGCCGCGCAATTGCGCGGCGGAGGAGCTCTGTCAGGGCAATTTCCCGCTGTAGGCCTTGCGGAAGATCTGTTCAATTTCCTCCGCCGTGCAGCTTCTGGGGTTCGTGGCGGTGCAGCGGTCGGCCAGGGCCGCCTCCGCCATGTCGTGCACCGCCTCCTCGAACTCCGCCGCGTTCACGCCCGCGGCCTGGAGGGTGGAGGGCATGTTCAGCTTTTCGATGTACCGCCGGGCGGTGCGAATGAGGTTGAGGGCGCTCTGGCGGACACTGCTGCTCTCCAGCTCCAGCAGGCGGGAAATACGGGCATAGCGCTTGGCGGTGGAGGTGAGCTGCTCGGCGCAGCCGGCGTTGAAGCTCATCACATAGGGCAACAGGATGCCGTTGGCCCGGCCATGGGGGATGTGGAACCGGGCGCCCAGGGCGTGGGCCATGCCGTGGTTGAGGCCCAGGCCGGAGTTGGAGAAGGCGATGCCCGCCAGGCAGGAGGCATTGTGCATCCCCTGCCGGGCCTTGCGGTCCTCGGGGTTCTGATAGGCGGGCAGCAGGTGGCGCTTGACCAGCTTGATGGCCTTTTCCGCCGCCGCGTCGGAGAAGTCGGAGGCCTCGGTGGACACAAAGGCCTCCACCGCATGGGTGAACACGTCGATGCCGGTGTCCGCCGTCACGGTAGGGGGCACGCTGGTGGTCAGCTCCGCGTCCAAAATGGCGATGTCGGGCAGCAGGCTGTCCTCCACCAAGGGATATTTGACCCCCCTTCTCCTGGTCGGTGATCACCGCAAAGCGGCTCACCTCCGAGCCGGTGCCGCTGGTGGTGGGGATGGCGATGAACTTGCAGTCCCGCATGTCCCGCTCCCGGGCGGCGAAGAACACGATTGCCTTGGCCGCGTCGATGGCGGAGCCGCCGCCGAAGGCCACCACCGCATCGGGTTGGAACTCCAGAATCTGCTCCACGCCTCTGGTGACGGTGGCGATGTCCGGGTCGGCCTGCACGTCGGAAAAGATCTTGAACTCGCCGCTGCTGCGCAGCAGCCGGTCGGTGACATAATTCGTTTTGCCGCTCTCGTCCATGAACTTGTCCGTCACCAGAAAGACCCGGTGCAGCCGCTGGGCCAGCGCGTCCATGCCACCTCCGATCATAACTTTTTGTACGAACACTGAAGGCGTCCATATGCTGCTCCTTTCTGCCGGTAGAAATACAAAAAGCGTCCTGAACCGCTGTTCAGGACGCTGCATCGCTTCCAAAAGCCCTGCCGCTTCCTCGCAGCATGGCCAGTCTCACTTTACCCCATGGCGCAGCCCTCTGTCAAGCCTTTTCTTCCGCCAGGGCTCAAATTTTTTTCGATCGGCAAACTGCGGGTTGACTTTCGCGGCAAATGCTGACATAATGGGGCTCGTCAAAGCAGGTGCGCATGGAGCCGTCTGGTTCCACCTGGCACGGGCTCCCCCGTGCCCTTGCGGGCGCTGTCCAGCCAGCCCCGCCCCCTGTGCCGGCGCCCCCGGCGCGGCAAGTAAATAGACTCTCTGTTTCACAGAAAGGAATCGGTTTTGATGGATATCAGATTCGTTCTCCCTTCTGAGGTGGAGCAGCTGGCCCGGAATGTGGTGACCTCATTCCCCTCCAAGACGCCGGCCGCCCTGCTCCAGAACATGGAAGGCGAACTGCACCGTCCGGACGAGGGCCGTTACCTCGGCTGTTTTGACGACGATGGAACCCTGCTGGGCTCCATCCTGATGATGGATTTCACCCTCAACGTCAGAGGTGTGATGATGCCTATGGGGGCCGCAGCCTATGTCTCCGCAAACTTTCTTCACAAGAAAGAGCGGGTGGCCTGCACGCTCCTGAAGGTGTTGATGCGGTATTACGCCAAACAGGGGACGCCGATCGGCTGTCTCCACCCCTTCAATCCCGCGTTCTATGCCAACATGGGATACGGTTACTGCAACGAGAACTATCTCTACCAGCCCAAGCCCTCCGCGATCCGCTCCTACGGCGACAAGTCCGGGCTGTCCTATGCCCGGCCGGAGGACCGGCAGGAGATTTTGGACTTCTACCGCGCCTATGCGGCGCGTACCCACGGTGCCACGGTCCACCACTATATGGACCCCCACCGGATCTTCGACATGCCCTACGTGGTGGTCTGCCGCCGGGACGGCCGGCTCACCGGCTACTTCACCTTCGATTTCGTGGCGGTGGACCACTACACCGACATGTACCACGATCTGCTCGTCCCCGAGATGGTGTATGAGGATCTGGACACGCTGCGGCAGTTCATGACCTTTTTCGCCTCCCAGGTGGATCAGATCGAGCGGGTGCGTATCCTCTCCCCCGACCCCAGCCTGACCATGCTGTTCCACAACCCGGACACAGGCGAGAACCGCGCGCACGACGGCTGCATCCATGAGGTGGCCCGCCGCACAATGGGCTACATGGCCCGTATCTTCGATGTGCCGGCCTACTTCCGCATGCAGAGCCGCTGTGAGTCCCCGGTCAGCCGTCCCTTTGTGCTGGCCCTCCAGGTGGATGACAACTTTATCGAGGGCAACAACGGCACCTTCCTGCTGAATATATCCGGAAGCACGGTGGAGGTGGTTGAGCATGCTCAGCCCGACGTCACCCTTTTCCGCCGATATCTCCACCCTCTCTTCCCCTGGTGATGGGCGCTTTTCTCTCTGGACGAGGCCCTTCGCCTGGGCCCGCCTGACCCTCTCCGACCACGGCTACGCTGCCGACGTGCAGCGCGCCATCGGCTGGAGCAGGAAGCCCGTGAACTTCACCTATTTTCTGA
>ENA-OQAB01000823-OQAB01000823.1-human-gut-metagenome-genome-assembly--contig:-NODE-823-length-15658-cov-2.207070_pt1 | contig 15658 bp, 14 predicted proteins | sample MGYA00242490_ERZ504517 | MGnify/ENA primary metagenome ERZ504517 (study PRJEB26092, sample SAMD00036298) | human gut metagenome | host: Homo sapiens | study: EMG produced TPA metagenomics assembly of...
ATTGATTTTCATTGGTATCCTTTGCTCAATCTCCGGTCGATAAATCTTTCCTCCGGAAGAGTTGTTTGCTCTAGGATCTTACTATTACCCCGAGCAATGGGATTCCTCCCAATGGGAACGTGATTTGAAGGAAAATGTCGGAGATGGGGATCAAGTTCACCCATTTTGCGGAGTTTGCCTGGGCCATGATAGAACCGGAAGAAGGAAAGTATGACTTTGAGTGGCTGGATCGTGCCGTCTCTTTTAGCAGATAAATATGGTCTGAAGGTAATTATGTGTACTCCTACTCCCACACCTCCCGTCTGGCTGTCCAAAAAAGTACCCCGATATATTGATTCAGCGGGATAATGGCATTTCCATTCAGCATGGGAGACGTCAGCATGCTTCCTGGAGTAGCGACCGATACCGTCGTTATGTAGAAAACATTGTTTCCTGTCTGGCAATGCGTTATGGCAATCATCCTGCTGTTATCGGCTGGCAGATTGACAATGAGCCGGGACACTACGGAGTAGTGGATTACAGTGAAAATGCACAAGCCAAATTCCGTGTCTGGTTACAGAAGAAATACGGTACTATTGACAAACTGAATGATACCTGGGGTACCTCTTTCTGGAGTGAAACCTATCAGAACTTCGAGCAGATTCGCCTTCCCAACCAGCAGGAAGTACCTGAAAAAGCCCAATCCTCATGCCATGCTCGACCTGAACCGTTTCATGGCGGACGAATTGGCGGGCTTTGTTAATATGCAGGCAGACATCCTCCGGCGGCATATCCACAAAGACCAATGGATCACTACCAACCTGATTCCTGTTTTCAATCCGGTTGATCCGGTACGGATCGATCATACGGACTTCCTGACCTACACCCGCTATCTGGTGACCGGACATAATCAAGGAATAGGTAGCCAGGGCTTTCGAATGGGGATTCCCGAAGATCTTGGGTTTTCCAATGACCAGTTTCGTAACCGTGTAGGCAAAACATTCGGAGTGATGGAACTACAACCCGGTCAGGTGAACTGGGGAGTGTATAATCCACAACCCCTACCCGGCGCTGTGCGTATGTGGGTGTATCACGTTTTTGCAGGTGGTGGGAAGTTTGTGTGCAATTACCGTTTCCGTCAACCTCTGAAAGGCAGTGAGCAATATCATTACGGCATGATAATGACCGACGGGGTGACTCTTTCTCCAGGTGGTGAAGAATATGTATGTATTGCGCAGGAGATGAAAAAGCTTCGTGCCGCCTACGATAAGAAAAACCGTATGCCCAAACAGCTGGCTTCCCGACGCATTGGACTGCTTTTCGATATGAACAACTATTGGGAAATGGAGTTCCAGCGTCAGACAGACCAGTGGTGGACGATGCCGCACATACATAAGTATTACAACCTGTTGAAGTCCTTTGCCGCTCCTGTCGATGTGATCTCGGAGAAGGAGGATTTTTCGGGTTATCCCTTCCTGATTGCGCCGGCTTATCAGTTGCTTGATAACAATTTGGTAGAACGTTGGACTGAATACGTGAAGAATGGAGGACATCTGATTCTGACCTGCCGTACCGGTCAGAAAGACCGTGACGCCAAATTGTGGGAGGCTCCTTTAGCGGCTTCTATTCATCAACTGGCCGGAATAAACAGCTTGTACTATGACCATCTGCCTCACAGTCTCTACGGAAAAGTAGATTTCGGCAGTGAGGAATACGCCTGGAACAATTGGGCGGACGTACTAACCCCAGCTGCCGGAACAGATGTGTGGGCTGTGTATGCGGACCAGTTTTATAAGGGAGCTGCTTCTGTGATACACCGTAGGCTGGGTAAAGGAACGGTCACCTATATCGGAACGGATACCGATGACGGCAAATTGGAGAAAGAAGTAGTACGTCGTGTATATACGGAAGCCGGCGTACCGACTGAAGATTTACCGTACGGAGTGGTGAAGGAATGGCGTGACGGTTTTTACATCGCCTTGAATTATACGTCGGACATTCAGGAAATAGTCATTCCCGATGAGGCAGAAGTACTGATTGGCAGTGCACGCCTTGAACCTGCGGGAGTAGTGGTGTGGAAAGAAAAATCGGACAACAAGTATAAATAACCCAATAACAAGAAAAATGAAGATAAGAAATCTTATATCTTGCGCCCTTTGCGGGCTTACTCTCTTTGCCTGCTCACCATCCGGGGGAGGGAAAGATAGGGAAATGGACCGTTTCATTACCGACTTAATGGACCGGATGACTCTCCGTGAGAAACTCGGACAATTAAACCTGCCTTCGGGCGGTGATCTCGTGACAGGTTCGGTGATAAACGGTGAACTTAGCGATATGATTCGCAAACAGGAAATAGGCGGCTTCTTCAATGTCAAGGGGATCCAGAAAATTAATGCCCTGCAACACCTTGCGGTAGAAGAAAGCCGATTGAAAATACCTCTACTTGTAGGTGCAGACGTTATCCACGGCTACGAAACTATTTTCCCGATCCCATTGGCACTTTCCTGTAGTTGGGATACGCTGGCCGTCGAACGTATGGCACGTATCTCCGCTATTGAGGCCAGCGCAGACGGTATTAACTGGACATTCAGCCCGATGGTCGATATTTGTCGTGACGCCCGTTGGGGACGTATCGCAGAAGGAAGTGGAGAAGATCCTTACCTGGGTTCTTTAATGGCAAAAGCGTATGTGCGTGGTTATCAGGGAAACAATATGCAAGGCAACGATGAGATTCTTGCCTGTGTGAAACATTTCGCACTTTATGGGGCGTCCGAATCGGGACGTGATTACAATACAGTGGATATGAGCCGACTACGTATGTATAACGAATATCTGGCTCCTTATAAAGCTGCCGTTGACGCCGGTGCAGGCAGTGTCATGAGCTCTTTTAATATCGTTGACGGTATTCCCGCCACAGCCAACAAATGGTTACTGACCGACCTGCTCCGGAATGAATGGGGCTTCGGAGGACTATTGGTAACAGATTACAATTCGATAGCCGAAATGTCCTCCCATGGTGTCGCCCCTCTGAAGGAAGCCTCCATTCGCGCTTTACAGGCAGGAACGGATATGGATATGGTTTCATGCGGGTTTCTCAATACATTGGAGGAATCCCTGAAAGAAAAGAAGATAACGGAAAAGCAGATTAATACGGCTTGTCGCCGTGTATTGGAAGCCAAATATAAACTGGGACTGTTCTCCAATCCGTATAAATATTGCGATGCCCTGCGTGCCAAAGAAAAACTTTATACGCCTGAACACCGTTCTGCAGCACGTGCGATTGCGGCTGAAACATTTGTTCTATTAAAGAATGACAACAAGCTGCTTCCACTTGAGCAAAAAGGCAGGATTGCCCTGATCGGTCCGATGGCGGACGCACGTAATAATATGTGCGGTATGTGGAGCATGACATGTACACCGTCCCGCCACAGAACATTGTTGGAAGGAATCCGTGCGGCAGCGGGTGACAAGGCTGAAATTCTATATGCAAAAGGCAGCAACATATATTATGATACGGAAACAGAAAAAGCTGCTACGGGTATTCGCCCGCTGGAACGTAGAGATAACCGACAACTGTTGGACGAGGCTTTACGCGTGGCTTCCCGTTCAGACGTCATTGTTGCCGCTTTGGGTGAATGTGCGGAAATGAGCGGTGAATCGGCTTCACGCACCGGCCTCGAGATACCCGATACACAACAAGATTTATTGAAGGCTTTAGTGAAAACGGCAAACCTGTCGTACTTCTTCTGTTCACAGGACGTCCTCTGGTCTTGAATTGGGAGGATGCGAATGTTCATTCCATATTGAATGTCTGGTTTGGCGGTAGCGAAACAGGAGACGCGGTTGCCGATGTATTGTTTGGCAAAGTCACTCCAAGCGGCAAACTGACAACTACCTTCCCACGTTCAGTGGGACAGCTGCCGCTATTCTACAATCATTTGAATACAGGTCGTCCTGATCCCGACAATCATGTGTTCAACCGTTATGCCGGCAATTATCTGGATGAGAGTAATGAACCTCTGTATCCGTTTGGATATGGTTTGAGTTATACGGACTTTGTTTATGGTGGATTGCAAATTAGCTCGGAAACCTTGCCTAAGAATGGTGAGTTGACTGTATCTGTCACTGTAACCAACAAAGGAAACTATGATGGTTATGAAAGGGTACAACTGTACCTTCGTGATATTTACGCGGAGGTCGCCCGTCCAATGAAAGAGTTGAAAGGTTTTTGAACGCATTTTCCTGAAAAGCGGGGAAAGTCGTGATGTTAAGTTTGTTATTACGAAAGATGACTTGAAATTCTATAATTCCGAATTACACTATGTTTACGAACCCGGAGAATTTGATGTTATGGTAGGGCCGAACTCCCGTGATGTACAAACTAAAAGTTTCCAAGCAGAATAAAGTAACACCTGATAAAAGTTGTATTGTAGGGAGTACTTATTATAATCGCACGAGCTTGCACTCATGACATAGTACAAGCCGAAGATATTGTTGCCGACACTATGATTTTGTTATGAGGAAAGTTCTGCAACTCGGAAGAAACCAGCGCGACGTTACCTTTAAATGAAATCAAGGTGTACCTTCTACTTTAATGAACAGATTAAATTATTCACTATTTAAAATAAAAAAAGATATGCATTATTTAAGAACACTGACTTATTTATGGAGTTTACTTACTCTTCTTTTAATGGTTGCTATCACAACAATCTGCTCCTGTGTCTCTACACCCCAAAGAAGCGGACAGTTGAAAGAACAAGATGAATATGATGTGGCAGCTTATATTTGGCCGTCGTGTCACAATGATCCGATGGGACGCGACACACTGTGGAGTGAAGGTACAGGCGAATGGGAAATTATCAAAAAAGGTAATCCCCGTTTCGAAGGACACTATCAGCCAAAGGTTCCTTTGTGGGGATACGAAATGGACGATGACACGCAGGTGATGGAGAAATGGATTGACGTGGCAACCGCTCACGGCATCAATACGTTTATCTTCGATTGGTACTGGTTCAACGGACAGCCTTTTTTAGAAAGCACCGTAAACAATGGATTTCTGAAAGCCAAGAATAATAAAAAATGAAGTTTTACCTGATGTGGGCCAACCATAACGTGGCACACAACTATTGGAATGTACACCGTTACAAGGACAACAACTCGCGTCTGTGGACCGGTGTGGTAGACTGGGCCAACTTTAAAATCATTGTAGAACGAGTGATACGCCAATACTTTCACAAGCCCAACTATTACAAGATAGACAATTGTCCGGTATTTTCCATATTTGGTTTTCATGAACTGTTGGAAAGTTTCGGTAATGCAGACGGTGTGAAGAAGGCTATGGATTATTTCCGTAGCGAAGTGAAAAAGGCAGGATTCCCTGATTTGCACTTGCAACTCATCGGTGACGGGTCTCCCACCGACAAGTTTATAGAACTTGTTGTAAAGGCAGAAGTAAACAGTGTGACAAAATACAATTGGGGATGGCCATACGAAGAAGATTATCTAGCATGGGGTACAAAAGCCATGCAACGTCGCGATCAATGGACAGCGAAACTGGATTCATTGGGTGTGCCATTCTTCCCAAATGCATCAATAGGATGGGATGACACCCCGCGTTTCCCGAATAAAACAGCCAAAGAAGTGGTTCATTACAATGACTCGCCAGAAAGTTTTGCAGCTTTCTTGCAGAAGACGAAAGAATATGTAGACCAACGCCCCGACCGCCCCAAACTGATTACAATCAACTCGTGGAACGAATGGGTGGAAGGAAGTTATCTCTTGCCCGATATGAAGCATGGTTATGGTTACTTGAATGCCGTAAAACGGGTAATGAATGGTGAATATGATTACAAGCCCTAAAAATGCGAATTACTAAATAATGGAAAAATTGATGCTGTATAAAAAATGTCAGATAATAGTACTCATTCCTATTTTTCTATTCCATGTTGTCACATCATTTGCTCAACAACGTGATAGCCGTGTACGGGAGTATCTTTCTCCGATACACATTGTTTGGCAACAGGAGAGTCAACTAATACAAGGAGCAGAATATTTACTCCGATCAGGGCATGGACAAGCAAATCTTGTGAATAATGAACTCTGTAAACTTTCGAGTACCGGGCAGCAACATCCTGCTATTCTTTTCGATTTCGGAAAGGAATTGCAAGGCGGCTTACAAATTGTCACCGGTATGCCAGCCTCACATGCTCCTGTTACTATTCGTGTTCGCTTAGGAGAGTCGGTAAGCGAAGCTATGTGTGACATAGACGTAAGTGAATGGAGCGACAAACGATCATGCTATGCGTGATTTTGTTATTAGTGTACCTTGGCTTGGGGTCTTGGAAGTCGGGAATTCCGGTTTCCGGTTTGCCCGGATTGACCTTTTGGACGATTCTGCAGAATTGCACCTCAAAGAGATACGGGCTATTTCTATTTTTCAAGATATCCCTTACAAAGGTTCGTTCCGATGTAATGACGAACGCTTGAATCAGATATGGCAAACTGGAGCTTATACGGTGCATTTGAATATGCAAGATTATATCTGGGATGGGATAAAACGTGACCGCTTGGTTTGGATTAGAGACTTGCATCCCGAAGTGATGACAGTCAATACGGTTTTTGGGTATAATGAAGTGATCCTCAAAAGCCTCGACTTGATCCGTGACTCTACACCACTTCCCCAATGGATGACAATGTGTACGTATTCTCTTTGGTGGATATTGATTCAGAGAGACTGGTATCTTTATCAAGGCAACTTGGATTATTTGAAAGAACAAAAAGGCCATCTATGTGACTTGTTGCAACTTATAATGACGAGAATTGGAGAAGACGGACTTGAAAAATTCAATGATAATGAAGGTCGCTTTCTTGATTGGCCTTCATGTGAGAATCCACTTTATACAAAAAGTTTCCATTAGTAAACATAGAAAACACGTAATTTGCTATTATGATAATTATTAACAAAAGAAATCTGTTTTTCCTAATTTCCGTCTGGCTGTTGTCTACACTTCTGTCAGCGCAGAATGTCACCATATCTACTCCCCAGACACAGTTGCTCCTCTCGGTACCAAACGGCGGTACACCGGAACAACTGTATTACGGCTCACGCACCTCCGATGCGGATATCCGAAGCATTTGTGAAACAGCATGCAGAAGAAATGCTTATCCCGTCTATGGAATGGGGTATCCATGCGAAACGGCATTGTCTGTCCGCCATGCCGACGGCAACCTGACACTTCAAATGGCAGTCATAGGCGTAAAAGAAACACGCCTTACAAAAGAAAATGCCACTTTGACGGTGATAGAACTGAAAGACAAAGTGTATCCTTTCTTCGTCAACATCTGCTACAAAGCATGGCAGGATGCGGATGTCATCGAGACATGGACTGAAATCCGTCACGAAGAGAAGAAGCCTGTCCAACTTCAGCAGTTTGCTTCTGCCTACTTGCCTGTCCGCCGCGGCAATGTCTGGCTGTCACATCTTTCCGGTGCCTGGGCAAACGAAGGACAACTCTGCCAGGAAGCGTTGCAACCGGGTATGAAAGTCATCAAAAACACGGACGGGGTACGCAACTCCCAATCGGCACATGCAGAAGTGATGTTCTCGCTCGACGGCAAACCGCAGGAGAACACGGGACGCGTCATCGGCGCAGCGCTTTGCTACAGCGGCAACTACAAACTGCGTATTGACACGCAAGAAGACGACTGGCACCATTTCCTCGCCGGCATCAACGAAGAAAACTCCTGGTACAACCTGAAAAAAGAAGAAGTGTTCCGCACCCCCGCATTGGCACTAACCTACAGCGATGAAGGGATGAGCGGATGCAGCCGGAAATTCCACCAATGGGCACGCCTGCATAAACTCGCCAACGGGAACACTCCCCGCAAAATTCTGCTGAACAGTTGGGAAGGCGTCTATTTCGACATCAACGAACAAGGCATGGACCAGATGATGGGTGATATCGCTGCCATGGGAGGCGAACTGTTTGTAATGGACGACGGTTGGTTCGGCGACAAATATCCGCGCAAAAACGACTCTTATGCCTTAGGGCGACTGGACCGTAGACAAGACCAAAACTCCCCGGCGGACTGCAATCATTACTTGACAACGCCCGGAAACACGGCATACGGTTCGGCATCTGGCTGGAACCGGAAATGGCTAATACCAAAAGCGAACTGTACGAAAAGCACCCCGAATGGATTATCAAGGCACCCGAACGGGAAGGTGGTATGCGCCCGCGGCGGCACACAAGTCGTGCTCGACCTCTCCAACCCGCAAGTGCAGGATTTTATCGTACAGACGGTGGACGAACTGATGAATTCCTATCCCGACATTGATTATATCAAGTGGGACGCCAATATGTCCATCATCACCCAAGGTTCGCAATACCTGACCAAAGACAATCAAAGCCACCTGAACATCGAATACCACCGGGGTTTTGAGAACGTGTGCCGACGCATTCGCGCCAGCTATCCGCAACTGACGATACAAGCTTGCGCCAGCGGCGGCGGACGTGTCAACTACGGCGTACTTCCCTACTTCGACGAATTCTGGACAAGCGACAATACGGATGCACTTCAGCGTATCTACATCCAATGGGGAACTTCCTATTTCTTCCCCGCCATCGGCATGGGGGCGCATATCAGCGCAAGCCCCAACCATCAGACATCGCGTTCCGTTCCATTGAAGTTCCGTATTGATGTAGCGATGAGCGGGCGCTTAGGTATGGAAATACAGCCCAAGGATATGACGGAAGCGGAAAAGGCATTGTGCAGAAACGCCATTACCGAATACAAAACGATACGTCCCGTCGTACAGTTCGGAGATATTTACCGTTTACTTTCTCCGTATGACAAACAGGGCGCAGCTTCGCTGATGTATGTATCGCCGGAAAAGGACAAAGCCGTATTCTACTGGTGGAAAACGGAACATTTCTGCAACCAGCACTTGCCACGGGTGAAGATGGCAGGGCTTGATCCGGACAAATATTATAAGGTGCATGAGCTGAACCGCATCGACACTGAACCTTTGAAATTTGAAGGTAAAAGTTTCAGCGGTGCATATCTGAATGACAACGGACTGGAAATTCCCTCTACCCACAGAGTGGAATCTTCGAAACAAAACGAATATGCCAGCCGCGTGCTTTATCTGGAAGAAGTAACTCCCTCATTTTCCGACAACCGGATAGAACAACGCCCTCCGTTACGTGTTCTTTGCTTAGGCAACTCTATCACCCGCCACGAATATAAAGCGGACATCGAATGGTTCTCCGAATGGGGCATGGCAGCATCCAAAGAAGAAAACGACTATTGCCATCAATTGGAGAAGATGCTCTCGCAAAACCGTCCCGGCACAGTGGTTACCCCGCTGAACATCGCTTATTGGGAACGTAACCTGAATTGCAATATCGACTCGCTGATTGGCACTCATGTTACGGACAAGGATGTGATTGTTATCCGCTTGGGAGAAAACGTACAAGATAAGGAAGCATTCAAATCAGGTATCCTCCGATTGGTGGAATATTGCAAGCGGAAAGCAGACAAAGTAGTCATCACCGGTTGTTTCTGGAAGGATGAGGAAAAAGAACGTGCCATCATCAACGCTGCGCATATGCATGGACTCACTTTCATTCCGATTGACTGGATAGACCGCTTGTATGATTCACGTCCGAAAGTCGGAGACACTCTTTATGACATACACGGAAAGCCATATACTGTAACCAAGGATTTCATCATCGCACATCCCGACGACGAAGGCATGAAGAAGATAGCGGAAGCAATATATAGGGTTCTCTAATGCCCCCCGGTGCTTCATTCTTCCATTATTTACAACTGTATAGTTTCCAATTAATGAGAAACTACAGTTGTATGAATAAAGAATTTCAGTTTAAACCCAAAATGGAGAGAACGCCTTGGCTTACCTCCAGAAGAGTCAATGGCAAAAACGTTCTGGAAAAACCGACTCCTCTCCCCATGGAAAAAGGAGTATATGTGACTTATGAAGGAATACCTGAAATGTGGCAAAAAATAGTCAGTTGCCCGTCATTGATAAACCTCACATCAATGGCGGGTTTCCTTTCAAAGAAACAGTATGCAGCGATAGCCGACAAGGAATTTGCAATAAAAAAGGAGAAAAGACTTACCAAGTCTTAGAATTCCTTTTACCGATATTCTTGAGGAGAAACAAAGATATGGAACTTTAGACAAATAAACTACACCATCAAAGAGCATAAAACACCAGTGCGACAAACAAATTTCTATTGTTTATCGCACTGATATTTAACTATTTAGCTTATCTGTGGATGTTAGTACTCCTCCTCGTTAAAGAGTTGTGTCTCATTTGATTATCAATCAATTATATTTCAAAGAATGATTTTTAGCCAAACAAACCACGCCATCTGAGGCTATCAATGGCAAAGATATGTGTTTTTTGACAAACAAATGAAAACAAGCACAACTTTTTGCTATACACAAGGAAAAATCATTGCCCATGTTTTTTCTTTCCCTTATTTAATAGTAGTTTGTTCGTTCCAACGAAACGAAATTATCAGCTAAGACTTCTAATCATATTTTCAACATGATTCATGCGAAATACATAGTCATACCTTTCTGATAAAGGTTCAAGCTCTTTTGTCAGAGTTTCAAACGAAGGTTTACCGAATAGCACAGCCAGGCTATCTACTGCATTTTTGCAAGCGTTTACCCAATATGCGTATAGTTTCAATGTGAGAAAGTCTATTAAATAAGGTCCCATATAATATTGCATATTTCATAGAACGAGACGAAACTTTATTGAAATTCTCATCTCTTTGTGCTGGAAGTTTCATTGTATTGCAAAACTTTACAAATTTTTCCAATGAGTCAAGACCAACGTTACTTATGCTCCTTTCCAAACTATCATAAAACTGTTTCTGAGAAAAGTTTCTTGATGAATAGGGTATTTGGTCAAATTTATAACGAAATTTATTAAGATAACATATCTCCATTGCAGCAAACATAGACAGAGAAAAGAAGTTTAAGTCATCTCTAGTTATAACGCCATCACCTGTAGCCTTTTACCTGCTCGTATCGCTTACTTATCATCTTCTGATATTTCATTAACAAAGATGTTGATAATTCACCATAACCTTTTAACAGTTGCTTGCTGAGGAAGATATCCTCCTGTTCTTCTATTTCTCTATTATTGCTTGTTTTCTGCCGAGCCTTCTTCCTCTTCATCAATGATCGCATCATCTATCGAACGAATCTTTTTTCTAATACTCTCCTCAATACATTCAATCAGTCTTGATGTACGATCTATTTGGAAAATCCTGCTACTCTTTGCATCGTCATTGTCATATTCCGAATTGTATTTTATTTCGGGCAAAGATAAATCAGATTGCCTTTTATCTTCTGATGAAACTTTAATCTTTGGAGAAACTTTTTCACCAGCATCATTAACTAAGTCCCACATTACATCAGATAGCATATCAGCAACCTCCATACCATCATATCCTTCATTCTCAATACGAGAAATGAATCTATTAAGATTACGACTCATTTTCGACGGATTTGTTGTGGCTAAGAACTCAGTCCAATTGACGAACAGCTTATTAGATATAGATTTCTTGTCTTTATCCACTAAATAACATGTATATTGAGTTTTTGCTAACTTTATATCAGTACTATATCTATTGCCTTTATCATGTTTAAGTTCACTTACAAGAGTCTCAATTCCATTGTCGATAGACAGTAGTACTCCATCAGGAATCTCCTCATTGCTATAGACATTTAATTTACCTGATTCGTAATAAGCGGATAATAGTCTTAATCGTCTTCCAGTTTCAGAAGGAGCTTCATTAGAATGTTTGGATCTATTAGTTGGCACATCTATTCTTTTCTTGGTTTTCAGACCAAGTGTAGATAGAAAATCTTGCTTTGTCGAATGATACAAGACTCCAAACTCTTCATTTATGCCTCTGTGAGTTATTGTTCCAAGTCCGGCTAATGTTGCATTTGCACTGCCAACCATACAATATTCAGCATCATTAGTCTTAAAGTGCAAAACCTTTGCATGCAATTGACGTTCATATGTTTTAAAAGCTATTTTACCCCTTTTTGTTTCGCTGAAATCATAAAAATGAATACTACTATTTGGAAGCATTCCGCTTGGTGGCAAAGCACAATCTTGGTGAATCAAAACATTCACCGTTGAGTTCGGACAAAGTTGGGATAATGTAATCAATGATTCTCCACATTCATCAAAATATGGACTGAGAAGTGTTATAGTCTGCACCTCATTTAATGGCACTAAATTTGAAATTTGTTGTAAAATCCCAGACTGAGAATCATTATACAGTAAAGCAGCATTTAACCCTTCTTGTACCTTGCACATACTATGAGGCACAATATTGAAAGAGGAATCTAAAAATGTACAATTTTCAGGAATCTCACGAAGAATTCTATTATGATCATAGTCGTTACATTGCTTTGTAAATCGGCAGAGATACTGCCAACATTCTTCAATGAGAGGACGATGCGTCGTATCAGTCTCATCTATCATAAAACCTGTAAATGCCTCATGATTTTTTCCATGTCCTGTAACTGTTAGATTACCAGTACCAAACACAACCAATACAGCGTCATCTCCTACAAAGAAATTAATCTTAGGATGAAAAGCTCCGACAGCACTTATAGATGTAATGGAGTACTCCTTACCAATATGTCTCATATAAATAGGAGATACATATTCCATAGATTTATCCATTTGATTGGTATCGGCAAACACATTTATGCTACATACTTGCTTACGATGAAGCATGTTCAATAATTGATTATCGAAATGTATCAAATCTATGGCATAAGTAGTCAATACAGCTGAATGATATTTGCCATTTTTGCCGCCGCTAGGAATATCCAATAATATTGATGCTCATTCTTTTCCATAATTCTCAATGAATTGTGATGCTATCTCAGTTAGTGTATTATCTTCATCAAGATAACCCATGTCTTGTAAAAAATTAAATAGAGAATCAATACGTGGCGATGTTTCAACTGGATACCGCTGCTCTATTAAAACAATCCGTCCATCCTCAAGAATAAACTTTCTTAGGTACTGAATTATTCTTTCCCATTTTAGCAATGGCGACCACAGTATGCTCCTGCATTATTTGCACTATCAGAGATTCTATAAAACCGGATATAGAGAATGACAGATAACGCTCCACATAAGATCTTAACCCTTCACTGAGTATACCTCGCTGACGTTTCAAGTCATTTTCCCCTTCAAACTCCTCTATATCTTTTGTGTTATTCTCAAATTCAGTATAAAGTCTCAACATGAGTCTTATTGCATGTGCTGCTGCAGAAATATAATCTTGTTTACTGACGTAATCCCTTAATTCATCATAGATTATATTTATATTATCACTCACATTTTTCCTCCATTCGTCAAGAGAGTTATAATTCATCTCTTTCTCTATAACCGACAATAAAGATTGTTTAATATCTTGAGAAAGTAGTGCTATTGGAGGATTGTGTAATTCATGAGTTTTGTAGAGTATTAAACAAAAGAGCAAGTCAATACTATAATGCAAACCTTCACATAAATAATAGAAATACCACCCAAATGCGGCCTGTAAATTACCGTCTTCAGTTATATGCAAAAAACGATTCTTTACGAACTCCTGAATCTCTACACCATTTGAAATATCATTTAGGAGCAAATAGATTGTTTCTCTTCGCAAGGAAGAGTCCTCGTCACTTTTCGTAAGCAAATTATTTAAGAACAGCCATTCCTCAGAGCCTACAATTATGCGATGTATTGCTAAAGATTGTAAGTCTTCTATTGCTTCTTCTTTAAGACTTCCATCCAGAATACATTTAAGAAATAATTTCCGGATGTTTTCATCAATACTATTTCTGACAGCATCAGCTAACTCTTTTCCTTTGTTACGAAGATAAAATCTGCCTTCTTCAATTTTTACAAGTTCATAATAAATAAGAGAACCAAGATAGTACTGGCCAAAAGCTCCACTCTTGAATGTCCAGTACTTATCTTTAGATTCATAATCAGCACCATCTGCAATATCATAAATACCATCCTCTATTTGCTTATATCTACCTTGTGAAACAAACAAAGCTCCAACCACAGAACCAACATTCTGTTCCTTCATAATTAGTGCCATTGCCAACTCTGCACGACGTATAAAATTATATTGATGCAGAGATATTTGACCAGCAACTTCAAGTTTGTCATATTCACTAAGTAGCCAACAATAAAGGCTGTAATAGCGGATGTGACGGGTTAGATTGGTGAGCCCAGGTAACAATTTGCTATAGGTTGCAATTGAACTATTCTGGATTCCCAATGGGTCACGCCCACCTTTGAAGCCATCGTTCGATGCCCAAAATACATTTGTGATTTCAGATTGCTTATATTGTGCCATTGTACAACAGATTGAACAAAACACTAATAGTACATCTCAATATATTGGTATGCACGTTCAAATACATCATTGTCTTTTATCTGATACTTAACCCAGATGGATAGCACGTAGTTTCTTTTGATTTCTCTGCGGGCTGTTACACTTTGGAAAGCATCATTAAATTGACGTACAATGTTAACCACTTCATTATCTATATCATTTACAACTTGTTCAACGATAATAGGTGTGTCTTCGGTCTTTATACTTTGGAAAAGGTCTGTTAAGGCGGCACGAGCTTGAGCACGTTTATCCTGAGGTTCATCCTTTTTCTTTTCTTCTTCAAGCAAGTCTTTTGCTAATGCAAGAAGTTGTTTCAAGAAATCAATACTGCTGATCAGGTTTTGTTCCATTCGTTCTCGGAGTTCATCCAATTTCTCTGCAAATTTCTTGAAGTTAGGATCACCTTTGTGCTCGCCCAATCTCAATCGAAGTATTTTCTCTACTTCAACAATCTTCTTCTCACGTGCTTTTTCATCTTCAAGGACTGCATCTATCACATCGGCATCAACTACCAAATCCTCTAGTGGAGTACCAATGTCAATAGTTTCAATGTTGCGATGTATAATCTCTATGGTCTTAGCTCCAAGCAAAGTCCAGATAAGATTACCACCACTTACAGGACGCACACTTTGATACACTTGAGCCAACCAAGTATAATCATTTTGGTATTCGGCCAAACAAGCATCGGGAGAAACTATCTCCCACGCTTTATTGAGACGGGCAAAGTGGCGGCCAAAGTTTGTCTTCACACCATCATCTTTCAAGCATTGTTGAGCAGCAGTAAGCCCCTCCCATCCACCAATAGTTCTATCAACGCCAGGGAAGAACTCAATACATTGTTGCATGAATGTAGGTATAAGACTTTTGATTTCATCGATATTCTGAACAATGGTCTTAACTGTCTCTTCATCAAAAGCAAGACTCTTTGCAACATCCTCAAATACACCAACAAAATCAACAATCAATCCACATTTCTTATTCTCATTGTAGGTACGATTGGTTCTGCAAATAGCCTGCAACAAAGTATGATTCTTCATTGGTTTGTCCAAATACATACTAAACAATGACGATGGGATTTTTGAGTTGATTATCATAAATCCATTTCATTCTTGGACAGACAAATTTATATCTTGTTACTCCACTGTGAAGTTTGGAAGTGCCTTCGTACTTCATTTGTAAAGAAGGATCATGGGGACAACACGGAATACCATCTT
>ENA-OQAB01000824-OQAB01000824.1-human-gut-metagenome-genome-assembly--contig:-NODE-824-length-15645-cov-4.278193_pt1 | contig 15645 bp, 18 predicted proteins | sample MGYA00242490_ERZ504517 | MGnify/ENA primary metagenome ERZ504517 (study PRJEB26092, sample SAMD00036298) | human gut metagenome | host: Homo sapiens | study: EMG produced TPA metagenomics assembly of...
GATGTTCGAATGCCAGTCAGGCTTGCCCTGGGAGACAGGACTTTATACGCTGAGTTTTCCAGTTCCTGGAAGGTGCCATTGAGGGACAAGGAAAGACGAACCCCTTTCGAAGATGCCATGTTGGTGCAGCTGACAAAATCAGGGCTTTTGTCAATGGATACCTTATATACCTACGTCGGAACCGAGGCCGGCAGGATGAATCGGAGAGAGTTGCTGAAGGCTGTAGACGAGGAGCTGCGACCGCAAACCGGAGCTAATAGTGCAGACTGAAGCGCCGCAGAAAATTCCTGATTCTGAGGATCGTCATGACAGCCCTCGCCCTCGAGGGGGCATGCTGGATTAACAATCGATAGGCCGTATATCCTGGAAGGGATGTGATTCTGTGAAGAAGGATAAGGTTTCGAGGGTATTAGCCCTCTATTCGCAGTTGTTGGCCGGACGGACGGTGCAGAAGTCGACGGCAGCGCAGCATTATGAAGTCAATGAGCGCAGTATCCAGCGGGATATTGAGGATATTCGCTCGTTTTGCCGAGACGACGTGGCGGTTCGTGACGGCGTCGTCTGCGATGTTATTTATGACACTGGCGAGAAGGGATATCGTCTGGAAGGCGGGCAGGTGCCGAAGTTGTCCAATAGTGAGGTCCTGGCCTTATGTAAGATCCTCCTCGATAGTCGGGCTTTCGTCAAGACCGAGATGGAAACGATGCTACACAAGGTTATAGCCTGTTGTGTGCCCGAATCGAATCAGGCCTTGATCAGTAAGCTGGTCAATAACGAAGCCTTTCATTACGTTGAGCCGCGGCATCGGACGAGCTTTCTCGATACGATGTGGAAGCTTGGCGAGGCTATTCAGAAGCATTACTATGTCGGTATCACCTATGGCCGTCTGAAAGACCGAAAAGTCGTCAAACGGCGGCTTCAGCCTTTGGCTCTGCTGTTTTCGGAGTATTATTTCTATCTCATTGCCTTCATTGACGACAGTGACATCCAAAAAATTTATGAAAGTGCCCGCGATATAACGCCGACTATTTATCGATTGGATCGGATCAAGACCTTGTCTGTTGAACCGGAAAATTTCCGCATCCCCTATAATCAGCGCTTTCAAGAAGGTGAATTCCGTAAGCGCATTCAGTTCATGTATGGAGGACGCCTGAATCGCGTGACCTTTACCTATACCGGCGGCGATATCGATGCCATCTTAGATCGCTTGCCGACGGCTAAAATCTTGAATGAAGATAAAGGCGTCTACCAAATCGAAGCTGAAGTCTATGGGACGGGGATTGAGATGTGGCTCCGCAGTCAGGGGAAATACGTCAAGAATATCAAAATCGTTCAGGTGTAATCTTTCTCTCTGCATATGAAGTCGTTCGTTATTTTATTTAAAAATGGTGACAGTCGCTGAGATGCCATAATTATCTGAAGATAATTACATTGTTTTACCTAGCAAAAGTCATGAATCTTGGAAAATCTAAGATTCATGACATTTTTTTGTCGATTATTTTTTCATCATGACAGGACCTGTCTTTGTCAAATGATAAGATAAAGACAAGTAAAAATATCGAATGGTAAGGAGTAGCGTGTATGAAAATTCAAACCGTGTTTTTTTGGAGTGAAATTCAGCGGTTCAGTCATCAGGAGTTGCAGTTTTTCCATAGTCTGAGCCAAACGTTGATGCCTCTCGTTTTATATAAATCGGAGGAAGTAGCTGCTGTGACCGATTCTTGTCGGCAGGGTCTGGGACTTCCGCAAAGTGCTTATCAAAGCTGTGATGACGAAACTTCATTTATAGAGCAGTGTTGCCTGTCTGCTGATTGGGTTATCTTATTTTTCAAACCGAGCATACACGGTCAAAGCCCGCAATTTTGTAATCATGCCATTGCCCTTTTGGAAGACCGTGGACAATATGAATTCGGAAAGTTTTACGAGTCATGCCCAACACAAGCTCATATACAATGAATTGTCTTCTTTATATATGGATTCGATTGGGAATGATACGGAGAAAGAAACGAATTTTCTGAAGGCACGTTTTGAAGAAGTTCAGGCTAAGACGGTCTTGGATTGCTGCTGCGGTGTAGGGCGGCATGCGTATCGGCTGGGTCAGTCCGGCTATGAGGTCACGGGCATCGATTTTTCGGAGGCGCAAATTGAAACGGCCAAAAGAATTCACGGAAATGATCATGTTCAATATATCGTGGCCGACGCCCGTCATTTCGATTTAGAAAAGAAAGATTACGACAGCGCCGTGTGCATGTGGACGACGTACAATTACTTTTCAAAGGACGGCGATCTGAGAGCTGTCGTGCATCGTCTGTGGTCTCATTTAAAACAGGGAGGGCTGCTGATCCTCGATTCGAAAAACATTCCGGCCTTGGAAAAAGTTCGCTGTTACTGCCGCACTACGAAGCAGCCGGAACTCGATTTGACTCTCCTTATTTATAAACGGATTCTAGGGGATATCCAAAATTCGCAGTATTTTTACTTTATCGATGAAAAAGGGGCAAAAACACTTCTATTTGGATGAAGAATTTATCCGCTTTTATTATTTGCAGGAATTGCAAAAGCTGATGCAGGACCGGTTTGAACTTGTCCGTGCCTTCGGGGAACTTTGAAGGGCGCGGCTATGAACAGGAACACAGCGAGCGGCTGATTACGGTGTGGCGTGCCCTGCGATAGGAGCGATGTATTGATGAAACTGGTTATAGAAGGTATGGATGGAGTTGGGAAAAGTACGGTTGCTAAAAAAGTGGCTGCCTTTTATCACCTGAAATACGTAGACGGCTTACTTAAAACCTATTTTACAGATAAGGGGTTCAGTGAAGCCGAGTTAGCCGTTTTGGTCAGGGGAATAGAGAGTTTCTATGATCATGAAGACTCCTTAGTTCGGACTTGGATTATGGGATTTGCCAATATTTTTAATCTGCTGAACTATGATGATGTCGTGATTGACCGCCACTGCCTGACAACTTTTTTCTACAATGGTGATGATCGGTCACGGCGGTTGTATACGATCATGCAGGAGCTTTCAGGGAAACCGGATTTAATCATTATCCTCGCCGGATCGCCGAAGGAGCGCCGCAGACGGATACAGCAGCGAAATGCAGACGACCGCGATCTGCAGCAGCCGGAGAAACTGGCTGACGGCAATCGACAATTTGTAGCGGCAGCCGAAGAGTTAGCCGTTCCTTATCAGGTCGTAGAGACTGATGGACAAGATGAAGAGCAAGTCTTTCAGGCAGTTTGCAAGGTCATCGATGCCTGGCGATACGGTAAGGAGGGATAGGTCGTGAAAGAACTGTGTTGGCTCTTAACCACGCAATGTAATCAGCATTGCGGCTATTGCAGTAAATTTACGGATGTCCCCGTTATTACGGATGCCTCGTATCCGTCGATCATTGATCGCTTGGGACGGTATGGCGCAAGGCAGCTGACCTTTGGCGGCGGCGAACCCTTTTTAACGAAATCGATCGATGATATCGTCCGCTTGGCGAAAGATAAGGGGATGCGGCTGAAAGTCGTTACTAATGGCGACTATCTTAAAGCCCATTCCGAGATTCTTCCCTTGTTGGATGAGATTACGATTTCACTTGATTCGGCAAATCCAATCATCAATGAACGGTTGGGACGGGGCCGATTTCACGATAGGCATGTTCGCGAACTGTTATCCTATCTTCGGGAAAATGGGATTTCGGCCAAGCTCAACATCAATACCGTCGCATCGAGGTATAACCTTTCTTATATACATGAAATGAGATCCTTGGTGGAATCGGCGGGTATCACGGCTTGGAGAATTCTTCGCTTTTCCCCGCTAAGAGGACAGGCGGTTAAAAATAAAGATGATTTTGAAATTGGGGATCAGGAATTTAAGGAACTACAAGCGGATCTGATGAATCGGTCGATAAATTGCAGGCTGCAATTCGTTGATCACGATGGGATGAGTCATAATTATTTGCTCATCGCTCCCGACGGCGGGGTATACGTATCAGAGAAGCTGAACGATATTAAGGTGGGAAATATCTTAACTGATGATTTAACGAGTTATTTTCTGTCATAACGAAAGAGATGGTAGGTATGAAGGAAGATAAAGTTTCACGAGTATTATCACTATATTCGCAATTAATGGAAGGGCGGATTATCAAGAAATCCGTCGCGGCCCAAAAATATGGCGTCAATGAGCGCAGTATTCAACGGGATATTGAAGATATCCGGGCCTTTTGCCGCAACTGTGTGGCCCTTGGCGACAGCATGCCCGGTGACTTGATATACGATTATATCGAAAAAGGTTATCGCTTGGACCGTAGGCAGGCACCGAAGCTGTCCAACAGCGAGGTCCTGGCTTTATGTAAGATTTTGCTCGACAGCCGGGCTTTCGTCAAAACGGAGATGGCGGATATGCTTCACAAGGTCATCGCCTGCTGTGTGCCCGAATCGAATCAGGCCTTGATTACAAAACTGGTCAATAATGAGACCTTTCATTACGTCGAACCGCGGCATCGGACGAGTTTTCTCGACACGATGTGGCAGCTTGGTGAGGCTATCCAACAGCATCGCTACGTTACTGTTACCTATGGCCGGATAAAGGATCGGAAAGTTGTCGAACGGCGACTAAAGCCGTTGGCTCTGCTTTTTTCGGAGTACTATTTTTATCTCATTGCCTTCATCGATGACAGTAACATCCAGAAAATCTATGAAGGTGCCCGGGATATGACGCCGACCATTTACCGTTTGGATCGGATCAAAAACTTGACGGTAGAAAAGGACATCTTCCGCATTCCTTACAACCGGCGCTTCCAGGAAGGGGAGTTCCGCAAGCGCGTCCAGTTCATGTATGGGGGCCCCTTGCAGCGCGTGACTTTTACCTATACGGGCAGCGATATCGATGCCGTATTGGACCGCCTGCCGACGGCTAAAATCCTGAGCGAAGAAAACGGTACCTATCGGATCGAAGCTGAAGTATACGGCAAGGGGGTCGAGATGTGGCTTCACAGTCAGGGGAAAAATGTCAGTGATGTTCAGATAAAAGAAATATGACATTGGTGACGGTGTGAGAAAGATTTTTGGATACAGAAGAGATTGTTCATCGACATGGACAATCTCTTTTGGTTTTTACCGAACCTTGTTATAATAAAATAAAGCTTTTATTTCTGCCGATGGAAGCAGAGAGAATTTCGGATTCGTTATATTTTAGATTATCTTTTTTCTGGAAAGCAGGTGTCGCCGTGCTCTTATTTTCAACTATCTTACAAATAAACAAGAAGATGACTAAAGAGGCGTTTATTCGCTTGGTCATCGAGTGGAATCAAAAAAGCAACTACCCGGAGAATATTATTCCCAATCTGGTATGGGATGGTCAGTACAATACGTCTTATGGGACGGATTCGCTGCTTCTCGACATAAAAGAATACCCTAAAGAGCATATCGTTGCTGTCCGTTATGAAAAGCGCGACAAAGAAGGCGTCATTTGGGATTCTGACTATATCATGAATTTTAAGGATATGAAGATGTCCATTCGCTTAGACCGGAGTTATCTGGAAGAAGCGCTGAAGGTGGATCCGGAATTTTCGACGCCCCACTTCATTTCCATGCTCATTGAGGGCGGTTATTTAAAAGCCGATAACGGCTTAGAGGTACGGCGGACGCCGCTTATCATCGATGAGGATAATCTCGATATAGCCGTCGATATCATGACCGGGAAGCGTCGGACTCGTCTGCCCGTCGTCTTCGTTTCTAAGACGTCGGACAATGAAGATCCCATTGATGTAAAGGCCTTGGCGGGCCGACTAAAGGGAGCGGCCCACGTCTTGGTCCAAGGTGATTATGGGACGGGTGCCGTCCTTCAGGAAAGCAGCGGTGATGAGAAATTAGGTAATGGCGGTATCGATATTTATTTCCCGAATCCTGCCGTTGGCCATAAACGATATATTTATCGCCGCAATCCGGGCTATGACATTCAGATGACGGAAAAGATTATTGAACGGGTCATTCAGTACAGCAATGCCAAGCGCGTGTCGCCACTTTATGTCTGGGCCGGCGTCACCGGTGCTATTTATGAGGCGCAATACCTGAAGTCAAGGGAGGACTATGCGGCAGCCGACAAGGAACGACATGAGGCGCTGTATAAACTCCTTGCCTTACAAGGCCGGTATAAAGAAACTGAAAAATCCATGCGTGATCAGGCCTATGCTGAAGCTAAACTGGAAGCCGATCAGCTGTTAGAAAGTTTTGACGAGGAGAATCGAAAGCTGCGGGAGGACAATGAACGCCTGCGCTGCGAAAACGTACAACTGGCATATGAAAACCAAGTACTGCGTTCAAAGCTTGATTCTCAGTCGAGGGTTCCTGTCCTGCTCATGGGTGATGAAGATGACTTCTATGCCGGCGAAATAAAGGATCTGCTGTTAAAAACCTTGGAGGCCAGTTTAAACAACCTTTTGGCAACTGGTACGCGTCGATACGATGTGGTGAAAGACATCATTGAGTCCAATGACTATCAGCGGAGCAGTGAAAAAAGGGCTGCTGAGGTGAAACAGATGCTCAATAATTATAAAGGAATGACCTCAAAAGTGCAGCGAGGCTTTGAAGAGCTGGGCTTTCAAATTCAGCATGACGGGGGGCACTACAAGACGATTTACTATGGCGATGACCGCTACATCATCGTTCATGCGGCGACTCCCAGTGACGGACGGGCCGGGAAAAACAATGCGTCTGATGTCATCAAAAAGGTATTTTGATTCACGTTTCCGATAAGAAATTGGCTAACTTGAGCCGTTGAAAGGAGGAAGATTTGTAATAATCGGTTATTTCATGGTATAATTAAATGCTATAAATTTATGTACGGGAGGTATATGAATGGCTACAGGTCAGGAAAAGATTGACCAGCTCCGGGAAAAACTCGCAAAAGTCGAGCTCGGCGGCGGTCAGAAGCGAATCGATTCGCAGCATAAAAAAGGAAAGTTGACGGCCCGCGAACGGCTGGCCAAGCTGTTTGATGAAGGCAGCTTTACGGAAATGGGGCAGTTTATCCATCATCGCGGTACCCATTTCGGCATGCAGGAAAAGGAAATTCCCGGTGACGGCGTCGTTACCGGTTATGGTACGGTGCGGGGCCGGTTGGTCTTTGCCTATGCCGAAGATTTTACCGTTGAAGGCGGATCCCTTGGCGAAATGCACGCCCATAAGATTGCCCAGATGCAGGAAATGGCACTCAAGATGGGAGCCCCTGTCATCGGTATCAACGATTCCGGCGGTGCCCGTATTCAAGAAGGCATTGACGCCTTGTCGGGCTTTGGCCGCATTTTTATGAACAACACATCGGCGTCCGGCGTTATTCCCCAGTTGGCCGTCATCATGGGGCCCTGTGCCGGCGGTGCCGTTTACAGCCCGGCCTTGATGGACTTCGTCTTCATGGTCAAGAATACGTCCAATATGTTCCTCACCGGACCGGCGGTTATCAAATCGGTTACGGCGGAAGAAGTCACGGCAGAAGAACTGGGTGGTGCCATGACCCACAATTCCATTTCCGGCGTTGCTCATTTTGCCTGTGAAAGCGAAGACGACTGCTTTGAAAAGATCAAGGCCCTCCTCGATTTCCTGCCCAGCAACAATATGGAAGAAGCACCGGTCGTAGATACCAATGACGATCCCAACCGCGAAGACGAAAGCCTTAATTCGGTCATTCCTGACGACAACAACGTGCCCTATGATATGCTCGATATCATCCGTTCCTGTGTCGACGACGGATACGTTTTCCAGGTCCTTGAAAATTATGCTCTGAACATCATTACCTGCTTTGCTCGCTTCGACGGTCAGACTGTCGGCATCATCGCCAACCAGCCGAAGTTCCTGGCAGGCTGCCTTGATATCAATGCATCGGACAAGGCCGCTCGCTTTATCCGCTTCTGCGACAGCTTCAACATTCCTGTCGTCACCTTCGTCGACGTACCGGGATTTTTGCCGGGGACGAATCAGGAATACGGCGGCATTATCCGCCACGGTGCCAAAATGCTCTACGCCTACTGCGAAGCCACGGTGCCAAAGATTACTGTCGTCACCCGCAAGGCTTATGGCGGTGCCTATATTGCCATGTGCTGCCGTCAGCTCGGTGCCGACATGGTCATGGCTTGGCCGTCGGCTGAAATCGCCGTCATGGGTCCTGACGGTGCCGTCAATATCATCTTTAAAAACGATCCGGATAAAGAAAAGCGGAAACAGGAATACATCGACGAATTCCTCTCGCCCTATAAAGCGGCTGAACACGGCCAGATCGACTGCATCATTGAACCGAAGGAAACGCGGCGGCGCATCATCAGTGCCTTGGCCATGCTCTACAGCAAACGAGAAGAACGGCCGGCCAAGAAACACGGCAACATGCCGTTATAAGGGGGTGGCCGTATGTTAGAAATCCTATTTGCGGCGATCGGCGTCTTAATCATCCTGATCCTGGTGTTGAGCCGATACTACGATACCCGCTTCCGGGCTTTAGAAAGAAAGATGGAAGACATGACCGCTTTTCAGCAGAGTGTCAAAGATCTTTCTGAAGCCGTCTATGATTTAAAATCCGCTGAAAAGAAGGAAACAAAGACACAGCCTGTCTCTGAGACCAAAGACACTGCCAATTCCATCGTTCCCGTTGGCCAGCGTCAGCCGGCTGTTGTCGAAGCCCGTCCGCTGGCAACGGTGCCTGAAAGCCGTGAGGCTTCTGATTCCGACGAACTCTCTGACGACGTCGTCGCTGTCATCATGGCAGCCGTAGCAGCTTACGGGTATTCGCCGGCAGGGATTCGTTCAATCCGGCTTGCGCATCGCGGATATAAACGCCATCGGGAAAATTGGGCTATGGCAGCCCGCCTGGGTGGTATGAAACGTTAAGGAAAAAGTCTTTGAATCCAGGAGGATACGGATATGAAAAAGTTTAAGATTACAGTCAATGGCAAGTCTTATGAAGTTGAAGTAGAAGAAGTGGGCGGCGCGGCTCCGGCGGCTCCTGCCCCGGCAGCTCCCGTACAGGCAGCAGCTCCGGCGGCTCCGGCACCGACTCCGGCTCCGGCAGCCCCGGTACAGTCTCCGGCTCCGGCCGTAGGCGGCCCCATTCCTGAAGGTGCCATCACCGTCAAAGCCCCGATGCCGGGCAAGATTTCGGCCCTCAAGGTCGAAGAAGGTACGGATGTCAAACGCGGCGACGTCCTCCTCGTATTGGAAGCCATGAAGATGCAGAACGACAATTACGGCAACGGCTGACGGAAAGCTTCACGAAATGCGCGTCAAAGTAGGGGATAATGTCAAAACCGGTGACGTCTTGGCCGTCATCATGGCTTAAGGAAAGCCATCTCGACAAACGAATAGAATACAAAAGAGGTTCGCCGGCTTTTTGCTGGCGAACCTCTTTTTGGGGTTTATGCGTTTTATTTGGCAGCGGCCTTTTTGACTTCTGCTTTAGCTAAGAACGGAGCCGATTCGATGATGAAGCGTTCGTGGGTGGCTTCGCCGACGAGGCCAGCGTCGTCATGGGCTTCAATCTTAAAGGTCAGTTTTTTGCGGTCCTGTTCGATAAGCGTTGCCTTGGCCGTAACGGTCAGACCGATCGGCGTGGCGGCGACGTGTTTGACGTTCATGGCGATGCCGACGGTGTTATACCCTTCCGGGAGCTGGGGATCGCAAGCGTTGATGGCTGCGTTTTCCATGAGAGCTACTAAGGCCGGGGTAGCATAGACCGGCGATTTGCCGCTGCCTAATTTAATGGCCGTATTATCTTCCGTGCATTTTTCAGAAACTTCAGCTGCTGAGTTTTTTTTGATATCAAATTCCATCGTTCATAACCTCCTTGATGTAGGTGAGAATATGCCTGAATCGTATCGATAAAGGTAATTTACATAACCATATCATATCACATTTTATTCTTTTTTGACAGCAAACTGTTTGATTAAATGGGGGCAGATCCGGGGCTGTCATCCATCAGAACGGGTATTTTTGACAGAAAAAGCGCCATAGGATACAATAAAACTATATTTTTCAGAGGAATGGGGAGTGACATAATGAAACTGAAAGGAATATGTCTGATTGCAGCAGCGGTCCTGTCTATCGGGACGGCGTCGATGGCGAAAGACAAGGGCACATTGACGAAGTTTCCCAATTGGGGCGTCATTACCGTGCCAAGCGATATATACATGCAGAAGGGGACTCAGCCCATGCTGACGGCCGCCGATGCTGGCAATGACGTGACGGCCTTGTTTGAAAAGATTTTTCCCATCCAGGCGGAAACCTATCAGGTCGTAAAGAAGGATGATGCCGATTTTCAGTATGCATACTTGATGCATTATACGGCAAGTCTCTGGGATGTCCGGGCAGCTGTTTACGGGGAAAACCGGGAAAATGCTTACTTGCGCGATATCGGCGGCCGTCCTGACCCGAAGACCTTGATGGACCGGCTCAACCAAAATATGGCCAGCCGTCTGCCCGACGGTTTTCGCCTGACGGCACCGGTTACGGCTAAAAAGTATAAGGGCCGAGTCTTTTATGAATGGACCGTTGAAAAATCGCTGGTTATTAACAGCAACGCCTTTACGGAAACAATCCACGGTCTTGCCTGGCAGCACGGCGATACGATGGAAATTGCCGTCATCTTAGGCAATGTCGCTAAATCCGGTGACGACGATATCATCAGTGCCGTGACCGACATGCTGAAAGACGCCAATAAGATGCCGAAAAAATAAGGATGACTTAGGGAATAAAAATGCCTTGCATGAGTGAAAAAATTGCATCATGCAAGGCTCTTTTCGATTATAAGGTTTTCATCAGGTGTTCGAGATGGGCTGTGAGCTTCATGTTTTCTTCGTAGTCGATGGGGCAGTCGATGATGACCGGTTTATCCTGCTGGAAGGCCTTTCTCAAAGTCGGCAGGAGGTCTTCTGTTTTTTCGATGCGGTAGCCGATGGCGTGGAAGCTTTCGGCCAGTTTTACGAAGTCCGGATTGGTGAAGTCGACACATTCGTGATGGCCGTACTGCATGTCCTGTTTCCATTTGATGAGGCCGTAGCTGCTGTCATTGAAGATGAGGGTGACGAAGTTCGTTCCCAAGCGGTAAGCCGTTTCAAATTCTTGGACGTTCATCAAGAAGCCGGCGTCACCGGTGATGGCTAAAACTTTCTTGTCGGGGTGGACGAGTTTGGCCGAAATGGCGCCGGGAACGGCGATACCCATGGTGGCAAAACCGTTGGAAATGAGGCAGGTATTCGGTTCATAGCAGTTGTAATGGCGGGCGATCCAGACTTTGTTGGCACCGACGTCGGAGATGACGATGTCGTCTTTATCCATGATTTTCCGGCAGTCGATAAGGGCTTTTTGCGGCTTGACCGGGAAGGACATGTCTTCCGCATAGCTTTCGTGTTCGGCAACCATTTTTTGACGGATGTCGAGGAAGGCACGCGGTTCCGGAAGGCGAGCGGCCTTTTCCATGATGCGTTCCAAGGAATCAGGGATATTGCCGACGACTTCGACCTGAGGCTGGTATTTTTTATTGATATCAGCCGGCATGGTGTCGATGTGGATGATGTCGGCGTTGGTCAGATGCCATTTGGCCGGGGCGTATTCGATGATGTCGTAGCCGACGGCGATGACCAGGCTGGCCTTTTCGAGGATCTTCGTCTGATAGTCGTCCATGGGAATGCCGACGGTCCACATGGAATATTTGTTGTCAAAGGGAATGGCCCCTTTGGCCATCATGGTGTTGATGACCGGCAGTTTGAGTTTTTCGGCAAAGGCCGTCAGCTGTTTTGCGGCATGACTGCGGATGACGCCGCTGCCGGCCAGGATGACCGGATTCTTGGCGTAGGAAATCATAGAGGCCGCCATTTTGATCTGCGATTCTAAGGCCGTTTCCGGCTGGATCGTCTTGTGCTGCAGCGGTTTTTCATCGTCTTCGACGGGCATTTCACTGATGTTGACCGGCAGGTCGATGAAGGTGGCACCCGGTTTTTCACGTTCGGCATATTTAAAGGCCAAGCGGGTGATTTCGGCCATCGTATCGGGGCGGACGACGGTATAGGACCGGCGCGTGATGGGCTCGAACATGGCCCGAAGATCGAGGTACTGGTGAGCCGTGATGTGCATCTTGTCCGTTCCGACCTGGCCGGAGATGGCAACGACAGGGGCTCCGTCGCAGTCGGCATCGGCGACGCCGGTGATGAGATTGGTTGCTCCGGGCCCGAGGGTTGCCATGCAGACGCCGGCTTTACCGGTCAGTCTGCCGTAGACATCGGCCATGAAGGCAGCGCCTTGTTCATGACGGACGGTGATAAATTCAATCTTTGAATGCTCTAAGGCATTGATGATGGCTAAGTTTTCTTCACCGGGGATACCGAAAATATAATGGACGCCTTCTTCTTCCAGGCATTCGATGAGAAACTCTGCCGTATTGCGCATCTTTTTTTGTACCATTCCGAGAACACTCCTTTAAAGGTAATGGATAAATTAAAATTGCTGTTGTAACCTGTATTATAATATGGGACAGAACCTTTTTCAATGACTTCCTTGTATTATCAGGATGTACAATTCAAGTCGACTGGAATTGGCCGGATCAAAACAGCCATTCAAAAGGTCCGTCATGAATCCTTTATGACGGTTGTTTTCCCGGGATTCGATTGGAAAGGATAGGAGCTTAGGATGAATATATTGATCAGCAGTTGTCTCTTAGGACAGTATTGCCGCTATGATGGAAAGACCAAGACCTACGATGTGATAAGGCCTTTATTGGGCCGTGACGACCTTCATTTCATTCCCATTTGTCCGGAACAGGCAGGTGGCCTTGCGACGCCGAGACCTCCTGCTGAACGGTGTGGAGAACGGGTGGTAACGGAAGCCGGTCTCGATGTGACCGAGGCCTATGAACGAGGGGCGGCGGCGGCTCTCTATCTGGCCCGCCTCTTTCACTGCACGAAGGCAATTTTTAAAGGCCAAGAGCCCGTCCTGCGGCTGCGGCCTCATTTATGACGGGACTTTTTCCCGGACCCTTACTGCGGGTGACGGCGTGACGGCCGCCCTCTTAAAAGCCGAAGGCATTGAGGTTTTTTAGCGAAGGGGACCCTTTAGAATACTTGCTTTTATAACGTCGGTTTGCTACAATATACGAGTACGCAAGTGAGGAGGTTTCAGGGTGAATACGTTTTTGCATGAAGTTTGTGAATGGCTTTATTCTATTGTCATCGCCTTGGCCATTGCTATGGTCATCCATATTTTCTTCTTCCAGCCGACCCGCGTTTCCGGCGAGTCTATGATGCCGACCCTTAAAAATGGGGAATACCTCATTGTTTCTAAGTGGAGTCACGTCATGGGAGAGGTTCCTAATTATGGAGATATCGTCATCATCGACAGCCGCGTCCAGTATCCGCGCACTTGGAAAGATGATGTCGCTGAACCGATGAACAACTACTTGGCGTTCTTTGACCACGATTTACAGACGAAAAATGTTTGGGTCAAACGAGTTATCGGCCGACCCGGTGATACGCTGGCTTTCCACGACGGAAAGGTTTGGCGCAATGGGGAACCTTTGGATGAACCCTATATCAACGGTCCTATGGAATACAGCAGTCGGGAAGAAGTTAAAGTCCCGGAAGGCTACGTATTCTGCATGGGTGATAACCGAAACCACAGCAGTGACAGCCGTTTTATCGGTCCTGTTCCTATCGATCACGTGTTGGGCCGCGTTATTTGGTAACCGGTCTTTACGACAACTCTATACGACAGTTCGCAATCCATCCTGTCGTTAAACAAAACTAGGACGCATTACCATCATTGGTGCAGTGCAGACGGGATTGTTTCGGCAGCCCCGTCTTTTTTTATTTGTTAGAAAGGTGTAATATACAATGTATAACTTTGTTCTCAATACCCGGCGGATGACCTTTTCTGCTTTGGTCATCGCCATTTATATCGCCGTCTTGTATGTAACACAGGGCATTTCCTTCGGTCCTTACCAAATCCGGATCGCAACGGCTCTCTACGGACTGGCGTTTCTCTATCCTTTTTTAGTCATTCCTTTGGGGATTGCTAATTTTATCGCCAACTTTCTCTTTGGCGGACTGGGCCTTATCGATATGGTCGGCGGTTGTGCCGTCGGCATGATTACGACTTGGCTCATCGTTCAAATTCGGCAGCGTCAGGGCCATCTCTGGCTGGCAGCCCTTCCTATCTGGTGGGTGCCGGCTCTTTTGGTCAGCCTGTGGCTGTCGTACTTATTGAACCTGCCTTATGCGGTATTGGTTAGCAGTTTGGCTGTCGGTCAGCTGCCGCCGGCTATTTGCGGCGTCCTGCTCATTCAGGCGCTTCGTCAGCACTACGTCTTAGAAAAGGGGTTATAATATGAGTCGAGATCATGAAGACCTTCAGGGCATTACCTTCCTTGGCAATCAGCACACGACCTATCCGACAGACTACAATCCGGACCTTTTGGAAACCTTCATCAACAAACATCCCGACCGGGACTACTTCGTCAAGTTTAACTGCCCGGAATTCACCAGCCTCTGTCCCATGACCGGTCAGCCGGACTACGCTACGATTTATATTTCCTACGTCCCCGATGAACGGATGGTCGAAAGCAAGGCTTTGAAACTCTACCTGTTCAGCTTCCGCAACCACGGAGACTTCCACGAAGACTGCGTCAACATTATCATGGACGACCTCATCGATGCCATGGATCCGAAGTATATCGAAGTCTGGGGGAAATTCCTGCCCCGCGGCGGCATCAGCATCGATCCCTACTGCAATTACGGCCGTCCCGGTACGCCTTGGGAAGACGTTGCCTGGCAGCGTCTGTCCCAACATGACATATATCCCGAAAAAGTGGATAATCGGTGAAACTTCTTACCTTTTACAGATAATCCATGGTATAATAAAGTATAAATCATAGGAGTGAGGAGTGTTATCTGTGAAATTGAAAAAAGTGCTTTTGGCCCTCGGTTTTTCCCTGGCCTTGTCGGCCTCGGTCTTTGCGGCCGACAATATGTGGCAGTATAATCAGTATACATCGATTGACATGAATTCGGCGAAACTCTACTACGATATGGGCCGCCAGGTTCTGTCCTTCAATACGGTGGAAAAATCCGGCGATACGACGGATTACTGTACCTATGTATACAATATCGACGATCAGACGATTCAGCTGAAGAAGATGATTACTCAGACTAAGAAGCATAAGTATAAGAGCAGTTTTTATCCCGAAGCGATCAAAGACGGTAACGCTGTTATCAAAGCCAGAGCCCGTATGGCCACGGATGTGTTGGAAAAGGTCATGGAAAAGCAGAATGCTAAAAAGTAAGCCCTTGGCGGCGAACGGGCTGCCGAAGTGTGCCTCATCTGCCTTACGTTCTTTCCGCGTATAGTCGGAAGAGCTGGGTTTCCGGTGCTGTCGGCAAGGGAGCGCAGTCCCTCTTTTGTTATTTCCCTTTGACGCAGATGCTGAGCCATTTCGGAAGCTTGTGCTCGACGACGACCCAGGAATAGGCCGATGCACAGGCGACGACGATGATGTAAATGGCGATGATGTGAATGGCTCGCAGGTAAATATGCAGGTGAGCCGCAAGGCCCGTGCAGAGGCTGAGAAAAACAGGATGGACCAGATAGATGGGGTAGGAATAGTCTCCTAACCGGGAGAAGAACTGA
>ENA-OQAB01000825-OQAB01000825.1-human-gut-metagenome-genome-assembly--contig:-NODE-825-length-15635-cov-4.015540_pt1 | contig 15635 bp, 15 predicted proteins | sample MGYA00242490_ERZ504517 | MGnify/ENA primary metagenome ERZ504517 (study PRJEB26092, sample SAMD00036298) | human gut metagenome | host: Homo sapiens | study: EMG produced TPA metagenomics assembly of...
GATAAGATTTGGAAAATTTAGACACAATAGGCCGGACAGGAGAGAACTTATGATCGCATTAAAGGCCGAGGACGTAAAGTCCTTTACATCCCGACTGTTTATAAAGGAGGATTTTGATTCCTTCTGGGTGCGGGAGGTGAATATCGTTACATACAATAGTTTTACCATGGATGGACATATCAGATCCGGGTATTATACAGAAGAGGAGCGGGAGGAGCAAAGGATCGGGGAGTTTTCTTCCTGGAGACAGCTGCGCCCGTTTTGTTTTTCTCTTATCAAAGGAAAAAAGCTGCCTGAAAGCTTTAAGATCGTACTGCAGCTTCCGGCCGGACAGACAGAGCGTTTTGCTTCGAAAAGCGGCACCGGAATAAGCGGGGATCAGATCCAGGGACTGTATCTGAATATCCGGTATGAAGAAGGGGAATTATACTGTATTACGGGAACCGCACTTAAATTTTTTACTCTGGACAAGGCCCTGGAGGTTCAGTGGGATGAGTCTGTGAGGGAGTTTTTCCGTTCCCGTCAGATTCCGTGCACATCAGGAAGGGGTAAACTTAGCAGAGCGAAAAATCGAAAGCATATGAGGGACAAGCTCTTAAAACAGGGAAGGGAGCAATATGGATAAGACAAAGCTGATGAAGAAACTGGATGAACTGACTGCTTTGGCAGCGGCTCATGACAAACGTCTTGAGATGACCCAGGTGTTAGACTGCTTTGCAGATGAAGCAGTAACGCCGGAGGAAATGGAAGATGTATATGCCAGACTGGAAAAAGCGGGGCGTACAGATTCTGGCAGAAAGAGGGAAACGGATACGTCTGAGGATGAAGGACTTCTTCTGGAAGAAGATGGGGATGATTCTGAGGATACCGTATCAGAACTGATAAACAGCAAATACCGCTGGAACAGGGAGGATTCCGAGACAGATGATGAGGATTTTTCTCCATCTGCGGACAATGATGAGGAAAATTCTCACGAACAGCTGTTAGAGGGCGTAGCCAGTACGGATCCGATCCGGGAATATTTAAAGGAAATCGGCTCCATTCCTCTTCTTACCCAGGAGCAGGAGCAGGAATTGGCAAAACGCAAGGCCTTAGGAGACCTGCATGCAGGCCAGAAGCTGGTAGAGGCCAATCTCAGGCTGGTAGTCAGCATTGCAAAGCGCTATACAGGCCGCGGGATGAGCTTTCTGGATCTGGTCCAGGAGGGAAATATCGGCCTGATGAAAGCGGTGGAAAAGTTTGATTATACAAAGGGCTACCGTCTCAGCACCTACGCTACCTGGTGGGTAAAACAGTCTGTAACAAGAGCGCTGGCGGATCAGTCCAGAACTATCCGTCTTCCTGTTCACATGGTAGAAGCTGTAAACCGGGTGCGCAGGGCTCAGAGGATGCTGGCAGTGCGGCTGGGCCGGGAACCTTCCAATGAGGAGATCGGGAAAGAGATAGGAATGTCGGAAAAGAGGGTCACAGAGCTGATGCAGTCTTCCGGCGACACAGTATCTTTAGAGACGCCGGTGGGTGATGAGGACGGTTCCAATCTGGGAGATTTTGTGGCAGACGATGCTAACGCATCCACAGAGGAAAAGGCTGAGAGCGTATTTTTAAGAGAAGAAATCGATCAGATGCTCCAGGGTCTAAACCCCAGAGAGCGGGAGGTCATTATCCTGCGCTTTGGCCTGGAATCGGGCCATCCCATGACACTGGAGGAAGTGGGAAAGCGGTTTAAGGTTACCAGAGAACGTATCCGCCAGATTGAAACGGCGGCTTTAAGAAAACTGAGAAATCCGTCCAGGAGCAGGAAAATAAGGGATTTTCTTCCCTAGAAGCTAAAGGATTTTGCTAGCACTCATTTCGAATGAGTGCTAATTTTTGTTGACATTTCTCCAAAGTGGTACTACAATGTAATTTGTGAGCAGATAAAATAAAGGGATATTTCCAGAACCACTTTGGAAGTCCCATACCATATGAGTTTCAGAAAAGAAAAATCAAAAGAAAGAGGCGCATATTATGGCAAAGAAAGGCAGTTTATCTATTACAAGCGAGAACATTTTCCCTGTGATCAAAAAGTGGCTTTATTCCGATCACGATATCTTTTACCGCGAGCTGATCAGCAATGGCTGCGACGCGATCACCAAGCTTAAAAAGCTGGAGCTGATGGGCGAGTACGAAAAGCCTGAGGATGTGGAGTATAAGATCCAGGTCAGCGTAAACCCCAATGAAAAGACCATTACCATCAGGGATAATGGCCTTGGCATGACGGAGGAAGAGATTGACAAATATATTAACCAGATCGCATTTTCCGGCGTTCAGGACTTCATGGAGAAGTACAAGGACAAGGCAAATGAAGACCAGATCATCGGACATTTCGGTCTGGGCTTTTATTCCGCATTTATGGTGGCAGATAAGGTTACCATTGATTCCTTATCCTATCAGAAGGATGCAAAGCCGGTGCACTGGGAGTCTGAAGGCGGCATTGACTATGAGATGACAGAGGGAGAAAAGGCAGAGGTTGGTACGACCATTGTTTTATACCTCAACGAGGACAGCACCGAGTTCTCCAACGAGTACCGTGCAAGAGAGGTTATTGAGAAATACTGTGCTTTCATGCCTGTAAGCATTTTCCTGGAGAATGAGACTGCAGAGCCTCAGTATGATACCATCGAAAAGGACGAACTGACCGAAAAGGATACGGTAGTTGAGACTGTTATCGAGCCTGCAAAGACCGAGGAGAAGGAAAAGGAGGACGGTACCAAGGAAACCGTGGAGATCGAGCCGTCCAGAGAAAAATATAAGATTTTAAGACGTCCTGTAGCGTTAAATGACACCAATCCTCTGTGGAATAAGCATCCCAACGAGTGTACAGAGGAGCAGTATAAGGATTTCTACCGCAAGGTATTCAGAGATTACAAGGAGCCATTATTCTGGATCCACCTGAACATGGATTATCCCTTTAACTTAAAGGGTATTCTGTACTTCCCGAAGATCAACATGGAGTACGAGAGCATCGAGGGAACCATTAAGCTGTACAATAACCAGGTATTTATCGCAGATAATATCAAGGAAGTAATCCCTGAGTTCTTAATGCTGTTAAAGGGTGTGATCGACTGTCCGGATCTTCCGTTAAACGTATCCAGAAGCGCTCTGCAGAACGACGGCTTTGTAAAGAAGATTTCCGATTATATTACAAAGAAGGTAGCGGACAAGCTGTCCGGTATGTGCAAGACAGATCGTGAGACCTATGAGAAATACTGGGATGATATTGCTCCCTTCATCAAGTTCGGCTATATCAAGGATGAGAAGTTTGCAGATAAGATGGGCGACTATATCCTGTATAAGAACCTGGAGGGCAAGTATCTGACCTTACAGGACTGCCTGGATGAGAATAAGGAAAAGCATGAAAATACCATTTTCTATGTAACCGACGAAAAGGAGCAGAGCCAGTATATCAACCTCTTTAAGGAGGAAGGGATCGATGCTGTTATCATGCCGGCTGCCATTGACAATCCGTTTATCAGCCATGTGGAGCAGAAGAAAGAGGGCGTGAAGTTCCTGCGTATTGATACGGACTTAAACGCTTCCTTTAAGGAGGAAGTAAAGGAGGATGACGAGGAATTTAAGAAGTCCTCTGAGGAGCTGACCGAGGTATTTAAGAAGGCTTTAAATAATGATAAGCTGGATATCAAGGTTGAAAAGATGAAGAATGCAGGCATTGCATCCATGATCACCGTATCCGAAGAAACAAGAAGAATGCAGGATATGATGAAGATGTACAACATGGGCGGAATGGATATGGGCATGTTCGGCGGAATGGGAGAAACCCTGGTGCTTAATGCCAACCATCCTCTGGTTAAGTATGTGCTTGAAAATAAAGAAGGAGAACATACTGCCGCCATCTGTGAGCAGCTTTACGATCTGGCAAGTCTTTCCCACGGAGCCCTTTCTCCTGAACGAATGACAAAGTTTGTCAGCCGCAGCAATGAGATTATGATGATTATGGCTGGACAGAAGACAGAATAAAGAGTAAAATAAGAATACGGCAGAGGCTGTGAGAAGCTCTGCAGGGGAAGCCGGTGCAGCGGTCTGCATCGGCTTTTTTGGATTTACGGAGAATACGGGAGGAAAGATCATTGATAAAAAAACGTTTTTTGAAGACAATACAGGGCGTCTGCCTGGGAGCAGCGCTCTCACTTTCTGGTGCGTTTGGGGTATTTGCAGAGCCTTTGGGACTCAGCACCATTGATGGGCAGATCATTACCAGCCGTATGGGTGGTTTTCAGGCCCAGGTTCCGGCTTCCTATCAGGTAGACCGCATGGGAGGCGGCTGGGAAATATCCAGGCAGCTGGTAGCCCAGATGAAAACATCGGATCAGATGCAGATTGATTTTGCTGCATCCATGGTAAATGAGACGGATAAGACTTATATTGTAAATATGGGATTTGTGATGCCGGCAGATGATGGAACGGGGATTCCCTTCAGTGTGGAAACCTTAAAAGCAGAGATGATACAGTCCGGTCTGGATGAGACCATGACCCAGAGCGGTATGATTACCCTGGGAACAAAGGAATATGAATATCTGAAGGTGAATTATGGAAAACTCATGGCCGACTCCATGAAGGATTATATGAATACGGCAGAACTCACAGAGGGGCAGAAGGCGACAGTGCAGAACTACATCAGCCAGATGGAAAAGATGCTGGTAAATGATTTCTACATCCGCCAGGAAGGAGACAGGATCTATGTGATCTGCCAGACGTATTCTGCAGACCAGGCAGCAGAGGCAGCCGCATTTCTTGATTGTCTGCAGCCCTACAGCGGGATCGAGGGCTGGGAGTATTCCGAAGACGGAGGCTGGAAGTATCGTCTTGCAGACGGAAGCTTTGCAAAGGACTGCTGGAAGCAGGATGAGTTTGGACTGACCTATCGTCTGGACGGAGAAGGAAAGATCTTGTACAGCAGCTGGATTAAAGAAGCAGATGGCTGGAAATATGTGGATGAGTACGGTCATATGGTTACTTCTGTAACGAAGAGCATTGACGGGGTGGAGTATACCTTTGGCGCAGACGGTTACATGAAAGAGGGGAGTGAACGGGCTGCTGCAGAATTTACACTGGGAACCTTGGAGGGCAATCATTACCGGAATGAATGGGCAGACCTGGAGCTGACCTTCCCTGAGGCGGCGACGGTTTTAAAGGGCGATGGAAGCAGCAGGACATATGCTCTCGTAGGCGGAGAACATGTAGATGTGGATGATCCGGAATTAAGTTATCGCGTGACACTTGATTTTATAGATGCGGAAGCAGAACTTGACCGGTATATGGAGGCGCTGAGGGAATACGAAAGCACAGGAGGGTATCAGGTGGATCGTTTTGAAACCGTGGAGCTGGGAGGCCATACCTGGCGTTCATGCTTAAGTTCCACCCGGTTTTCTGACGGTACTTCCCATCACTCGGACTGGTATGTGCGCCAGATCGAGGGCAGGTTTGTAATCCTTCACTTTGATTATTATGAGGAACTGAAAAGCCAGGCAGATCAGGTGTATCAGAGCATCCGGGCTGCGGGGCGTTAAGGAGGGATCGGTTTAAAAAGAAGAGATTTGGTATGAGAAGTAAAAAGAATGCTTCCAATATCAATGAATAGATAGAAAACTATATGGTAATCGTAGGAGCATTCGGGGGCTCCGCTTAGCTAAAGCATTATCGGGAATAAAGTAAACAGGAATATCATAAACGTGTGAATGAGAGACAGGATCAGTGGTGGCTCGTGCAAGTCATAACACTGGTCCTGTTTGGGAATGGAATGGTTTATAATATATTTATCGTAAAATGGTGTCTTTTATGGTCGGAATAGGTATTTTACAGTTGACAAATGAGAAAAACAGCCTGATAATATTATTAGTATGATAAGGGGTCGATGAAAGATGAAAGAAAATTTGAAGGAAAAAGTGTATCAGGGGATATATGATGATGTGACAAATGGAATATACAAGCAGAATGATATCTTGACAGAAAGCCGTTTGATAGAACAGTACAATGTAAGTAAATCTCCAGTTAGAGAAGCTTTGATTGAGTTGTGTAAGGATGGAATTTTAAAGAACATTCCGCGCATGGGTTATCAGGTTATGCCAGTTACATTAAAAGAAGTGATTGATATTTTGGAGTTACGCGCAGACATAGAAACAAGTGGACTACGCAAGGCATACCCAATAATAAATGAGAAACAGCTTAAGATTTTAGATCAGATTGCAAGCAAGCATGTACTTGATCAGGACAGAATTGTTTCAAAAAACTGGTCGCGTAATTATGAGTTCCACAGCTATCTGTATTCCTTGAATGGTAATGTGTATGGTCATAATATTTTGATGCAGATTATTAAGCAGAGTTCCCGATATGTATCCCAGTATTTTCAATCTGCGTGGAGTAAAAAGTGTGAGTCAGACGGACGCAATCATAAAGATATTGTAACAGCTCTAGTAAACAGAGATATTGAACGTGCCTGTCAGGCTCTTGAGACAGATATATTGGCAGTGAAGGAAGAAATTCTAAGTCTGCATTCCTGGAGCTTATAATGGCAAAAAGTAAAGATATATGAGAACACGATTTGAGCATTATGCTGTTATCGTGTTTTTTTATTGTGTAAAATAGCTTAAAGTTATGGCGAATATAACTATATAATATCTCTATGTGAATATAAAATATAAAAAATACACAAAACACCATTGCAATGCATCAATATATTTGATATAATACCAGTAATAATATTAGAAAACACATCAATGGAGGATGCAACTATGACAAAAAAAGAACGTGTAATTGCAGTGATTGAAGGCAGAGAAGCAGATGCTGTACCGTCTAGTTTTTCATTACATTTTCCGGCCCATGAAGCAGTTGGAGATGCAGCGGTTGAGGCACATTTAAAATTTTTTGAAGAAACAGATACAGATATCATCAAGGTGATGAATGAACATCTTGTTCCATGCTATGGCATGATCAAGTCTCCGGAAGATTATTATGATAAAATTCCGGTGATTGACCGCAGCTCTGATTTCATTGCCGACCAGCTGGAAATGACAAAAAGATTCTTGACAGAGCAGATCACGATGCTTTCAGTATGGGAACACTGCATGGTATTTGTGCATCAGGAATCCATCCTCTGGAGCAAAATGGGTGAGACATATAAACTATAGTGAAGTGAGGCAAGATGCAGGTGGATTTCCTTCGCTGGGATGCAAAAAAAGATGCTGTCAGCTATGCAGGAAAATAGCAGATGGGATGTGTGTACTTGCAGAGAAATATATTACAGAAGCAGGCCTTGATTCTGTTTATTATGCAGGCCTTGGTGCAGAGACAAAATGGTTTACAGATGAAGAATTTGAACGCTGGATAAAACCGCTGGATCTTCAGATTATGAGGGCAGTCAAAGATGCCGGAGGATACTGCTTCCTGCATATGTGCAAGAACGGATTGAATATGAAACGGTATGATGCAGACTATGCAGTGCTTGCAGACGTTGTAAACTGGGGTGTATATGAAGCTCCTATGTCTCTTGAGGACGGCAGAAAACAGTTTCCGGGAAAGGCTGTTTTAGGGGGCCTTGAAAACCGTAGCGGTGTTTTGGTGGATGGAGATGAAGCAGCGGTGCGCGCCGAGGTAAGAAAAATTGTTGCAGAATTTGGAAGAAAGGGGCTCCTTTTAGGTGCAGATTGTACGCTTGCTACTGAACAGGACAGAAAACTTGTGCGTGCAGCAGTAGAAGAGGCAAGAAACTTATAAGACAGAAAAAGAAAAGAGGCATTCATGTTAAAATATATTGGAAAGAGATTATTGATCGCAATACCGACTTTTCTGGGCATTACAATTCTGGTCTATGCGCTGTCAGCTATGGCACCCGGTTCACCGCTTGAAATGATATTTTTAGACCCAAATGCGACAGCAGAACAAATGGAAGCAATGCGACATAAACTTGGACTGGATCAGCCTGTCTGGATTCAATATTTGAATTGGTTAGGACAATTGCTGCAGGGAAATCTGGGTACTTCCTATCGAACCGGACATGCAGTATGGGCAGATATTTCTGAGAGAATCGGACCGACTTTGCTTTTGACATTTTCTTCATTGGCATTTTCAATTGTAATTGCAATACCATTGGGTATCATGTCTGCCTATAAACCGTATTCAGCATGGGATTACACTTCATCAGCGCTTTCATTTATTGGAGCAGCGATTCCCAATTTCTTTGCCGGATTGGTATTTGTATATCTGTTTTCAGTTGTATTGAAAATATTCCCAAGCAGCGGTATGTATGATACATCAGGAACAAGAAGCATTGAAATGCTGCTGCATCATCTGTTCCTGCCAATGGTTGTTTTATCTATTCAGCAGGTTGGCGGTCTGATTCGTCAGATGAGAGGCGCGATGTTAGATGTGCTGCAAGAAGATTATATTCGGACAGCCCGTGCAAAAGGTGTACTGGATAAAAAACGTGCTGATAAAACACGGACTGCAGAACGCATTTATTCCAGTAGTGACAAGAATCGGCATGATGATTCCGTTTTTCGGTTGGTGGTGCTGTTGTTACAGAGCAGATTTTTGCATGGCCAGGACTTGGAAGCCTGATGGTATTGTCAATCAATTCAAGAGATTATCCGGTTATTATGGGAATAACTGTATTTATTGCAGCGGCAGTATTGATTGGAAATATTATTGTGGATCTGATTTATGGTCTGCTGGATCCTAAGATTCGGTACTCCTGATAAGGTGGTGGAAAAATGCAGAAAAAAAATAATAAGAGTTCATATTTCCATGACGTGATAAAGAAGTTCCTTGCACATAGACTCGCCATGCTTGGGGCAATCATATTACTGATTGAAATTTTATGTGTGGTATTTTTTACCAGTTTTTATGGAATTAGATCCATATTCCATGGATTATGCAGCATTTGGAGTAGCCCCGTCCGCGGAGCATATTCTGGGATGTGATGATGTAGGAAGAGACTTATTTGCGCGTCTCATTTATGGAGGACGGGTATCCCTGATGGTTGGTATTTGTTCTGCTATTGTAAGTCTTGTGATAGGAGTTCCTCTTGGATTGATCGCTGGATATTTCAGAGGATGGGTAGAAACAATCATTATGCGGTGTGCAGACATATTCATGTCTTTCCCAAGCATGATTCTGATTCTGGTTTTAGCCAGTGTATTGGGGCAGTCACTTATAACGGTTACGTTGGTAATCGGATTTCTTGGGTGGACGGAATTTGCAAGATTGATTTATGCAAGTGTTTTGTCCATACGAGAGAAAGATTATGTAGAATCGGCAAAGGCGATTGGTACGAAAAATATACCCATTCTGCTGCGTTACGTTTTGCCGAATTCCTTGGCACCGGTTATCATTTCTTTTACCTTCCGTACTGCACAGGCAATCATTACGGAGTCATCACTGAGCTTCCTTGGGTTGGGCGTACAGCCTCCGGAAGCCTCATGGGGAAATATTTTGTACTATGCACAGTCGATCAGCGTGTTATCCAGCAAGCTGTATATGTGGGTACCGGCAGGAATCCTTCTGGTTTTAACTGTACTGAGCATCAATTTTATTGGTGACGGTATTCGTGATGCACTTGATACCAAAATGAAAGTTTAAAGAATGCAAATAAATGAAAAGGAGAGACGATTTATGAAAAAACGAGTGATCAGCATGACAATGGCGGCGTTGCTGGCTGTATCAGCACTTGCCGGCTGTAGCAGCAACACGACAGAGACAACGGTGTCGGTTGCCGCAGAAATAACGGAAAAGTCTTCTGAAGAGACGAAAACGGAATCAAATGATGGTACAAAGACTATTACCATGGCAATGGTTTCACCATGGGATTCCATGATCCCCTTTGACTCAACGGCTTCCTATTCGGATGCAATTTTTGACCTGATTTTTGATAAGCTTGTTTATTTAAAGCAGGATGGTACCTATGAACCAAGACTGGCCGATTCATGGGAAATGAGTGAAGACAGTATGGTATTAACGGTTCATTTGAACGAAAATGCAAAATGGCATGATGGTGAACCTGTTACTGCAGATGATGTAGTATTTACCTGCAAGGTTTATGGCTCACCTACGGTTGCAGCAGTAAGACAGAATAACGTAAGTCCGTTTGCAGGATTTAAAGAGAGTGATGACAGCTTGGCAGTAGAGGCAGTTGATGAGCATACTGTGAAATTTACCTGTACAGAGCCGACCAATATAGATTTCCTGTTCTTTATTAAGTTCAGAGATATTTATATCCTTCCGGAGCATCTTCTTGGCGATCTGCCTCTTGATCAGATTCGTACAAGCAATTACTGGGATGCACCGATTGGTTCTGGCCCTTGTGTTTATGAGAATCAAATCAGCGGTGAACGTATGGAATTTACAGCAAATAAGAACTACCATCTAAAGACTCCTCAGTGGGATCGTTTTGTTGTAAGAGTTGTAACAACTCCAAACCTGCTTTCCGGACTTATGAATAATGAGATTGATATTCTGGCAGGAAATGTTGCTTCACTTCAGCTTTCTGACTGGGAGATGGCACAGCAGCAGGAGAATCTTGTATGTATTCCAATAGAGACAGTTGGTTATCAGTATATGGCGATCAATACATCCAAGGAATATCTGACTCCAGAGGTAAGACAGGCAATCAATATGGCAATCAACAGAGATGCTATTGTAGACGGTCTGCTGCAGGGAGAAGGGGAAGCCGCATACGGTCCCTTTGGTGTGAACCACAAATATTACAATGAAGTAGTGAACGTTGGATATAATCCGGAAGGAGCAAAGGCTTTACTTGCAGAAGCAGGATGGGATGGCTCTCATGAGCTTGTATTCTCAGTACCCACCGGAAATACAATCCGTGAACAGGCTGGTGCAATCATTCAACAGAATCTACAGGAAGTTGGCATTAAGACCAGTATTGTATCATCCGATTTTGCAACTCATTTGACAAATGTAAGAGAAGGCAATACAGACCTTGCTTTGATTGGTTCAGGTGGATCACCAGACCCCTCTGAGTGCGTTATCAACTTTAAGCCGGATCATATCAATAATTTCTCACAGCTGACTGACTGGAGTATTTATAATACTGGAGCTGAAGGTGAGCATGCATTCAGCTATGAAGACAGAAAAGAATACTATGACAAGTATCAGGAGCTTCTTGTTGAGCAGGTTCCATTTTGTTTCTTGTATTTTCAAAACAACCTGTTTGCACATAACAAGCGTATCGGAAATGTAAATGACACAGAAGATTATTCACAGCTGAACAGAGACGTTTGGAACTGGACAGTAGAATAAAAACAGAGAAAATCTGTTTGAAACAGAATAAGAAATAGATTGTGTCAGGTATCGGAAACTGCGGACATACATATTTATATGTCCGCAGAATTCCGCCGCTGTGTTTTGTGCAGTGGTGCAGATTGGAGTAAGCCGGATGATTCCCATCTGCACTGCTGCATACTCGCAATGTGTTGGTAAAGAAAAGAGTAGAAATGGAGGAACGTATGGAGCCTTTATTAGAAGTTAAAAATCTGAAAACATATTTTAAAATCAATAAAGAATGGGTTCCGGCAGTGGAGGAAGTCAACTTTCATATTGATCAGGGTGAGACACTTGGAATTGTAGGAGAATCCGGCTGTGGAAAAAGCGTAACCTCCATGTCGATTATGCGTTTGCTGCCAAAAGCTACAAGTAAAATTAAGGCAGATGAAATCTTATTTCAGGGAAAAGATATTTCCCAAATTACAGATAAGGAAATGGCACAGATCAGAGGAAAGGGCATTGGAATGATTTTTCAGGATTCCATGACATCCTTGAATCCTGTAAAGACAGTTGGAAAGCAGCTGGATGAAGCGTTTACCGTACACCATTGTTGTGAAGCGTCTGAGGCCAAGGATAAGAGTATTGAAATGCTGAAAAAGGTTGGTATTCCTTCTCCGGAAAAGCGTTATTCCGAATATCCTCATCAGCTTTCCGGTGGTATGCGCCAAAGAGTTATGATTGCAATGGCACTGGCTCAGAATCCGTCACTCATTATTGCAGATGAGCCAACGACTGCATTAGACGTAACCATACAGGCACAGATTATGGAACTCATGAAGGAAATGAAGGAAAATACAGGAGTTTCCATTATGCTGATTACCCATGATATGGGAGTGGTTGCAGAAATGGCAGATAAGATAATGGTTATGTATGCAGGAATGGTGATTGAATATGGAGATTCCAAAGGGATTTTTAAGGATCCGCTTCATCCGTATACAAAAGGACTTCTTGCATCTATACCAAGAAAAGACAAGGATATAGACCGGTTATACACAATCGAAGGAACGGTGCCAACATTGAGTACAATGCCAAAGGGATGCCGTTTCTGTGATCGCTGCAAGCAGGCAAAAGAGCGCTGCAAAACAGAGCGTCCGGGTATGTATCAGCATGACGGCAGAAGCGTAAGATGTTTCCTGTATGAGTGAAAAGGCGGTAAGAAGCATGAAAAATGATGCAAATGAAATTCTGAGAGTGGAACATGTAAAAAAGTATTTTTATGGAAATAAAAAGCTTTTTCAAAAGGAGCGTTCGGTAGTAAAAGCAGTAAACGATGTTAGCTTTGATATAAAAGAAGGAGAAACATTTGGAATAGTAGGTGAATCTGGCTGTGGAAAATCCACATTGGGAAGAACGGTTATACAGCTTTTAAAACCAACCGAAGGCAAGGTAATATACAAGGGTATGGATCTTGCTGCCTTGCCTGCAGAAGAAATGCGTAAATTGCGTATGGAAATCCAGATCATTTTTCAGGATCCGTATGCTTCCTTAAATCCAAGGATGACGGTACGGGAGTTGATTCAGGCACCGCTGGATGTCTTTTCAAATGCCAGTGCAGAAGAGAAACTTTCAAAGGTAAAAGAAATTATGGCAAAGGTTGGCCTGAGAGAGGAATATCTTGGAAAATATCCCCATGAATTTTCTGGAGGACAGAGACAGCGTATCGTGATTGCAAGGGCGCTGATTCTGGATCCCCAATTTATTTTCTGTGATGAACCTGTATCAGCCTTAGACGTTTCTGTTCGTGCACAGGTCTTGAATTTAATGAAAGATCTGCAGAAGGAATTTAATTTGACTTATATGTTCATTTCACATGATCTGAGTGTAGTCCGTTTTCTGTGCGATAGAATTGCTGTTATGTATTTAGGCCGTATTGTAGAGCTGGCAGATAAGGAAGAATTGTATAACAATGCAAAACATCCCTATACAGAGGCTCTTATGTCGGCAATACCAGTTCCAGATGTGGATGTAAAGCGTATACCGGTTCTTCTGGAGGGAGATATACCTAGTCCTTATAATCCGCCAAGCGGTTGTCTGTTTCATACACGCTGCCGTTATGCTACGGAGCGCTGTAAAACGGAAGTTCCTCAGATGATGGAGGTATGTCCTGGGCATCAGGTAGCATGTCATTTGTTTGCAGAAAATGGTGGAGGGAAAGTATGATAACAGCAGAGAAATGGATTGATATGCAGGAGAATCTGCTGATAGAGGATATCTGCACTCTTGTGCGTATTCCAAGTGTGAGTGAAAAAACGGAAAACGTGGAAATGCCGTTTGGAAAAAACTGTTTGGAAGCAATAAAGAAGGCATGTGAAATTAGCGAACGTATGGGTTTTCAAAGTTATAACCATGAAAATTATTGTGCAAGTATGCTGTGGAAAGGTGAGCGGAAAGCGGAAATTGGCATATTTGGACATGCGGATGTAGTTCCAGCCGGCACTGGATGGAGCGGGGATCCTTTTTGTCCGGTTGTAAAGGATGGCATTATTATCGGACGTGGTACTTCAGATAACAAAGGTTCTTTTTTAGCCGCATTGTATGCGGTCTGGTACTTGAAAGAAGCCGGTTGGAAGCCAAAACACAGCATACGTTTTTGGTTTGGCTGCAACGAGGAGGCTGGTATGGAAGATATTGAATACTATGCAGCTCATTATAAAGAGCCAGTCTTTTCTCTGGTTCCGGATGTAAATTTCCCTGTCTGCAATGGTGAAAAAGGTGTGCTGGAGCTGGATATGAGCAGAATACTGATCAGTAGGGTTTTAAAGGGATTTGAGTCAGGAATTATGTCAAATGCAGTTCCAGCAGATGCCAGTGCTGAACTGAAAACTTCAGAAGATGAGGCAGAAAAATTATCACAGAATGGTGCTGTGGTTGAACGGATGGAATCAGGAATGTATAAGGTTTCTGTCAAGGGGATTGCCGCTCATGCTGCTTTTCCGGAAAATTCAGAAAGTGCAGAGGTAAAACTTGCAAAACTGCTGCTTGACTGCGAAGTTCTTGATCCGGAAGGCTGTGCTCTGATGGAAATGATTACGAAATGTTTTTCTGATTATTATGGTGCCGGTCTTGGTGTTCCATATGAAGATGCTCTTTCCGGAAAACTGACACATGTCGGAGGGATTGCCAGATATGATGGTACTGTGTTCAGACAGAATATTAACATTCGATACAATGTGACAGCAGAGTACGATATCATGATTGAAGCAATTCGCGCAAGGGCGGCACAGTTTGGTTTCGTTCTGGATCAGATTCGCGACAGTAAGCCCTGTTTTACAGATCCTGAGTCTCCGGTTATAAAAGCATTGCTGAATAGCTGCAACAGCCATCTTAAGATGCAGTTAGCCCCATTTGTAATGGGAGGAGGTACATATGCCAGAAAGTTGAAGCATGCTGTGGGATTTGGCCCCGGTATACCGAATAAAGAAAAACGTTTTGGAGATGAGCGCGGCGGTGCACATCAGCCGGATGAATATGTGGAAATTGCTCATTTAAAACAGGCATTCCTCATATACGCAGATGCACTTCAGAAAATTGATCAGCTGGATTTTTAAAAGAACTGTATATAAAAAGAGTTATATCATATCTATAAATATAGGAGTCGAAATTGTTATGATTTCGGCTCTTATATTATATGGCGGTTATTATGGGATTATCAGTGTTTTGGAGTGGGTATTGCATTTTGCAGAGTATGCTGTTATAATAAGTAGTAATCAAAACTATGTGTTGAGGAAATGACATAGTATGTTTGGAGGATAGGATTATGACGTATAAGATCATTGGAGACAGCTGTCTGGATCTGACAGAGGAATTAAAAAAGGATCCGGGATTTCAGATGATTCCCCTGACCCTTCAGGTGGGGAATGTTCAGGTGATAGATGACGAAACCTTTGATCAGAGCGCATTCATAGAGATGGTAAAGGCCTGCCCGGAGTGTCCCAAGACGGCCTGCCCTTCGCCGGAGAGCTTTAAAAAGGCATATGAGGAGGCAGATGCGGACGCAGTATTTGTGATCACCCTTTCCAACCATCTGAGCGGCAGCTATAATTCTGCCGTGCTGGCAAAGGAGCTGTATGAGGAGGAAAAGAAGGAAGCCGGTGAGCCGGTGACAAAGAAGATTGCTGTGATCGATTCCCTTTCTGCCTCCTCAGGAGAACTGGATCAGGCGCTTTATATCCGGGATCTGTGTGAACAGGGGCTGGATTTTGAGACAGTTGCAGAAATGGCAGAGGCTTACAGCCACAGGATGAAGACCTACTTCGTACTGGAGACTCTGGATACGCTGCGTAAGAACGGCCGTCTGTCCG
>ENA-OQAB01000826-OQAB01000826.1-human-gut-metagenome-genome-assembly--contig:-NODE-826-length-15626-cov-4.368798_pt1 | contig 15626 bp, 15 predicted proteins | sample MGYA00242490_ERZ504517 | MGnify/ENA primary metagenome ERZ504517 (study PRJEB26092, sample SAMD00036298) | human gut metagenome | host: Homo sapiens | study: EMG produced TPA metagenomics assembly of...
AAATTACGACAGAAAAGGCGGACATCTGACAAGGCCACCGGTGTCTGCTCCGGTCAATGAATTTGGGAAAGTGAAGAGATACGATGGCGAGGAAGCAATTGGTCAGAAAGACTTTCCGGCATGGTTTGCGCTTCCGTGTGAGGAGGCTCAGTGCACAAGACTGGCAGAATATATTTTGAAAGAAGAACCGTATCCGCTGAAAGCACTTGTGGCATTTGGAATGAACCACAGAATGTGGCCGAAGCCGTCGTATCTTCAGGAGGCACTGAAAAAATTAGAGTTTTATGTCAATGTAGATCTGTTTCTTTCTGACTCTAGCGATATGGCAGATATTGTGCTGCCTGCGGCAACCTTTTTTGAACGGGAAGAAATAAGGACAATGCGAGGAGGTATGGTCGGTCTTTCAGAAGCAGCAGTATGTCCGTGCGGAGAGGCAAAAAATGACATTGAGATCATTCAAGAATTGGCACGCAGAATGGGACTTTCTGAACCGGTGCTTTCTGGAACCTATGAGGAATATATGAATTACATTCTCAAACCGACCGGACTTTCTGTGGAGGAATTGCGCGGACATCAAGGAGGAGTAAAGGCAAAACATTTGGTATTCGGGACAGAGAGAAGTTATGAGAGAGAGGGATTTGCTACACCGACAGGGAAAGCAGAATTTGTCTCTACGGTGTTAGAAAAATATAAGGATGCTTATGGGTATGACGGTCTTCCGGTTTACCGGGATTTCAGAGAAGTAAGTGAGGTGGACAGAACAGTTTATCCGTGGATCCTGAATACAGGTTCCAGAAAACCTCAGTATTTTCATGCACGTGTGAACCGTCTTCCATGGATTGCGGCGTTGGAACCGGCGACTTTGGTGGAAATGCATCCATCCGATATGGAATCACTTCAGATTCAGGAAGGCGACCGAGTAATAGTGACTTCGCCAGGAGGAAGCATGGAAGGAATTGCGGCAGCCGTCAGAAACAATCTGCCGGGGATGGTACATATTTACCATGGAAACAAGAAGGGAGAAGCGAATGAGCTGATTCCGCTTACCTATCTCGATCCGATTTCCGGATTTCCGGGATATAAGAGTTATTTTTGTAATGTAAGAAGAAAGGAAGAGGAAGATGCCATATCGACTGAAATTTGATAAAGAAAAATGTATCGGATGCTATGCATGCCATATAGCCTGTCTGGATGCACATCACTCTGTAGGGGAAATTGTGCCGAGTTTCCGGGCATTTCAGAAGGTGACAGATTTATCAGGGACATTTGAAAAAACAGTGTGTCCAGGGTGCATTCACTGTGGAAAATGTGAGCATGTCTGCCCGCAACACGCAATTTACCGGGAAAAAACGACAGGTTTTATTCTCGTAGATCAGGACCTTTGCAATGGCTGCAGAAGTTGTGAGGCAGTCTGTCCGCTTCAGGTGATCCACTTTAATGAAGCAGGAAAGATGGAAAAATGTGACGGCTGTGTGGAACGGATCAAAGAGGGACGAGAACCTGCATGTGTCCGGACTTGTTATCCGGGTGCGATCACATGGGAGAAGGTCGATGGCTAAGGGAAAAGACAGAGATAGGAAGGCTGATATCGCAGCATGTATCTTGGCAGGTGGAAAAAACAGCCGTATGAATGGCAGAAAAAAAGCATTTTTGCCGGTGGAAGAAACCGTATTTTGGAAGAAGATTGCTGCAAAATTAAGTGGATGTCCTGCCATTTATATTTCTGTGGAAGACCGGAAGAAATACGAACAAACACAAGCAGATGTTGGCGAGTGTGGCTTTGAGGGATTTCCGCTTGTGGAAGATTTGGAAAAAGAAAAAGGACCTCTTGGTGGGATTTACAGTGTTCTTACGGCCTGTGAGGAGCAGGCAGTTCTTTTTGTACCATGCGATATGCCGGAAGTGGATCAGGAATTAGTAGATACTATGAGAGGCGAATGGGTTCGTGAGAGAAAGCCGGTTTTTCTTATAAGAGATGGGAAGAGATGTCCATTTCCAGGCATCTATACGAAGGAGATGCTTCCATGGATCCGACGGCAGCTGGAACGAAAAGATTATAAACTGCAAAATCTTTTGAACGAGATAGAGGAGAAGATTGTCTGTTTGGAAGACGAAAGAGATGGGGGTGGCAATATTAATACAGAAGAAGAGTATCGGGCATATTTAAGTAAAATAGAAAGAAAAGAGCTGGTGAGGATTTCTCTGAAAGAGGCTGTAGAAAAAATTTTGGAGGAAGTACGCCCGCTGGATGCGTGGGAGGAACTTCCACTTTTGGAACTTTCCGGGCGCACGCTATGGGAAGATGTATATAGCAGACATGCCCAGCCTCCATTTCCGAGATCCCCTCTGGACGGTTATGCAATCCGAAGTCAAGACAGCATCGGAGCGGATGATACACACGGAGTCTTTCTGCATGTGATCGATACAATTTATGCAGGGGAAGCTTCGGGGAAGAAAGTAGGAGAAAAAGAGGCGGTACGTTTGATGACAGGTGCGCCGATTCCACAGGGGGCAGATACTGTGATTCGTCAGGAGGATGTGGAGAGAGTGGGGGACACGATCTCTGTTTTTCAAGAACAGCATGCCTATGAAAATTATTGTTATGCGGGGGAAGATTATTCAGCGGGCACCTGTCTGTTAACGCGTGGGGAAACCGTAGGCGCCGCAGAGTGTGGACTACTTGCCTCGATGGGGTATTCTCATGCAAAAGTGGTGCGCAATGTGCGTGCGGCGGTGATAGCAACCGGGAGTGAGCTGACAGAGCCGGGAAGCGAATTGTCGTTCGGCAAAATTTATAATGCGAATCTGTATCTTGTGTGTAGCAGGCTTACAGAGCTTGGAGTATCAGTAGTGTGGATGGATACCGTGCAAGATGATGCTCGGTGTCTTAAAGATTCCATAGAGAAGGCATGTAGGCTGGATGCAGACTTGATTCTGACAATTGGCGGTGTATCGGTTGGGCAGAAGGATATTGTGGAGGAAACATATGGACTTCTTGGTGCAGAGATCTGTTTCCACGGAGTGAGGATGAAGCCAGGATCCCCGATGATGGGCGGAAGCTATCAGAAAATCCCGATGCTTAGTTTTTCGGGAAATCCATATGGTACTTTTGTTAATATGGAATTATTTGTGCTTCCGGTGTTAGAAAAGATGACGGGAAGCCAGAGATACCGGGTAGAGTACAGGGAAGGAACCTTGGCAGAAACCTTTGAAAAGACCGGGAAAGTGCCGCGGTTTGTACGGGCGAGATGGGAGAATGGAACGGTAGTGTGGAAAAGGCAAAATGCCTCAGGAATCTTAAGTTCACTCAATGGTTGCAATTGTCTGTTGGAAATTCCGCCTGGGATTGGAGAGGGACGAAAGAAAGGGGAGAAAGTATGGGTAAGAATGTTATCCAGCCGGTAATTTTTGCCGTGAGTGGCTATAAAAATACAGGAAAGACAACACTGATTACAGGAATAATTCCGATTCTAACTGAAAAGGGATATCAGGTGGCAGTCATCAAGCATGACGGGCATGAATTTGAGAGTGATGTGCCGGGAACCGATAGCTATCAGCATCAGAAAGCTGGTGCCTATGGAACAGCGGTGTTTTCAAAAAGTCAGTTTCTTGTCACAAAACGGGTTCCGGAAATTACTGCAGAAATGCTGCTTCCTTTTTTCCCGGAGGCCGATATCATCTTAATCGAAGGGTTAAAAGACAGTAGTTATCCGAAGTATATCTGTACATCACCGCAGGAAAATGCAACCCCGGATGAAGTTGCAGAGAGGATTTTGGAGCTTTTGCCAAAGGGGAGAGTAGGAGAAACTTCTAGTAATAAATAGATAAGTGCATAAGTTTAGATTGATAATAAAATAACAATAAAAATAGCACATAAAAAAATGTTAAAAATTATACAAAAAACCCTTTTCAAATCGTTTGAAAAGGTATATAATAGCAATATCAAATCAGAACAATAAAAAATATTGAAGTTGTTTACAGATTATTTTGTTGCAGTTCGGATACAGTCTGCGAACAATGACAGTAGAATTGTATTATTAGGAGGGAACCTACATGAAGTTAGAGCAGAGCAACTTAATCGTAAAACGTGCACACAAAGAAGTGTATAAAACAGAAGAGGGAATTGTAAAGATTTTTGGGAAAGAACATCCAAAGGCAGATGTATTTAATGAAGCGTTGAATACCGCAAGGGTAGAGGCGACTGGTCTTGATATTCCAAAGGTAAAACAGGTGACACAGATTGACGGAAGATGGTCACTTGTGATCGAATGCAAAGAGGGAAAGACATTGGAAGAGATGATGAATGTCGATCCGGCAAATCTTGAGAAGTATATGGAAGACTTTGTAGATCTCCAGCTCCAGGTACAGAGCAAGAGAAATCCTCTTTTGAATAAGTTGAAAGATAAGCTTGCACGGCAGATCAACGAACTGAAGGATCTGGATGCGACAGCAAGATATGAATTGCTTACAAGACTTGAGAGTATGCCAAAGCATGACAAAGTATGCCATGGAGACTTCAATCCAAGTAATGTGATCGTCGGTAAAACTGGAAAGATGACAGTGATTGACTGGGCGCATGCTACGCAGGGAAATGCAAGTGCAGACGCAGCGATGACTTATCTCCTATTTGCGCTGAAGGACCAGAAAAAGGCAGACCTCTATTTGAAGTTATTCTGCAAGAAGAGTGATACTGCAAAGCAGTATGTGCAACAGTGGCTTCCGATTGTAGCAGCGGCACAACTTTCTAAGGAAAATGAGATGGAGAAAGAGTTCCTGATGAAATGGATCGATGTATTCGATTATCAATAATATGCATAGAAAAAGGATTCCGGAAAGAGGCGGTAAGCCCCGATCCGGAATCCATTTTTTGAGAACTGAAAGATGACAGTTCTCCCACTTTATGTACCTTTTTCGTGCTATTTATTATTAAGTTTCGCAATATTCAGTTTTTCGATATTCAGTTTTCAATAGTTGTTATTGTAAAATGACCTCTGCGTAATAAACACCATTTGCGAGAGCTTCACTGTGACTGCTGACAAAAACATCAATGCGGTTTCCTTTGATAGCGCCCCCCGTATCTTCTGCGACATAGGTATGTCCGTTGATCACTACGGAACTTCCAAGTGGAATCAAAGAAGGGTCAACCGCGATAGTTCTTCCTGCCTGTGCAGTGGTGCCGCTGGCAGTAATTCCATTGCTGTATTCTCCACAGCAGATGGAGCAGGCACAATAGTGTGTAATTTTAAATACTCCGAGGCTTGTACCTGATGGCGGAGTAGTATTTCCGGAATCCGGCAGTTGCGGACTTGGTTCTGGACTCACAGGAGGAGTCACTGGCTGATCAGGAACACTTGGGCTAGGAGCAGGCTGCTGTTGCTGCTGCTGTGCAAGTTCTTGCTCGAGACGTTGCTGTTCTTCGGCTGCTCTTGCGGCTGCTTCGGCAGCGGCTTTTGCACGTGCCAACTGATCAGAATAATTATTAAGCTCAGTGCTTGTTGAAGCTGCTTTTGCCTGGAGATCGTTGCACTTCTGGTCCATCTGTGTCTGGAGAGTGACCAGTGCGTCTTTCTCATCTTCCAGGAGTGTCTGTTGCTTTTGGATTTCTACTTTGGTGTTATGCAGTTCGTCCAACATCTTGCGATCATAAGAACTGATGTTTTGAATGAAATCGGCTTTGTTCAACAAATCGGTCATATCTTCAGCAGAAAAGAGCAATTCTAAAAAAGAAAGATCTCCGGCTTCGTAAATATATTTGATACGAAGCTTCATATCGCTGTACTGCTGAACTTCTTTTGCCTGTGCATCTGCGAGACTGACTTTGGTAAGTTCGATTGCGTTAGTGGTAGACTCTACTTTAGAAATGGTAGAATCTAGTTCACTGCTGAGAGTAGACAATTCTTCATTTACTTTAGAGAGCTCACTGGAGAGCTCATTTGTCTTCTTCTCGAGGTTGTCGACCGTGTCAGTAGCATACACATTGGTGCATGGAAGATACATTGAAACTGCAAGTGTGCAGCTGAGCAATGTACGCATCATGCGCTTTACTTTTGTATTCATGCCATATTTTCCTTTCACATTAGTACATAACCTGTTTGTCTATTATACAATAAAATCATAAAATATGCAAATTAATAAAATGTAAAGCTTCCAAACGTCGCTCCGGAAGCAGAGGAGGAAGCAGGTGAAAAGTACAGACAGCTGCCAATTGGGTTCGTACCGGATATCGCATCAAAAACTGCATTTTGGCATACAGAGTCAATATCCCCGTAGAGGAGTGCCTCGATTCTTCCGTCAGATACAGAGGAAAACAGTGGTTCTGATTCGATGACACCTGAAATTGAATTCGGAAACAGTGGACTGCTTACCCGGTTGAGAATGCAGGATGCAAGTGCAGTCATGGCAGTATAGTCTCCCGTACCTGCTTCACACTGTACTAACGCAGAGAGAAGCAGACTTTCAGAGGCAGATACCGAGAAAGACGGAGGAGGAGCAAAAGGTGGAGGGGCGATTTCGTCATCTTCCTCTTTCTCATCCACGGTACTTTCGTTGTCTGCCACGTTAGAAGTGTTATCGGAAATATCATCGTTCAGAGGTGGCTCTGGGTCGCGGATTTCCGAAGAAGGAGCATGGATTCCCTGATCGACGGCAAGTTGTCCTTCTTCGATTTGTTCATCAGCACGGGCGATCAGTTCAGGAATTCGGCTGAATACTTCAGGGAAAACCGATTCACCGGAAGCAGTATTTTGCTGATTCAAAAGAATAAGGAGCTTTTCATATTCCATGGACAGTGCATCTCTGGAAGCGCGCAGTAAGTCACACTGTTTTGTGAGGAGCGCGGCATCTGTCTCGATAGAACTGCGAAGGTTAGAAAGCTCTGTGAGCTGATTCCTGTCATAGGTGATGAGCGAGCGGATCTGTTCAGAGCGATTTAGAAAATCTGGAAAATCAGAGGCGCTAAGCAGCTGCTCCAAGAAGGAAGAATAGCCTGTTTCATAGAGCCATTGAATTCGCAGCCGCATCATTTGATATTGTCTGGCTTCTTGGATTTGTGCATCTATAAGCAAATTTTTTCATTTCTTCTGTGCGGTCAGTCATTGTGCTGAGTGATTGTGCAGTATCAAGCAGCAATGTATTGTGTGCTGACAGTGTGTCTGAGGAAGGAAGAGTGTCCGCTGCATAGACAGGGCAGGAAATAGAAAATATCACAGACAGAAGGCAGATACAAAGGCGGTGATATTGTTTTTTGTGATAACCATACATGTGTTTCAGAGTCCTTTCTTAAAAGTTGCATTTGGTATGCTTAATGCCCTACATTATAGTATAAATTGATTTCTTTTTCAATGTTTGATAAAATAGACAAAACTTGAAAGATGAGAAAAAGGAGCAAAGAAATAGAGCGAGAAAAGGAAGGGATAGACATGATGAAAATGGAATATAAATTATTAGGGTTTGATCTGGATGGAACAATCCTGACGGGAGAAAAGAAACTGACAGCACGTACCAAGAGGGCGTTGGAGGAGGCAATTGCACAAGGGATGATCGTACTTCCTGCGACCGGCAGACCGTTTTCGGGAATTCCAAAGGAAATTATGGAAGTGAAAGGAATTCGGTATGCACTGACTTCGAATGGAGCAAGGATCGTGGATGCAAAGGATGGGAGTGTAGTGTACGAGAAGCCGGTCCCAAAAAAATTACAGAAAAGATATTGGATATCTATGATAAATATGATACATTACAAGAGATTTATTTCCAAGGTGTCGGCTATATCAGTGAGCATGATCTGCAAAGAGTAGATCAGATGATGGAATCACCTGCGATGGCAGAATATGTTCGTTCGACCAGGAAAGTGGTCAAGAATATCAGAGAGACAGCACGACAATTGCCGGGAGGAGTAGATAAGGTGCATGCAATTTTCGCAGATCAAAGCGAGAAGATGTGTGCGCTCCGGGAACTGGAACAGATGGGACAGGTTACAGTTACAAGAGCATTATCTAATAATATAGAAGTAAATGCAGAGGGAGTAGACAAAGGAAAGGGGATGTTAAAGCTGGCAGAGCTGCTCGGAATCCGCCGCGAAGAAATGATAGTATTTGGTGATGGGTGGAATGATATTTCGATGATCCATGAGGCGGGATGCGGAGTGGCCATGGGAAATGCACAGGAAGCGGTCAAGGAAGCAGCAGATCTTGTCACAGATTCCAATGAGGAAGATGGTGTGGCAAAAATAATTGAAAAGATTCTTCAGAAAGGTTAGGAGGAGAAAGAATGTTAGAAATGTTAAAAGTAATCTTGCTTGGTATTGTAGAAGGAATCACAGAATGGCTTCCAATCAGTAGTACCGGGCATTTGATTCTCGTAGACGAATTCATTAAACTTCAGGCGAGTGCGGCATTCAAAGAGATGTTTAATGTCGTGATCCAGCTTGGTGCGATTATGGCAGTTGTTGTGCTGTATTTCCATAAGCTCAATCCATTTTCGCCGAAGAAAACACAGAAACAGAAAGCGTGGACGATTCAGCTTTGGATGAAGGTCATTGTGGCATGTATCCCGGCGGGGGTGATAGGAATTCTGTTTGATGACTGGATGGAAGCACATTTGCATAAACCTGAAATTATATCTGCGATGTTGATTCTGTACGGAATCTTATTCATTGTCGTAGAAAACTGGAACAAAGGAAAGATGCCGAAGGTGACAAAACTGTCGCAGCTATCGTATCAGACAGCATTGCTCATCGGTGGATGGCAGGTACTTTCGCTGATCCCTGGTACATCTCGCTCGGGAGCGACGATCGTTGGTGCACTTTTGCTCGGCACATCTCGATATGTAGCAGCAGAATTTACATTTTTCCTTGCGATCCCGGTAATGTTCGGGGCAAGTTTTGTAAAGATTTTAAAATTTGGTCTTTCCTTTACTGCGATGGAAGCGGCGATGCTGTTGGTTGGCTGTCTGGTCGCATTTGTGGTATCTGTCATCGCGATTAAGTTTTTGATGGGCTATATTAAGAAGAACGATTTCAAAGTATTTGGCTATTATCGGATCATTCTTGGAGCTCTTGTTCTACTGTATTTTACAGTATTTGCATAAAATATGCATAAATTTGCAAAAACCACTTGATTTTTATAAAAAACATAGTATAATATGCAATATAGACGAATAAACATACAAAAAACAAGTGGAGGAAGCGTTATGAAGATAAAGAAAGTAGCAGGAATTTTATTAGCAGGGACAATGATGATTTCCATGGCAGCATGTGGTGGAAAGGAAGAAGGGGCAAAATCAGAGAAACTGATCGTAGGAACAGAAGCAGGATTTGCACCATATGAATATATGAAAGGCAACGAAGTAGTCGGAATCGATATGGACATCGCAAAAGCGATCGCCGATGAGATGGGCAAAGAGCTGGAGATTAAGAATATGGATTTTGACGGAGCACTTGCAGCAGTGCAGAGTGGAAAAGTAGATTTTGTGGCAGCAGGAGTATCTATCAGTCCGGAACGTGAGGAAGCAATGGATTTCTCTAATGAATATGTAAATTCTACAGAGGTCATTGTAGTAAATAAAGAAAACCCGGCGGTGACTCCGGCAGGAGAAGAACTGGCAGGTTCTGACTTAGATGGAAAAGTTGTCGCAGTACAACAGGGAAATATTGCAGATATCTGGGTATCCAACAAAGATAACTGTAATCCAAAAGAAGTGAAGCGTTACACAAAATTTGCGCAGGCGGCAGAAGACTTAAAGAATGGCAAGATTGACTGTATCGTAATGGATCAATATCCGGCGGAAGAGTTGGTAGCGGCAAATGATGCACTGACAACATTAGACGGAACCTTATTTGAAGATAAAGTATGCAATCGCCGTAAAAAAAGGAAACAAAGAACTGTTAGATGAGATCAACAAAGTGATCGATAAGCTGGTGGAAGAAGGAAAAATTGAAGAATTCACAGCAAATCACGTACAGAGTGAATAAGCAGTTCAGAAGGCAACGACAGTAAGACAGAGAAAACTAAAAAAGAGGCTGCTGCAAAAAGCGGATTTCCCAGCGTGTTCAAGCTAAATAGGGACAGGAAGGGGAGACTGGATTTTGCGGCAGCCCCTTTGAGGGTCAATGAAAAGGAGAAAACAAATGAAAGGAATTATGATGACGGGATTTTTTCAAAATTTCTCGGATGCTTTTTATAAAGCGGTAATCAAAGACCAGAGATATCTGGCATATTTGGATGGATTAAAGATTACAATATTAATCTCCATCTTTGCGATTCTGATCGGAATTGCGATCGGACTTTTAGTGGCAGTAGTAAAAGTAAGTGCTGTACAGAGAAAAGAGCTTTGGATTTTTAATAAAATCTGTAACATTTACATTACGATCATTCGAGGCACACCGGTTATGGTACAGCTGTTGATTATTTATAATCTTATATTTACGTCTCGGGATACCAATGCACTTTTGGTTGGAGCGGTCTGCTTCGGAATTAATTCCGGTGCTTATGTAGCAGAGATCATCCGTGCGGGAATCGAGTCGATCGATAAAGGACAGATGGAAGCCGGACGTTCTCTTGGACTGAATTATCTTCAGACTATGAAGGAAATCATCATTCCACAGGCAATCAAAAATATTCTTCCGGCGCTTGGAAATGAATTTATCGTGTTGATCAAAGAAACATCTGTGGCAGGGGTGATCGCTGTGACAGATCTGACGAAAGCAGCACAGTATATCGGTTCTGCAACGTACGATATTCTTCCGCCGCTTTATGTAGCAGCAGTATGTTATCTTGTCATTGTATTAGGATTGACAAAACTTTTAAATCTATTTGAAAGGAGAATGGCGCAAGGTGATCATAACTAAGAATTTAAAAAAATCATTTCATGGACATGAAGTGCTCAGAGGAATTGATGAACATATTGAAAAAGGTGAAAAAGTAGTAGTAGTGGGACCTTCCGGTTCTGGAAAGTCTACATTCCTCCGCTGCCTGAATCTTTTAGAAGTACCGACAAGCGGGGAAGTGTGGTTTGAGGGAAACAATATTACAAGCAAAAATTGTGACATTAATAAATTAAGACAGAAAATGGGGATGGTATTCCAACAGTTTAATTTATTCCCTCATTTGACAATCAAGGAAAATATTATGCTTGCCCCGGTCAAACTTGGGGTGCTGTCAAAGCAGGAGGCATCAAAGAAAGCAGAGGAACTGTTAGAACGTGTTGGACTTCCGGATAAAGCAGCAGCATATCCAAAACAGCTGTCGGGAGGACAAAAACAGCGTATTGCAATCGCGCGGGCATTGGCAATGAATCCGGATGTGATGTTATTTGATGAGCCGACATCAGCGCTGGATCCGGAGATGGTGGGTGAAGTGCTTGGATTGATGAAAGAGCTTGCAGACGATGGAATGACAATGGTTGTTGTCACACATGAGATGGGATTTGCAAGAGAGGTGGCGACAAGAGTTCTGTTCATCGATGAAGGACAAGTCAAAGAGAGCAACACACCGCAGGAATTTTTTGAGAATCCACAGCATCCGAGATTAAAGGAATTTTTATCAAAAGTGTTATAAAACAGTTGAAAAGTGAAGAAAATAGAGAAGCAGGAAAAATTGTTAGAAGAGTAGAGAACGCTTAAAAGATAGTTTTTCCTGTTTTTTATTATATGATAGAAAATTTTTGTGATCAGAGCAGATGATTTCGGGACAGAATTTTCTAGGTTTTAGGCGGCTATTAAAAGTGTATGTAGATTATAAAGATTCAATAAAATGGATTGACTTTTTTGAATGTTTCAGCGAAGATGTAGGAAGAACAAGGCAAAGGGGCGAAGGAAGATGAAAGAGAAGTTCAGAAAGTTTATGATAGGCCGCTACGGGGTAGATTCGTTGAGCAAGTTCATGCTTGGAACCGCAGTAGTACTGTTGGTTTTTGCGATGGGATTTCGAAATAACTTTTTAAATACACTCGCATGTCTGCTTGTCTTTCTCTGTTATTTCCGGATGTTTTCCAGAAATTATCAGAAGAGGGCTGAGGAAAATCAAAAATTTTTAGAACTGAAAGGAAAGGCAGCTACATTTCTGAAGCGGGAAAAAGAGTACTTCGAGCAGAGGAAGACACATCATATTTACAAGTGTCCGTCTTGTAAACAGAAAATCCGGGTGCCGAAAGGAAAAGGAAAGATTTGTATTACCTGCCCGAAGTGTCACACAGAATTTATCAAAAAAAGTTAAAATTAGGAGGTTATATACATGAGTATTTTATTGTTAGAGTATCCAAAGTGTTCTACTTGCAAGAAAGCAAAAAAATGGCTGGAGGAGCAGGGGATTGCATTCGAGGAGAGACATATTGTTGAAAACAATCCGACAGAGGAGGAACTGCGGGAATGGCACAGAAAAAGTGGACTTCCACTAAAGCGATTTTTTAATACAAGTGGAATGAAATATCGGGAACTGGAGTTGAAAGATAAGCTTCCGACGATGACGGAAGAGGAGCAGTATCAGCTTTTGGCAACAGACGGCATGCTTGTGAAGAGACCGCTTCTTCTGGGGGAAGATTTTGCAATTCCAGGATTTAAGGAGAATGAGTGGGCGAAAGCCTGTGCACTGGCGGAGTAGAAAATGAAATATGAGAGAATAGAGAAGGGATATTTTTTGGAACGTCCGAATCGCTTCACTGCAGAGGTTGAGATCCGGGGGAAGAAGGAAATCGTGCATGTGAAAAATACAGGAAGGTGTGCGGAATTGCTTGTTCCTGGGGCGACCGTTTATGTACAGAGGAGCGACAATCCCGAACGGAAGACAAAGTGGGATCTGATCTGTGTGAAAAAAGGGAATCGCCTGATCAATATGGATTCGCAGATTCCAAATAAAGCTGTAAAGGAGTGGGTAGAAGCAGGAAATCTTTGCGAGAATCCCACGATGCTCAGACAGGAAGTGACATATGGGAACTCCAGATTTGACCTATATGCAGAAGAAGAGGAACGCAAAATTTTTATAGAAGTAAAAGGTGTGACACTCGAGGAAGATGGAGTGGTAAAATTTCCGGATGCGCCAACAGAGCGTGGAGTAAAACATGTGGAAGAACTGTGCAAGGCGGTTCGGGATGGATATGAAGCATATATTTTCTTTGTGGTCCAGATGAAGAATGTCAAATACTTTACACCAAATACAAGGACACACCCAGAGTTTGGGGAGGCGCTGCAAAAGGCGCGGGAACAGGGCGTACACATTGTTGCGTATGATTGTGAAGTAAAGAAAGATGAAATTAAGATCCGAAAGGAAGTTCCGGTTCTGTTGGAGCCGAAAGAGCTTCAGGCGCTTGCGGATCCGCTTGTAGAATGGTTCCGGAAACATAAGAGAGCACTTCCGTGGCGAGAAGATCCGAGTGCTTATCGGGTATGGGTGTCTGAGATTATGCTTCAGCAGACGAGAGTGGAAGCGGTGAGGCCCTTTTATGCACGATTTATGAAAGAGCTGCCTACGGTGGAAAAGCTTGCCGTGGCAGAAGAGGAGAAACTCCTAAAACTGTGGGAAGGATTGGGATATTACAATCGGGTCAGAAATATGCAGAAGGCCGCACGACAGATCATGGATGAATTTTCGGGAGAGTTCCCAAGGCAGTATGATCAGATCCGTAGTCTTTCGGGAATCGGAAGTTATACGGCGGGGGCAATCGCATCGTTCGCATATGGGATACCAAAGCCGGCGGTGGATGGAAATGTATTGCGTGTGTTATCGAGAATTTTGGCAAGTGAAGATGACATTATGAAACAGAGTACAAAGACAAAAATAGAGTATATGTTGGAGGGGATCATTCCGAAAGAGGCGGCAAGTGATTTTAATCAGGGCTTGATTGAACTTGGTGCGCTTATCTGTGTGCCAAATGGCATGGCAAAATGCGAGGAATGTCCAGTAAAGCATTTGTGCAGGGCAAGAAAGCTTGGCAAGGTGATGGAACTTCCGGTGAAAACAAAAGCGAAAGCCAGGAGAATTGAGAAAAGAACGATTTTCATTTTTCAAGATGGAGAGAAAATTGCAATTCGGAAGCGCCCTGCAAAAGGGCTGTTGGCAGGTCTGTACGAACTTCCAGGCAGAGACGGACATTTAAGCGAAGAAGAAGCGCTTGCGTTTTGCAGACAAATCGGGCTTGCACCTATCCGGATTCAAGCTTTGGGGGCGGCAAAACATATTTTCAGTCATGTGGAATGGAATATGATTGGATATAAAGTAAGAGTGGATGAATTGGAGAAAAAAATGTACAGAACAAATGCTGTTCGTACATCCAGAAGAGATTGAGAGAAACTATCCGATTCCAGCTGCTTTTGAAGCATATACAGATCATATTCAAATTCTTCTTGGTCAAGAAAAATATAATATGATGCCCGAGACAAATGATGTCGGATAGATGGTTTGGCGCTTTGTGCTTTTTTAATGTTGGTATTTTCATATACAAAAAAATGAAAAGAAGATGTGTGAAGAGGATCGGGAATCCGAGATACAATCCTGATCCTCTTACAATCATAGAGGAAAATGGCTGTTTTATGTACCGAGATTTGTGTGAATGAACAGAATCCATTTTTTACTCAGAGAAGATAACTCTGAAGAAGGGCATATTTCTTGCCACACATGAAACGTACCTGTCAACTTCTATAATATATTATAGCATAGTTTTGAAAAAGATTTCCACAAATACCACTGTAGTGAAAAGTTTTTTGTTCTCAAAGGAAAGAAAAAACGAGGAGAATGTGGAAAGTTTACGAAAAAGTAAAAATAGCCTATCGAGAAAGGTTTTGCAATGGTTTCGATAGAAAATCACGGAGAAGCGTCAAAAGCAGTTGCGGAAATTGTATGAATTGTACAAATAAAATAAAAAAGTAAAAAAACTATTGACAATTCGTGTTGAAGAATGGTATGATAACTGAGCGCTCGAGAGAGCAGACAGATGAGAAACAACGGAAAACGTCGAAAAATACCGAATCAGAGAAAGTTACGAAAGTACAAAAGAAAAGATTTGAAAAAAGATGAAAAAAGTTGTTGACAAAGATAAAAAGATGTGATAATCTAATATAGCTGTCGCAAGAGAGCGAAACAAACAGAACATTGATAATTAAACAATAGACAACACAACCCTGAAAATTTCGAACAAATGAGAAAATTTCAGAACAGACAGAAATGTCAACCTAAAAACAGTAAAAGGGATAGGATTGCTAGTAGTGATTCTTGACTGGAAACAAACACTTTTAACGAGAGTTTGATCCTGGCTCAGGATGAACGCTGGCGGCGTGCTTAACACATGCAAGTCGAACGAAGCACTTGAATGGAATTCTTCGGAAGGAAGCTCAAGTGACTGAGTGGCGGACGGGTGAGTAACGCGTGGGTAACCTGCCTCATACAGGGGGATAACAGTTAGAAATGACTGCTAATACCGCATAAGCACACGTGATCGCATGATCGAGTGTGAAAAACTCCGGTGGTATGAGATGGACCCGCGTCTGATTAGCTAGTTGGTGGGGTAATGGCCCACCAAGGCGACGATCAGTAGCCGGCCTGAGAGGGTGAACGGCCACATTGGGACTGAGACACGGCCCAAACTCCTACGGGAGGCAGCAGTGGGGAATATTGCACAATGGGGGAAACCCTGATGCAGCG